>ENA-UESP01000760-UESP01000760.1-human-gut-metagenome-genome-assembly--contig:-NODE-760-length-25381-cov-5.030786_pt1 | contig 25381 bp, 23 predicted proteins | sample MGYA00243003_ERZ508004 | MGnify/ENA primary metagenome ERZ508004 (study PRJEB26167, sample SAMN06115443) | human gut metagenome | host: Homo sapiens | place: China:Henan | collected 2015-07-29 | study...
GAGAAACAAAACTATAATGAAGGTTGCGTTATGAGAAGGTAACAAAGCGGATAGCAAATATTCGTTTGAATAAAAATATATAAGGTGTAAAATGCAAATTCGATTCGAGCACATAACTAAAAAATTTAAGAATACCACAGCAGTTAAGGATATGGATATCACGATCAACGATGGGGAAATGGTATGTTTACTGGGCCCCTCCGGCTGTGGAAAGAGTACGACCCTGTCCATGGTAGCCGGTCTGGAGATACCGACGGATGGGGATATTTTTTTTGATGGGAAATCCATGGCAGGTGTGGAAGCAGAGAAGCGGGATATCGGGATGGTATTTCAGAACTATGCGTTGTATCCTCACATGACCGTGGCTGAAAATATTATGTTTCCCCTCAGGATGCGCTGGATCCCAAAGGCAGAGCGGATGGAAAAGATGCGAGCTGCGGCGGAAATGATGAAGATCACCGAGTATCTGAAAAGAAAGCCCGCCCAGTTATCCGGCGGACAGCAGCAGCGCGTTGCCATCGCCCGCGCCCTTGTGAAGGAGCCGAAGCTGCTGCTTCTTGATGAGCCGTTTTCCAATCTGGATGCCCGGCTTCGGATCGAGCTTAGAAACGATATCAGGGCTCTGCAGCAGAAGCTTAAGATCACGACCATATTTGTGACCCACGATCAGGAGGAGGCAATGAGTATCTCCGACAGGATCCTCCTGATGAACCGCGGAGAGCTGCAGCAATACGATACCCCGCAGAACATGTATCGTTTTCCGGCAAATCAGTTTGTTGCCGGTTTCCTCGGGAATCCGCCGATCAATTTCATTCCCTGCCGAAAGGAAAACGAAAGGCTTGTCGTGCCGGAAAACAGGGACTGGAATTTTGAAGGGCTGGAGATGATCTGCTGCGGAAGCTGCAAAGAGCAGGGAATACTGGGCATCCGCCCGGAGGATATCCTTGTCACGCAGGAGGGCGGACAGATGAGTGGGGAGGTCGTTGCGATCCAGACACTGGGAAAAGAGGTCTATCTCAAGCTGCTTAAGGGCGGGATATCCCTTACCGCCTGCTTAAGCTGGGATCATGATTACAAGCTCGGAGATCACCTGAACCTGAAAGCAAAGAAGGCGTATCTGTTTCCGGAGGAGATAAGGGAAAATGAAAAATAAGTATTTTTCCAAGGCATGGCTTTATTTATTCCCGGCTCTTTTGGTGCTGGGGGTGTTTCAGATCTATCCGATCATCAAGTCCTTCCTTATGGGCTTTTATACGGATTTTGACTATCTGGAGGATGTGGTCTACGAGTGGGGGTTCAATAATTTCTCAAACCTGTTCCATGACTCGGATTTTATCCTTGCCATAAAAAATACATGTGTCCTGACCTTGTTTGCCGCTCCGCTTTCAATACTGGTATCCCTTGTATTTGCGGTGCTGCTGAATCTGAACATCCATTGCAGAAAGATTTTTCAGAGTATATATTTCCTGCCCTTTGTAACCTCCATGGTGGCTGTTTCCATCGTATGGGCATGGATGTTAAATAAGGATTATGGTCTGATAAACAGTATCCTTGCGGTATTTGGGATCAGCAAGGTGGCGTGGCTTACCAATCCGAAGATGACGATCCCGATCTTGGTGGTGTTAAGTGTCTGGAAGGGACTGGGATACCGGGTGATCATCTTTCTTGCCGGACTTCAAGGGATCGACAAGCAGTATTATCAGGCGGCCCGCATTGATGGTGCAGGAGCCCTTCGGCGCTTTTTCTATGTCACGATCCCCTTCCTCAGACCGACGATCTTCTTTTTGTCGGTCACAACGATCATCGATATCTTTAAGACCTTCGATGAGGTGTACGTAATGTATTCCAATCAGCCGGGCCCGTTAAACAGCGGCCTGACGATCGTGTATTACATATTTACAAAATTCTACCGCCATTGGGAATTTGCATCGGCAGCGGCGGCCTCATTCGTTCTGTTCCTGATCATCCTTCTGATCACGCTGTTCCAGTTTGCGGCAGTCAGACTGAAGCGGCGCTGGGAAGAAAGGAGGGAGGAGTAATGAGAGAACGCTTTGGAAAAGCTTTTGGAAAAACCGTAGTCTATCTGATTCTGATCATGGGGGCGGCATTTATCCTGCTTCCCTTTGTGTGGATGCTCCTTACCTCCATCAAGCCGTCTAAGGAGGTCTTACAGATGCCTCCCAAATGGATCCCTTCCCGGATCCAGTGGGAAAATTACCGTGAGGCATTTCACGCGGTCCCGTTTTTTAAATATTTCCGGAACAGTGTGATCGTAACGGTATGTATTACTTCCTGTGAGCTGATAACTACGATACTGGCGGCTTTCGCCTTCGCAAGGCTGGAGTTTAAAGGGAAAAACATATTGTTTATCCTTCTGGTCGCGACGATGATGGTTCCCGGAGAAATTCTGGTAATTCCGAATTTCGTGACACTTGCAAAATTAGGCTGGATAAATTCCTATAAGGCATTGATCGCTCCATGGGGAGCCAGCGTATTTTCCATTTTTTTGCTGCGGCAGCAGTTTGCGTCTATTCCTGAATCTTACTATAAGGCGGCGCGAATGGACGGTTGTGGGGATTTTCGCTACCTGTTTACCGTCATGGTGCCGATGTCGCGGCCGACTATCGTGTCCATAGCCCTGTTAAAGGTGATCAATAGCTGGAATGCGTATCTCTGGCCGTTGATCGCGACCAATTCCAAGGATATGAGAACACTTCCGGTGGGACTTGCCTATTTTTCCACCGAGGCAGGAGTCAGCTATAATACCCTGATGGCATTTTCGCTGCTGATCATATCGCCGACGCTGATGGTCTATCTGTTCACGCAGAAGTATATTATTCAGGGAGTGAGCAGGACCGGGCTGAAGGGGTAACATACGTTTGATAGATCCGGCGTGAGCCGAATTTATAAATTCTATTTAATATTCAGGAGGAGAGTAAAATGAAAAAAGTATCAAGCGCTGTTTTAGCAGGCGCATTGGCTGTTTCTCTGACAGCATGCGGTACATCCAAGCCGGCTGAAACACCGGCACCGCAGACAGAAGCAGCTACAGAGGCAGCTACAGAGGCAGCTACAGAGGCAGCTACAGAGGCAGCCACTGAAGAAGCAAAAGGAGAAAATGTAGAGATCAGCTTCTGGCATGCAATGAACGGTGTCAACGAGGAGGCACTTCAGAAGATCACAGATGACTTCATGAAGGAGTATCCGAACATCAAGGTCAACATGGTGAATCAGGGCGGATATCTGGATCTGTTCGACAAGCTGATGGCATCCGCAAAGGCAAAACAGCTTCCGAACCTTTCTCAGGTATATTCCAACCGTCTTTCCTGGTATGTAGACAAGGGACTGGCATTAGATCTGACACCATATATCAATGACAGCGAGATCGGTCTTACTGCCGAGGATAAGGCTGATTTCCCGGCAATGTTTATGGATGACTGTATCTGGGGAGATGCTCAGTATGCAATGCCGTTAAACAAGAGCATGATGGTTCTTTACTATAATGAAGGAATGTTCCAGGAGGCCGGCATTGAGGTTCCGACTACATGGGAAGAATGGGCAGATGCAGCCGAAAAGCTCACAAAGGATACAGATGGTGATGGTGAGCCGGATGTATACGGCATCGTATTTGCCAACAACCTGTCTACCGATATCGCTCCGTGGTTAAAGCAGGCAGGCGGTGCAACCATGAACGAGGAGACAAACGAGCTGTATTTTGATACACCGGAGACAAAAGAGGCAATTGAGTTCCTTAACAGCATGTTCCAGAATAAGAGTGCAAGATTTGCAGGCGAAGATAAGAACGCCAATGTTCCGGTACAGCAGGGACGTGCTGCTATGTGTGTAGCCTCCACATCTGCACTTCCGTATATTGAGAGCGGCACAATGGAAGGGATCACGATCAAAGCAGCTGCACTTCCGGCACATAAGACAGACGATCAGTTATACTATGGTACAAACGTTGCAGCCTTTAACGTAGGAAGCGATGCCGAGAAGGAAGCAAGCTGGCTGTACTTAAAGTTCTTAACAAAGACAGAGAATACCGCATATTTTGCAGCTCAGACAGGTTACATCCCGGTTCGTAAGTCTGCAGAGAAGGATCCGGTATTTGCCGAAGTATTAAAAGAAAAACCGATCAAGCAGCTCTGCTTTGACTGCATGGATCGTGGTTTCCAGGGAACAAGAAACATCGGCGGCATCAATGCCCTCGACGCTCTCGGAGATCAGCTTGACCTTGTATTCAGCGGTGAGAAGGATATCGACACTGCCCTTAAGGATGCACAGGCAAACGGTGAAAAGGCTATGGAAGAAGCCAGAAACAACTAATTGTATAATTTGTCCGATTTAGGGGGCGGTTCTGCCGGATAACGGTGGGACTGCCCTTTTGTTAATAGGAAATTAACTTGCGTGGGATATGGAAATGCTTTATAATTAATACTTGCAGTTAAGTGCAGCTGCACTATGTAGTACATAAAGTGAAGGATACGCAAGGAGAATAAGATTGAACGATAGAAACGAAGAAAATGGTAACGAGTACAGCAAGGTCTGCTATGTGTGCCGCAGACCGGAGAGTAAGGCAGGCCCGATGATCACGATGCCCGGAGGGATCGACATCTGCCGTGATTGTATGCAGAGAGCCTTTGATTCGGTGACAAAGAGCGGAATGGATCTAAGCAAGCTCTCCGGCATTACTCCGGAGCAGCTCTGGAACGGCGGAATGCCGGCCGGAATGTGGCAGATGCCCCCGACAAAGCCGGAGGAGGAAAAGAAAACCGGAACAGAGGAAAAAGAGCCAATTAAGGACAACAAAGAGGACAAGGCAGACACCGAGGACGATGATATCGAAGATGCCGAGGCTTCGGAATCCTCCGAGGATGCAGAAGACGCCGAGGATGCAGGAGATGAGGATAAGGATCCCTTCGACGGCGGTTTCCCATGGGGAAATATGGGCTGGGGCATTCCCATCGGACAGATCGATCTGGGAGCGATAACCGGAAAAAAGAAAGTAAAAAAGAAGAAAGCCGGAAAGAAAAAGGAGCTTTTTAAGCTGAACGAGATCCCGGCTCCGAGCAAGATTAAGGCACAGCTGGATGAATATGTGATCGGTCAGGAGAAGGCGAAAAAGGTAGTATCGGTAGCTGTCTATAATCACTATAAGCGGGTATTTGACCGTACATCACCGGATGCGAAGCAGTACGGAGAGGATGTGGAGATCGAAAAATCAAACATCCTGATGATCGGGCCGACCGGAAGCGGAAAGACATATCTTGTAAAAACCCTTGCAAAGCTGTTAAATGTCCCGTTGGCGATCGCAGATGCCACATCACTGACCGAGGCCGGATATATCGGTGACGATATCGAAAGCGTGATCTCAAAGCTTCTGGCGGCGGCCGATAATGATGTGGAAAAGGCAGAGATGGGCATCGTTTTCATTGACGAGATCGACAAGATCGCAAAAAAGAAGTCGACAAGCACAAGAGATGTAAGCGGTGAATCTGTTCAGCAGGAGCTTTTAAAGCTCTTGGAGGGGGCATCGGTGGAGGTTCCTGTGGGAACGAACCAGAAGAATGCCATGACGCCTATGGAGACGGTCAATACCGATAATATCCTGTTTATCTGCGGAGGTGCCTTCCCAGATCTGGAAAATATCATCAAGGAGCGGCTCACGGAGCAGGCCTCCATCGGCTTTAATGCGGAGCTTAAGGACAGGTTCGATAAGGATCCGGATATTTTAAGCAATGTGACGAACAAGGATCTGAGGAACTTCGGAATGATACCGGAGTTTCTGGGACGTCTTCCGGTGACAGTGACACTTCGAGGGCTTACGAAGGAATCCCTGATCCGCATTTTAAAGGAACCGAAAAATGCGATCTTAAAGCAGTATCAGAAGCTCCTCAGAATGGACGAGGTAGAATTAAGGTTTGATGAGGATGCTCTGGAATGGATCGCCGAGGAGGCACTTAAGAAGGAAACCGGCGCCAGAGCACTTAGGGCGATTATCGAAGACTTCATGCTGGATATCATGTACGAGATCCCGAAGGATTCCAACATCGGTACCGTGACCATCACAAGAGCCTATCTGGAAAAGCATGGCGGCCCGCGTATCGAAATGCGAAATAATGTGCTGCCGGAGGAAAAACAGGTAAAAGCATTAAAGGCTCCGGCTGAGGATTAAAGCCGCAGGCGGAAAAAGGTCTCATAAAGATCCAGTGTCCCGTATCCGAACTCCCGGTTCGGGTATGAGGATGCTGGATTTCTTTTTGCTCCCCGTATCAGCCAGGTTTTGACGACGGAGGTATTCATAAAAGGATAATTACGCTGCAGGATCCCCCAATGAAGCAGAATGGCCGCGGCTCCTGAGGTGAGAGCGGCAGAGACCGAGGTGCCGGTCTTCTTCGTAAGAGAACCGCCCTTTCCGCTTCCCAAAATCCCTGTTCCGGGGGCAGCAAGCTCAGGCTTTATCTGTCCGGATCGGCTGTAGCCGCGGCTGGAATGGATATAGATGCCACCGGTGGTATGGTCATAGGCGGAGACCGTGATGGGGAGCTGGGCATTTCCGGGCTCTGTTATGACGGTGTCGGGATCCGGAAGCAGAAAGCGGGTATCATCGGAAAGGAAGCCGTGGCATGGCAGCCAGATATGGAAGGTACCGGTGATATCCAACACGCTCACGACGCGGATGCTCCAGATGCCCGGCATGGGATTACGAAAACGGATAAAGATCATCTGACTGCCACTGGAGGAGCTTACAATGTCTGTGTATACCGTGATCTCGGTCTGCTCGACAAGAAAACGGATCACATTTTCCTCTCCGACTGCGGAGGGAAGCGGCTCTATGACCTCTCCGGTGGGAGAAACAAAGCCGACCCGGTAGACCTCCACGTCCTGAGCCCAGAGCTCCATGGAAAATCCGGGATCATTTTTTCCTACATTCAGCTCTACCAGCCGGGACTTTTCCCCGGCGGTCAGAGAAGCACTGTAATGATGTCCATACCCGGTCTCATTCCCGGCGGCAGTTACGAGAACAACGCCGAAATAGGAGCTTAAATCATTCATATATAGTCCCAGAGGGGAACGGCCGGTATGACTGCCCTGATTCGTCCCAAGTCCTAAGCAGATGACCATCGGCATTGAGTATTTCCGGGCAAGGCTCATGAGATAGGAGATCCCCATCATAATATCATTTTCCTGATAAGCCTCTGCGTCCTCCCGGATCAGGTAAAAATCCCGCAGATATTTCTTTGCCGGCTTCAGGCGGACTGCCGCGAGATATGCTCTCGGAGCCGCACCGGTGAATTCCCTTTGCGGGTCGCTGTTTCCGGCTGCCACGGAGGCAAGAAATGTGCCGTGGCCATTTTCATCTCGGGAAGGAAGAAGGGAGAAGGGATCCGTAAAACGGAGTGCCCGGTCAATATCCTCACGGGTATACTGCGTCCCGTAAAGCAGATCCTGATATTCTTTATCCGGATTTTCGATGGTCTGATCCCATATCCCAAGGATTCTTGTGGATCCGTCCGGGAATCGGAAAAGGGGATCCGTGTAGTCGATCCCGGTATCGACGAAGCCGATGATAACGCCTTCTCCCTGATTGGAAAAGGCCGGTACACGGGATGCGGGAAGGATTCCGGCGGCCTCCATGGCGGAGGCGTCTAACAGAGAATAAAGCTTCGGAACAGCCGGATAGGTATATGTGGAAAGACGCAGCGGAAGAACCGTAGAAAGAGGTACATGGATCACGGCAAAACGATGATTGATAAAGTCGATGCAGGAGGCTTGGCCAGAACGGATAAACTCCTCCGGTGAAGAAGAATAGGTGGTGATGAAATCTGCATATTCTTCTGAGGCGACATTGATCGTACAGGGCATGCTGATACTCCGCAGGAAAGTTGTTAATACTATATGCAGGAAGTGGCTAAAATGATAGACGGAGTTAAAAAAATAGTGTAAGATAAGGAAAGAAAGGGGAATTGCTATGTTTGGATTTTTGACATTCGGTACAACACTGACACTTACGGATCTGGCTCTGAAAAAGCAGATCGAGGCACAGGCTAAGGAATCATTTCCCAGAGATATGGAGGGCTCAAAGGGCCGGATCCGTCTTTACCGGCATCATAATTCCGGCTTTCCCTTCGGCTATTTAAAGGGCACACGGGCGGTGGAGCTGGTTCCTCTGTGCATGACCTCTGCCGTACTGGGAGCATGGTCATACCTTATGGGACTTAAGGGACGTTTTGTTGATAAGCTGGCGCTTACTCTGGTGCTGGCCGGAGGTGCGAGCAATCTTTTTGACCGATGGATGCGCGGATATGTGGTCGATTATTTCAGTATCCAGTGGAAGGCGTTAAAAAAGGTGGTATTCAATCTGGGCGACCTTTTTATTCTGGCAGGCTCTATTCTGTTTATATGCAGAGGAATATGGGAAGGGGCCGCAGAATTGCTGGAGAAACAGCGCCCATAAGGATCCGGAAAATATAAGTCGAAGATCCGTAGGACTTGCGTGGGATCCCGGTTTGTGAAAGAGGTGTGGGATCTTATCTGACTGAGATCGGACAGAGATAAAACTGGAGGTTTTTTCATGAAGCAGTACGATTATCTGCTTGTGGGCAGCGGTCTGTTCGCAGGTGTGTTTGCGTTTTATGCACAAAAAGAGGGAAAGAAATGTCTGGTGGTTGAAAAAAGAGATCATCTGGGCGGAAATATTTACTGCGAGGAGATCGCGGGGATCAATGTCCACAAATACGGGGCACATATCTTTCATACCAGTGACCGCAAGGTGTGGGATTTTGTAAACAGTCTTGTAGAATTTAACCGTTACACAAACAGTCCGGTGGCAAATTATAAGGGTGAAATGTATAATATGCCTTTTAATATGAATACATTCAGCCGGATGTGGGGAATATCGAAACCGGAGGAAGCAAAGGCGATCATTGCAGAGCAGAGAAAAGTGATAAAGGGTGAGCCGAAAAATCTGGAGGAGCAGGCCATCAGCCTTGTAGGAACCCATATCTATCAGAAGCTCGTCAAGGGCTATACGGAGAAGCAGTGGGGCAGGGACTGTACGGAGCTTCCGGCGTTTATCATCAAACGACTGCCGGTAAGATACACCTACGACAACAACTATTTCAATGACCGATATCAGGGTATCCCCATCGGCGGCTATAACCGGATCGTGGAGAAGCTGTTTGCAGGCTGCGACATTGAGCTTGGCACGGACTACCTTGCAGATAAAGAGCGGTGGGATGCAAAGGCCGAAAAGGTAATCTATACAGGAACCATCGACAGCTATTTCGGATACCGCTTCGGAAAGCTGGAGTACAGAAGCCTTCGTTTTGAAACGGAAACTCTGGATACAGACAACTATCAGGGAAACGCCGTTATCAATTACACGGACAGGGAAACGCCATATACAAGGATTATTGAGCACAAGCACTTTGAATTTGGCACGCAGGAAAAAACCGTCATCACAAGAGAATACCCGGCAGACTGGACGGAAGGGATGGAGCCCTATTACCCGGTAAATGATGAGAAAAATCAGGAGCTGTACCGGAAATATGCCGACCTTGCAAAAAAAGAGAAAAAGGTTATTTTTGGCGGCCGCCTTGCAGAATACAGATACTACGATATGGATAAGGTGATCGAATCTGCCTTCGCCTGTGTGGAAAAGGAATTCGGACGGAGAGCAGAATGTTAAGGAAGAAGCTGGCGGAGCTGATCATCGGGCGTGAATCTAAAAATCCGGAGAGACAGAACATACTGTGGAATATGGCCGGAAGCTTCCTCTATGCGTTTGCCTCCATGCTTCTGACGATCGCCGTCGTACAGATCGCAGGAGAGGATGCCGGAGGGATCTTTACGTTTGCCTTCACCACATTCGGACAGCATCTGTTTATGATGGCATATTTCGGGATCCGCCCGTTCCAGATCACGGATACGGAAAAGAAATATACATTTGGAGAATATCAGGGGCTTCGCCTCTATACCTGTGCTGCCGCCATACTGGTGGGACTGATCTATTCCTTTTGCGGCGGCTTCTCAGCAGAAAAAGGCGCAGTTATTTTCCTTATGGTCGTCTACAAGGTAACGGATGCGCTGGCAGATACCTATGAGGCAGAGTTTCAGAGAAGCGGGAGACTGTATCTGACAGGAAAGTCCAATGCATTCCGGACGATTTTGTCGGTTGCGGTTTTTCTTTCTGTGCTGTCAGCGACAAAAAAACTCGTTATCGCCAGTGTATGGGCGGCAGCGGCACAGATCGCAGGCTTTTTTATCATGGATGCCCTTGTGATCCGGGAGCTTCCGAATATCGACTGGACGGTAAGAGCCGGAAAGCGTTTCCGCCTGTTTAAGGACAATTCACTGCTGTTTTTGTCTGCTGTACTGGATTTTTACATCTTCTCGGCATCGAAATATGCGATCGAGCACTGTATGGCTGACCGGGATATGGCTGTGTACGGAGCGATCTTTATGCCCACCAGCGTGATCAATCTGGTGGCCGGATTTGTGATCCGTCCGTATCTGACCAAGCTGTCGCTGGAGTGGGAGATGGGACGGACGGGACGGTTCGTCAGACTGGCCGGACGGCTGGCCGGTGTCATCTCCGTGCTTTCTGTGCTGGCAGTGGGCGGCGCTTATATTATAGGCATTCCGGTTCTGAGTCTTCTGTATCCGAACCTTAAATACATGTTAAAGGATTGCAGGACTGCCCTTGTGCTTATCATACTGGGCGGTGCATTAAACGCATACATGAGCCTGTTCTATTATGCCCTTATCATAATGAAAAAACAAAAATATATTTTCAGCGTATACGGACTGGTGGGGATCACGGCCATCCTTATTTCGGATCCCTTTGTCATGCGGGGTGGGATCACCGGAGGTGCGATGGCCTATGTGCTTTTGACGGCAATGCTCATGGTATGCTTTGGTGTGATCGGCGCCTTTGGAATCAGGGAAAAGGCAGAAAAGAGGAAACATGAAAATTGATGTGGTGATACCGGTCTACCGGCCGGGAAAGCGATTTGAGGAATTACTGAAAAGACTGGAAAAGCAGACGATTCCGGTGAACCGCATAATCATAATGAATACGGAAAAGCCATATTGGGACAGTTGGATCTTAAAGACGGGAAAGCTGCCGGAAAACCTATCCGTGTTCCATTTGACCCGGGAAGAATTTGATCATGGGGCAACGCGGGATGCCGCCATCCGGAAATCTGACGCAGATGTCTGTGTTCTCATGACAGATGATGCACTTCCATATAATGACAGGCTGTTGGAAAACCTGGGCAGGGTCCTGTTTTCAGATGAGCGGATCGCAGCCGCGTATGCAAAGCAGCTTCCTGACCGCGATTGTGGCGTAATCGAGCGTTATACCCGAAGCTTTAATTATCCTGTTCAGGGACGGATAAAAACGGCAGAGGACATTCCAAAGCTGGGGATCAAGACTTTCTTCTGCTCAAATGTCTGTGCGGCGTACCGCAGAGAGCGTTATCTCTTACTGGGAGGATTTACGAAAAAGACGATCTTTAATGAGGATATGATTTTTGCGGCAGAGGCAATTAAAAATGGATATGCCATCGCTTATGCGGCAGACGCGGAGGTGATCCATTCCCACAACTACTCCGGACTTCAGCAGTTTCATCGGAATTTTGATCTCGCGGTATCCCAGGCAGATCATCCGGAGGTGTTTGCCGGGATCCGGTCGGAGGGAGAAGGGATCCGTCTGGTAAAAAGTACGGCCTCCTATCTGATCAAAAATAAAAAAGCATTCCTGCTCCCGCGCCTTATCTATATGAGCGGCTGCAAATATTTGGGATATCGGATGGGAAAACGGTACAAAAAACTGCCGCGCAGGATGATTTTATGGTGTACGATGAATAAGAGCTACTGGACAGAAAAAGTAAGCAGTGCTATCATGTAGTGCGGATATAGAAGGTAATGAAAAGAGGTAAAACAAATGGGAAAGATTAAAGTAACAGTTTGTGAAGCAGAAGGAAAGACAATAGAAGGACTTTACGTGATCGAGCCGACGGTATTTAAGGACGAGCGCGGCTACTTTATGGAAACGTATAACCAGAATGATTTTAAAGAGGCCGGACTTGACATGGTATTCGTTCAGGATAACCAGTCCATGTCCGTAAAGGGTGTTCTCCGGGGTCTTCATTTCCAGAAGCAGTTCCCGCAGGGCAAGCTGGTGCGTGCCGTCCGTGGAACCGTTTTTGATGTGGCGGTTGACCTGAGAACACATTCCGAAACCTACGGAAAGTGGTTCGGCGTGGAGCTTTCTGCTGAGAATAAAAAGCAGTTTTATATCCCGGAGGGCTTTGCCCACGGCTTTCTGGTACTGTCTGACGAGGCAGAGTTTGCCTATAAATGTACCGATTTCTACCATCCGGGCGACGAGGGCGGACTGAGCTGGAACGACGAGACGATCGGTGTCAAGTGGCCGATCGAAGAAGGAATGAAGCTCATCATTTCTGAAAAAGACCAGAAGTGGGGCGGCTTTAAGGATACGTTCAAGTTCGACAGATAAGGGAAAGAGGTTTATACAGAGTGAATGATATGATATCCCTTTTTAAAGAGATCGTGACAAAGCGGCGGCTGATCTGGGATCTGTCAAAGGCAGATTTCCGGAAGCGGTTTGTGGGCTCCTATTTTGGTGTTGTCTGGATGTTCGTCCAGCCCATTGTCACCGTCCTTATTTACTGGCTGATCTTTGGCCCGATCGGCTTTAAGAGCGCTCCGCCTGTCCCTAACGCATCGTATGTGCAGTGGCTGGTTCCCGGCATCGCTCCGTGGTTTTTCTTTTCCGAGGCATTAAATTGCGGGACAGGCTGTCTGCAGGAATATAACTATCTGGTGAAAAAGGTAGTGTTTAAGGTAGAGATCCTGCCGATCATCAAGCTGATCTCCTGCCTGTTCGTCCACGGATTTTTTGTCGCGATTATGTTTGCTGTATTTCTGATAAGCGGGAAAATGCCTATGGCTTCATGGCTGCAGGTCATATATTATGCCTTTGCGGCATCCATGTATGCACTGGCGTTAACCTACCTTACCAGCGCGATCCAGGTGTTTTTTAAGGACATGGCTCAGATCGTTGGCATCTGCCTTCAATTTGGCATGTGGCTGACTCCCATCATGTACAGCGAACAGCTTTTTGTCGACAAGGGCCTTGAGATGGCGCCGCTGATCTTAAAACTAAACCCGTTTTATTATATCGCGGCAGGCTACAGAGACAGTATGCTGACGGGCGACTGGTTTTTCATGAGACCTACGTTGACGATCTATTTCTGGGGAGTGACCATTGTGATGATGTTCGTTGGGCTCAGGGTCTTTAAACGTCTGCGTCCGCATTTCTCAGATGTCTTATAGGAGGGACTTTATGTCCGAAAATGCAATTACAGTAAAAAATGTGACAAAGGTATACCAGCTTTATGACAGACCCATCGACCGTTTAAAGGAGTCGTTAAGCCCGTCCCATAAAAGCCGCCATAAAGATTTTTACGCCTTAAATGATATTTCCTTTGAGGTGAAAAAGGGGCAGACGGTGGGAATAATCGGGACAAACGGCTCCGGAAAATCTACGATCTTAAAGATCATTACCGGTGTCCTGACACCAACAAAAGGAGATGACAGGGGAAGATATCTGCACTTCTGGAGCTGGGAGCCGGCTTCAACATGGATTATACCGGGATCGAAAATATATATATGAACGGCACCATGATGGGCTATACCAAAAAAGAGATGGACGATAAGCTCGGAGAGATCTTGGAGTTTGCCGATATCGGTGATTTCGTATACCAGCCGGTAAAGACCTACTCCAGCGGTATGTTCGTCCGTCTTGCTTTCGCGCTGGCCATCAATGTGGAGCCGGAGATCCTGATCGTGGATGAGGCGCTTTCCGTGGGAGACGTATTTTTTCAGGCGAAGTGTTACCGCCGGATGGAAGAAATCAGAAAAAGCGGAACCACGATCTTAATGGTAACGCATGATATGGGAAGTATCATCAAGTATTGTGATAAGGTAGTTCTTCTGAACAAAGGAGAGTTTATTGCCGAGGGAAATCCGGGAAGAATGGTGGATCTGTATAAAAAGATCCTCGCAAACCAGATGGATTCCCTGAAGGCGGAGCTGGAAAATGATTTTTCGGGAGAAAAAGCAGCGGAAGCGGCCCGTCAGGATACCGATGAAGGTGTCCATAAAAATGCAGATGGAAATGCTGATGAAACAAAGCTTATGAAGGATCAGATCACGATCAATTCCAACCGTACCGAATATGGAGACGGCAGGGCCGAGATATTTGATCTGGGACTGTTTGATGCCCGGGGAAATCTGACTAATCTTCTTCTTAAGGGGGAGATGTTTACGATCCGGGAGCGGATCCGGTTCCATGCCCCGTTAAAGAGTCCGATTTTTACTTACACGATCAAGGACAAGAAGGGCACCGATCTCTCCGGAACGAATACCATGTATGAAGGAGCCGATGTGAAGCCTGTAGAGGAGGGAGACATATACGATGTATCCTTCACGCAGAAGATGACGCTTCAGGGAGGAGAATATCTCCTTTCCATGAGCTGCACTGGCTTTGAGGGAGAAGAACATGTGGTATATCACAGGCTGTATGATGTGGCAAATATCACGGTGATCTCCAATAAAAATACAGTCGGTGTTTTTGATATGGAATCAGAAGTGGAAACAAAACTTACGAGAGGACAGGCAGGAAAATAACCATGAGTGATCACAGCTATGAGATTTTAGATCTGCTTGCAAAGTATGATAATAACGTGGAGGCGGCGCTGGAAAAGGAAAACAGCCCAGTCTGCCTGTACGCATTTTCTCCCCTCAGAGAGAATCTTTTTGAATGGGTAGAGTTAGAGAAAGGAGCCAGAGTGCTTCAGATCGGCTCCGATTATGGCTCCTATACGGGAATCCTTTCCGAAAAAGCCGGCGAGGTCGTTGTTCTGGATGACAGGGATGAAAATCTGGAGGTAAACCGTCTCCGCCACGGAAGGAGAGGCAATGTGGCTTATGCTGCCGGGAATCTCCTTTCAGGGGATCCCTCCTCCTTTCGAGAGTACAAGGCACCGGCCGGTCGTACCGAAAAAGGAGAGGAGCTCTTTGGCCGCCCGTTTGACTATGTATTTATGGCCGGAGTCTTTGACCGATATAAAAAGGAGGAGGCCAAACCACTTTTGCAAAAGGCAGCCGGTATGCTGAAGCCGGGCGGGAAATTGTTCGCCGCAGCGGAAAATGAGGCGGGAGTCCGTTACTGGATGGGAGCGGACCGTCTGTCCGGCTCATTTTTAGAGGTGGAATACAGAGAGCTTTTTCATGCACTTAAGGAGCAGTTCGGAGGGGAATTTACCATGTATTATCCGCTTCCGGACTATAGATATCCGGCCGTGATCTATTCCGACGAATATCTGCCGTCCCCGGGGGAAATTTCAAATATATCAGCCCGTCTGGATGGCCCGGGGCTTCGACTGGGAAATGAGGAGGAAGCGATGGCTAAGGCTTGCCAAAACGGTATATTTCCAAAGTTTGCCAATTCGTTTCTTGGGATGTATAGGAGAGGACAGGAATGAGACAGGTCATTTATGTAAAATACAATCGTACCCGGGCAGAGCAATTTCAGCTTAAGACCTCCATCGTCCGGGAAAACGGGATACTCCATGTGGAAAAAACGGCGCTTTCTGATGCCGGAATTGCCCATATTCAGTCCTTTGCATCCAAATTTGAGAAGATAAGCGGACAAGATAATAAGATAAGCTTTCTCAAACCGGAGTTCCTTGCGGATGGCAGGACGGTCTGCTTCCCGTTCCTTACCGGAAAAACGGTGGGGGATCTTCTCGGAGAAGGGATTGTTGATGGCAAGGCGCCAATGAAGGAATTAGAGGAAGCGTTAAACTATCTTTTTCCGGACAGCAAGAAAGGAAATGATCCGGGCGAGGAGGATTTTATTCCGGGGGACGAATTTAAGCGTGTGTTCGGAGAGATCCCGGCACTTAAGGATCATGCTGCCGTTTATGCAAATGTAGACGGACTTTTTGAGAACCTGATGGTCTCAGAGGGCAAGGTATATGGGATCGATTATGAATGGGTCTTCGATTTTGCGGTTCCGGAGGGATTTCTCCGTTACAGGAACCTGCTGTATTTTTTCCGCAGATATGAATCACTGATAAGCTGCGGACAGAAGGAATTTCTGGAGCAGTTCGGGCTTGATGACAAAAAACAGGATATCTTCGGTACTATGGAGGAACAGTTCCAGAGCTATGTCCATGCATCCGGCAGCTTCCGGTATATGAAGCAGTATGAGCAGCCCATTAAGGAGCTTTCCCGGCTCGTAGAGGCAGATGAAGAAAACCTTCGCGTACACGAGTGGTGCAAAACGCTGGATCAGGAGATCGCAGAGCGTGATGTGACGATCAATAAGCAGCAGGAGGTACAGCGCCTGACAAACAATCATGTTGCCAATCTGGATGTGATCATTGCGGATCTGCGGCGTGAAAATGCGGAGATCGCCAATACCCTTCATTATCTGGCCGCACATGAGGCTCTTATGTGGAAGGTCTTAAGAAAGTGCAAAAAAGGTGTCGATAAGGCATTTCCAAAGGGGACAAGAAAGAGAAAAGTCCTTAAATATGTGAAGAATACCATCCTTCATCCGGGAAAATACGGGAAGCTGTATCTTACGGCGGAGGGGCGGAATCGGATCCGGGGCGATTTCAAGATCGGAGAAGGTTATCTGGAAACAGGAAAGCTAAGCTTCCCCTATTATGAGAAGCCGACGGTATCCATCGTGATCCCGGTCTACAACCAGATCCACTATACCTATGCCTGCCTCAGATCCATACTGGAGCATACACAGGACGTCACGTATGAGATCATTATCGCGGATGATGTTTCTACCGATGCCACAAGAGAGCTTTCTGCGTATGCAGAGAATGTGGTGATCTGCCGGAATCAGACGAATCAGGGCTTTTTAAGAAACTGCAATCAGGCGGCAAGATCTGCCCGCGGAAAATATGTAATGTTTTTAAATAATGACACTCAGGTCACGCCGGGCTGGCTTTCCTCTTTGGTGAAGCTGATCGAATCGGATCCGTCGATCGGAATGGTGGGCTCCAAGCTTGTCTATCCCGACGGGCGGCTCCAGGAGGCCGGCGGCATTATATGGAGTGACGGCTCAGGCTGGAATTACGGACGTCTGGACGATCCGGATAAGGCGGAATACAATTATGTAAAGGATGTTGACTATATTTCAGGCGCGGCGATCCTTCTTTCCGTAGATCTATGGAAGCAGATCGGGGGCTTTGATGACCGGTTTGCACCGGCCTATTGTGAGGATTCCGATCTTGCCTTTGAGGTGAGAAGGGCAGGTCTGCGGGTCGTTTATCAGCCCTTGTCCAAGGTGATCCATTTTGAGGGCGTTTCCAATGGAACGGATGTAAACGGAACGGGGCTTAAGCGTTATCAGGTGGAAAACAGCAGAAAACTGAAAGAAAAATGGGCAGAGGAGTTTAAGAAGCAGTCGGTTAATACGGGAAATCCCAATCCGTTCCGGGCGCGCGAGCGGAGTCAGGGAAAGCCGGTGATCCTTGTGGTCGATCACTATGTTCCGACCTTTGACAAGGATGCCGGTTCTAAGACGACGTATCAGTACATCAAAATGTTTTTGGAAAAGGGATATGTCGTAAAATTTCTCGGAGATAACTTCCTGCACGAGGAGCCGTATTCCACAACGCTCCAGCAGATGGGAGTCGAGATCCTTTACGGAGCGGAATATCAGGCCGGTATCTGGGACTGGATCATGAAAAATAAGGATGAGATCGATTTCGCATACCTGAACCGTCCGCATATTGCAACAAAATATGTGGATTTCATCAGAAAGAATACGAATATCAAGATCATCTATTATGGGCATGACCTGCATTTCCTCCGGGAATACCGGGAATATGAGCTGACCGGGGATATCCAGAAAAAGAGAGATTCCGATTACTGGAAGTCGATCGAATTTGCCCTGATGGAGAAGGCGGCAGTCGCCTACTATCCGTCTTATGTAGAGGAAAACGCGATCCATGCGATCCGGCCGGAGCTCAATGTGAAGGCCATCACGGCGTATGTGTATGAGAAATTCCTTGAAAATATTGATATGGATTTTGCCAAGAGAGAAGGGCTCCTGTTTGTAGGCGGCTTTGCCCATCCGCCGAACGCGGATGCGGTACTCTGGTTTGCAAAGGAGATCTATCCGCTGATCCGTGCGAAAAAGGAGATCCCGTTCTATGTGGTGGGCTCTAAGGTGACGGAGGAGATCAAAGCGCTGGAACAGCCGGGTAACGGCATCATCGTTAAGGGCTTTGTGACCGAGGAGGAGCTTCAGGCACTTTATGCCGGCTGCCGTCTTGTGGTGGTTCCGCTCCGGTATGGCGCCGGTGTCAAGGGAAAGGTCGTAGAGGCGGTCTATAACGGCTCTGTGATCGTTACCACATCCATCGGCGCAGAGGGGATCCCGGAAGCAGAGCGGGTCATGAAGGTGGCAGACGAACCGGAAGCCTTTGCTGCGGAGGTAACTGCACTTTACGATGACCCGGCAGAATGCAGACGTCTTTGTGAGGAGACCCAGAGGTATATCCGGGATTATTTCAGTGTGGATGCTGCATGGAAGGTGATCGAGGAGGATTTCAGACCGAAAGCCTCCGACAGAAGGGATGGCTAGATCCAGCCGCCATCCAGCCGGATGATCTGTCCGGTCAGATAAGCCGGGGCTTCCGTGAGGGAGAAGATCATATCTGCGACCTCGTCGGGGGTTCCCATACGCCCGGCGGGAATTTCCTCCAGCAGCAGGTCATGCTCCTCCGGAGAAAGAAAATGGTTCATCTCGGTGTCAATGGCGCCGCAGGCGATGGCATTGACCTGGATATGGGACGGGGCCAGCTCCTTGGCGAGAGCCTGTGTGAGGGCGTTGACGCCGCCCTTGGAGGCGGAATAGGCAGCTTCGCAGGAAGCGCCGCAGACACCCCAGACAGAGGAAATGTTGATAATGTGGCCGGATTGCTTTCTGACCATAGCCGGAATGGCAAGCTTGCAGCAATGGAACACAGAGGAGAGATTGGAGCGGATCAGAAGCTCCCATTCATCGAAATCCATATCCTGCAAAAGACCGATCCTCGAAATACCGGCGTTGTTGATCAGAATGTCAGGGGCACCGAAGTGTTTTTCGATTTCTGAAAAAATGCGGATGCAGTCCTCCTTTTTTCCTACATCGGCCTGAAGGGCGAGGCAGGGCGCTCCCAGAGCGGATACCTCCCGTAAGACCTCGTCCATACGGGCCGTGCTGTTTTTACAATTCAGAACAATATTATATTTTTCTTTTGCGTACCTTAATGCTGCGGCACGTCCGATCCCTCTTGAGGAACCGGTGATAAGCACTGTTTTTGACATAAAAGACCTCCTGTCAAGCGGATATTCGCAATCCGCTTCGCTACTTGCTCATAACCGAATAACTGCTCCGCAGTTTATCAGAAGGAGTTTGCACTCCTCCTGATACAAGCAAGTCCCCACCCACTGCTTATTGCTTTTCGCAATTGAAGCAGGGAACTTACTTGATTCGGTTAAATGGAAACACTTTTATTATACATGCTTTCGGCTGCTTTTACCAGTGGCCTGTTTTGCCGCAATATTGCCTATAATTATCTGATGGAAATATCTGTATTCTTTCCCGTGAATGTGATATACTAAACTGAAGGGTGTCTTCGGCTTTTTTATGCCAAAGGTGCAGCCTGTCCGACAGAAGCGGAGGAAAATATGGATAAAATCTATGAGCTTATAATTTTAGGCTCCGGCCCGGCAGGGCTTGGGGCAGCAATATATGCACAGAGAGCGGAGTTAGATACGCTTGTGATCGAAAAGGAGCTGGTAAGCGGCGGTCAGGTGCTGACCACCGGTGAGGTGGACAACTATGCCGGATTTCCCGGCATCGGCGGCTTCGAGCTGGGAATGAAGTTCCGTGAGCATGCGGATCAGCTTGGAGCACGGTTTGCGGAGGATACGATCCTTAAGATAGAAAGAGCCGATTCATCACAAGCCGGTCTTTTTAATGCAGCCGATACAGGAAACGGTATCTGGAAGCTTATCGGTGAAAATGATGTTTATTTTACCAGAACGATCATCATTGCTGCCGGAGCCGGACACAGGAAGCTTGGGGTTCCCGGGGAAGAAGATCTGGCCGGGGCAGGAGTTTCTTATTGTGCCACCTGTGACGGCGCTTTTTTTCGCGGAAAAACCACAGCGGTGGTCGGCGGCGGGGATGCGGCACTTGAGGATGCGGTCTTTCTTGCAAAGCTTTGCAAAAAGGTCTATCTGATCCACCGCAGGAATGAGCTTCGCGGTGCGAAAAGCCTGCAGGAACGTCTGCGGTCCCTTGAAAACGTGGAGATTTTGTGGGATACAGTGGTGGATTCCATAAACGGAGAGGTGCGCGTGGAAACACTGACACTGGCGGATGTAAAATCCGGTACAAAGAGAGAGCTTCCGGTGGACGGTGTATTTATTGCGGCAGGGATCACGCCGAATACGGACGGACTGGGTCTGGAGGAGCTTTTAACGCTGGATCAGGGCGGTTACATCGTATCCGGAGAGGACGGAAGGACATCGTGTCCGGGAATCTTTGCAGCAGGTGACATCAGAACAAAAAAATTGCGTCAGATCATTACTGCGGTGGCTGACGGTGCCAATTGTGTGAGCAGTGTGGAAGGATATCTGAATGGTCGGTAAAGAAAGAGGAAAACAGCGAAATATGAATTACAGAAAAAAACTCCTTACAGCCGGATGTGTGTTTGCTTTGAGTCTGGCATTTTTAACCGGGGAAGCCTTTGCAGATACGGGAAATAAGACGGTAGAGGCCAGCCAGAGAACCGGTGTTCCGGTGGTGGGCACATCCGAAGCGTCGTATGCGAATGTAGCGATCTCCCAGGTAAGTAATTATGTCAATGTACGCACGGAGGCCAATACGACAAGTGAAGTGGTCGGAAAGATCTATAATAACTGTGCGGCAACGATCCTGTCGACGGTGGACGGAGAAGGCGGAAAGTGGTACAAGATCCAGTCCGGAACCGTGAGCGGATACATAAAAGCGGAATATTTTATTACCGGTGCAGAGGCTGAGAAAATAGCCAAAAAGGTAGGGACCGTCTATGTGACGATCAACACGGCGTCCTTAAGACTGAGGGAGGAACCGAATACCACAAGCCGGACCCTGACTCTGTTATCTCAGGATGCCGAATATATTGCCCTGAAAGAGGAGGGCGATTTTGTTGAGATCCAGGTAGATGCCGCACTCGACGGATATGTGCATAAGGACTACCTGAAGCAGCGGGTCGTGTTTGAACAGGCGGTCAGCCTAGAGGAGGAACGGCAGAAGCTGGCGGAAACGGAAAAGCTAAAACGGGAAGCCAAAGAAGCTATCGCAGCTTTGGAAAAGATCAAAAAAGAGGAGCCGGTCGGGATCATAGCGGCGAATCCGGAGGGCGGATCCATACCGCAGATAACGCCACCGGAGCAGAGCTCATCCGGCAGTGAAGCAGCCGGTCAGGGCCCTTCAGATCAGGGTTCATCCGGTCTTTTTGGCTCCTTAGTGGGCGGCAGCTTAGTTACGATCGTTCCGGAGCAGGGAACGTCGGGCTCAGGTACGTCTTCTAATGGTAAGGGCAATGGCTTAAACAAAAATACGATCCTGTTTGGCCAGAACGGGCCGGGAATGACAACAGACAGCGAAACCTCGTCAGACGGGACAGAAAGCAGTCAGAGCGGCACACAGAGCGGCCCCGGAAGCGTTGCACTCACCTCTGCAACACGGACTGCAATCATCGCCTATGCAAAGCAGTTCCTGGGGAATCCGTATGTTTACGGAGGGACAAGCTTAACGAACGGTGCCGACTGCTCCGGCTTTACCATGAAGGTGTTTGAAAACTTCGGTATTGATACCGGAAGAACATCCCGCGATCAGGCAGATAAGGGAAAAACGATCCCTCTGGATTCGATCCAGCCGGGCGACCTTGTTTTTTATGCTAATGGCGATTATATCAATCACGTGGCATTATATATCGGCGGCGGTCAGATCATCCACGCCAGCACGCCGAAAAACGGTATTATGATCACAACAATGAATTACAGAACTCCGTATAAAGCGGTAACATTTTTAAATTAACAGGAGGGGTATGACATGAACGAAATCGGTACCTTTGATATTCTCGGACCTAATATGATCGGTCCGTCAAGCTCCCACACGGCTGGTGCGCTCCGCATCGCATTTGTGGCAGGAAGAATGGTTGAAAAACCGGCAGCAGTAAAATTTGTGCTGTACGGATCCTTTGCAAGGACCTACCACGGACACGGAACAGATCGTGCTCTGGTGGGCGGGATCCTTGGATATCATCCGGACGATGAACGGATCCGGGATTCCTTTGAGCTGGCTAAAAAAGCAGGGCTTAAATACGAGTTTCAGGAGAATTTTACAGACAAAGAGATATACCCGAATACAGTAGACATCTATGTGACAGGAGAAGACGGCTCTGTCATGTCCCTGCGCGGAAAATCCATTGGCGGCGGAAATGCGGTGATCACAAAACTGAACGGAGTGGATGTGGAGCTGACAGGAAATTACAGCACGCTTGTTGTGGAACATCATGACAAGAAGGGCACACTGGCGCGTGTGGCTACAGTGCTGAGTGATTATGACCTGAATATCGGTTCTCTCAGACTTTACCGGGAGAGCAAGGGAAAGATGGCTTATGCGATCATTGAAGTGGACACAAACGTTTCATCACAGGCGTTGGATGCACTCCGCAGCGTTGAAGCTGTTGTAAATGTGCTTCTCGTGCCTGCCATCAAACTGGATTAATGGGGGGAGATCTGTATGAATTTTATTAATGGAGCAGAGCTTTTAGAATACTGTGAAAAAGAAAATAAAAAGATTTCTGAGGCCATGTTTGAGCGGGAAACGACGTATCTGGAGCAGGACCCGGAAAAGACCAGAGAGCGCATGAAAAAAGCATATTCGATCATGCAGTCTGCGGTGAAGAAGCCTTTACAGGAGGACATCGTCAGCATGGGCGGAATGATCGGTGGTGAGAGCAAGAAGCTTCACGCACTGCGTACAGAGGGAAAAAATATCTGCGGCAGCCTTGTTTCCAAGGCAATTGCTTATGCGGTCGGAGTGCTGGAGGTAAATGCTTCCATGGGGCTTATCGTAGCGGCACCGACAGCCGGTTCCTCCGGAGTTATTCCGGGTACACTCTGTGCACTTCAGGAGGAGTACGGCTTTTCAGATGAGGAGATCTGTCAGGCGCTTTTCAATGCGGCAGGAATCGGTTACCTGATCACAAGAAATGCTACGACAGCAGGCGCCGAGGGCGGATGTCAGGCCGAGGTGGGCTCTGCAAGTGCTATGGCTGCCTCCGCAGTCGTTGAGCTTATGGGAGGAACTCCGAGACAGTGTATGGATGCGGCTTCCTTTGCAATGGTCAATATCCTGGGACTTGTGTGTGATCCGATCGGAGGTCTTGTTGAAAATCCGTGTCAGAACCGGAATGCAATGGGAGCATCGAACGCCCTGATCTCCGCGGAGCTTTCTCTTGCCGGGATCAAGAGCATCACTCCTATCGATGAGACAATAGGCGTTATGTATGCAGTCGGAAAATCGATCCCCTCTGAGCTGCGTGAAACCTCCTTAGGCGGAATGGCTGTGGCTAAGAGTGCTTGTGAGACCTGCCGTGCCTGTGCGGAAAAGAGAAATAAACAGAGCTAAGGGACGAAGAACCGCGGCGGGCTAATGCCTCTGCCGCGGTTCTTTATGCTACGCAAAACGATTATTTGAACAGTACACATACTCCAAAATCGTTCCAACTGTCAATACGGGAATCTAAACCACCTTTTTCTCTGTCATATCCATGGAAATGATTGTATACCAAGCTGCCAAAAGAATAACTCGTCATACTCCAGGAATATCCAATTCCAATATCCTGATAGCGGTACTGGTTCGGGTCTACATGATTTTTATCCGGTACATCGATACTGGTAGCGACATATAAGAAAAAGGCTTGTGAAATAATGAATACACATTTTTCACAAGCCTTTGAAATCGAGTATTGGTATTAGCAGCAATTAATGAAAAAGCTCCTTTGCCTTAGAGGCGAAGCGTTTGCCGTAAACCGGGAAAAGATCGGAACCGGAGAGCTCTGTTCCGGTAGCTATCGGCCCGAGATGAACGAAAGGTTTTCCGAGGCTTGTACCACCGGAATATACCAGCATGCCCTTTACGATCAGCTGTTTAAGGATACTCTCAATGGCTGTAACAGGGCCGCCCTGGGGAACATTGGAGGTTGCGAAGGCACCGCCTAATTTACCGCCTAAGCTGACCGGACAGGTATCGAGCCATTTTTTCATCTGCCAGGATTCGGAAGCATAATAATCCGGGGTACCAAACACAACGCCAACGGATTCATTTAATTCTTTTGTGTAAGCTTCTTCATTCTCGGCGAAGGAGTCTACAGGGATCAGGACAGCTTCTACGCCTTCTACCTGCTCCATTCCCATTTTGATTATTTCTGCCATGGCGGCTGTGCGCCCGGTGCAAGAATGGTATACAATTGAGATTTTCATAATACGAGTTATTCCTTCTTTACTTAAAATTCCGGTTCGATCAAACCGTAGGAGTTTGATTTCCGTTTATAAACGACGTTGACCTCGTTGGTGTCCGCGTTGAGGAACATAAAGAAATTATGTCCTAAAAGCTCCATCTGAACACAGGCCTCCTCCGGATCCATCGGCTTCATTGCAAAACGTTTTGTCTTGACGATCTTAATGGCTTCCTCGTGCTCTGATTCCTCCTGAAGGAATGCATCACTGAAGGAAAGTGCGCTTTGCTTTTTATCAACCAGCTTGGTTTTATATTTTTTGATCTGACGCTCAATGATCTCCTCTACAAGGTCAATGGATACGTACATATCGTTGGAATCCTGTTCTGCACGAATGATAGTTCCTTTTACCGGGATCGTAACTTCGATTTTCTGCCGTCCCTTTTCCACACTCATTGTGATCTGAACTTCCGTGTCATCTGAGAAATAGCGTTCCAGTTTTCCAATCTTGCTTTCTGCAGCTTCCCTCAAACCTGGGGTAATATCGATATTCTTTCCGCTGATAGTATAACGCATAGAATCAACTCCTTTTTTTGGGATGGATTTATTATAGCATATAATTCAGTAAAAGACAACCAATAATGTGAAAAGGTGCGACAATTTAATTAAAAATAAAGAATTTGAACGCAGATAAGCATTCCCCCGCTTCAAGTGCGCGGAGCACTAAGCGGTGGGTGAGGGGGATGCTTATGTCA
>ENA-UESP01000787-UESP01000787.1-human-gut-metagenome-genome-assembly--contig:-NODE-787-length-24705-cov-19.646906_pt1 | contig 24705 bp, 30 predicted proteins | sample MGYA00243003_ERZ508004 | MGnify/ENA primary metagenome ERZ508004 (study PRJEB26167, sample SAMN06115443) | human gut metagenome | host: Homo sapiens | place: China:Henan | collected 2015-07-29...
TCAAGCTGACGCCGCGCGGCATCCAGCTGCAGCGCTGCGTGAAGAAAGACCCGCTGGTGGATATGTAGGAGGGCTTGAGGATGCGCGGAAAAAACAGGAGCCGCAGCACCATATCACAGCTGCCGCCCGAGGTCCGCGACGTTGTGGACGAGATGGTAAAGGCGACGAACACCTGCACGCTCGCGGATATCCAGAAGTATCTGGCATCGCTGGACGTCACGCTGAGCCTGCAGGCAATCAGCACCTACAGCAGAAAGCTGCTGGCCTCGCTGGAGGATATCCGTGTGACAAACGAGCGGATGAACGCCATGGTGCGGGAAGCGGCGAAGTATCCGGAGCTGGATTTTTCCGAGGTGATCAACCGGGTGGCGGGGCAGAAGATCCTGGACGCCATCCTGTCGAAGCCGGACGAAGAGTGGAACGATATCGCGCTGGATAAGCTGCTGCGGGAGATGAACGCGCAGACAAAGGCTGTGGCGTACGCCCGCAGGCTGGACATTCAGAGCAAGGATGACACGCAGGCCGCCATGGGCGAGCTGAAGGCGGAGTTCTTCTCAGCCCTTGGTACGGAACATCCGGAGCTGTACCGGCAGCTCGTGGCGGCGCTGGAGCGCCGGCAGAAAGGGGCGCAGCGCTGATGAATTGGTACGCACTGCAGGTCCTGACCGGGACGGAACGGGACGTATGCACGGCGCTGCGGCGCAAAGGCGTGAAAGCCAGAGCCCCGGACCAGCGGATGGAGATTCGGCGGCGGGGTCAGTGGCAGACCGAGGACCGGCTGCTGCTGCCGGGATATGTGTTTGTGGGCGCGGACTATAACGCGGCGTTGTTCCATCTCGTTTCCCCTGTCCCCGGCGTCATCCGGTGGCTGGGGCTGGAGCACGGCGAGCCGCAGGCGCTGGACACTCGGGAGGCGCTGCGGTGGCGGCTGGACAGTGACGAGACGCTGGAGCCCAGCCGGGTGCTGTTTCACGCAGACGGCACGTGGCACGTTCTGGACGGCCCTCTGGCGGCGTTTGCAGGCTGCCCGGTGCGGATGGAGCGGCGGCAGCGCCGGGCGTATGTGACGGCGGAGCTGGGCGGCGTGGCCCGGCGGGTGCGGTTCGGCGTCATCCCTGTGGACGGTGATGCGCAGTGAAGCGGAAAGACCCGCGGCGCGAACTGGCACGGAAGCTCTCCGGCGCGAAGCTGAAGGAGCCGCCGGAGCTGTGCACGCGGTGCGTGTGGGCCATGCATGAGAGCGGCTGCCCGGTTTGCCCCTTCCCCCGCTGCGTGCGGCGCAGCACACCGGGAAATGTGGAAAAGTTGAAACCGGTGTGAAAACTCGTTGAAAACACATTTCTAAACACCTGTTAAACGGATGTTTAGACCAAACAGGAAAACCATGAAAGCGGCGGGGTTGATTCGTCCCCCGCCCGTGGCCATGGCGGGCATAGAGGGGGTGAAAACCGGGCGGAAACGGTCGGATGGCGAAGCATGCCCGATGAAAATCCGTCCCTCTTGCCCGCCATGCTGCGGAATACCGTTTAATTTCCCCTGTATGCCGTTAAAAACCGTTTAGGTGCCTCGGGCCGTCCACGCGGACGCCTGAGGACCTTTTTTCGTTACAGGCGAAATTTAGGGCCGTTCGTGCGGTCCGGAAAGGAGCATCGTGTGAAACGGACCCCTCAAAGCAGCATAACCGCCCTTTTGGAGGGTGTTGAGCAGGCAAAACAGAAAAAGGAATTTAACATTTTAAAAGATTTAAAAACGCTGCATGCACAGTATACCAGGGTGAATAAGCGGGACTACCTCGCGCTGCTGGATAAGCTGGTGGAAAAATACAGCACGGACGAAGCGGCGGTGATCCACGCGGCACTGCTGAAAAAATGCCAGGCCGGCGATATGGACGCGATCCGGCTGTGGAATGAGATGTCGAAGGAAAACCGGGACGTCGGCGAGGAGGTGCAGATCATTGACGATATCAAGGTTAAGTGAGTACATATCCCCTGCGTTCTACGAGCTGCACACGCAGATCAAAACGCAGCGGCCGCATACCGTCGTATGCAAGGGCGGCCGAGGCAGTACAAAATCCAGTTTCATGAGCGTGGAGTTCATCCTGTTCCTGCTGCAGCATCCGCAGTGCCACGCGGTGGTGCTGCGGAAAATAGCCAATACGCTGCGCAACAGCGTGTACGCGCAGATCCAGTGGGCCATCGGCGCGCTGGGCCTTCAGGACATGTTCCGGTGCACGGTGTCGCCCATGGAGATCACATATCTTCCCACAGGCCAGAAGATCCTTTTCTTCGGCCTGGACAAGCCGGAAAAGCTCAAATCCATCAAACTGCCGTTTGGATACATCGGCATCGACTGGTTTGAGGAGGCCGACCAGTTTTCCGGTGAGGCGGAGATCCGTAACGTCAAGCAGTCCACGCTGCGCGGCGGCGAGTTCGCCATGACGTTCCTGTCGTTCAACCCTCCGGCCGCGGCGCGCAACTGGGCAAACCGGTATGCGCGGGAAACGGAGCCGGGCAAGATCGTACACCACAGTACATATCTTACCACACCACGGGACTGGCTGGGCCAAAGATTTTTCGATGACGCGGAATTTTTGAAGAAAACGAAGCCCACCTCTTACCAGCATGAGTATCTTGGCGAGGCCGTGGGCAACGGTACTCAGGTTTTCGACAACATCCGGCTGGAGCCCATCACGAAGGCGCAGATCGACTCTTTCGGAGAAATTACCTCGGGCGTGGACTGGGGCTGGTACCCGGACCCGTGGGCATTCAACCGCATGTCCTACGACGCCGCCCGGCGCACGCTGTACATTTTCGACGAACTCACCCGGCGCAAGCTCAACAACTTTGAGACCGCGCGCCTGGTCCTGTCCCGTATCCCCGAAGGTGAGGACGTTATCGCTGATTCTGCAGAGAAAAAGAGCTGTGCGGACTACCGCGACTGCGGCATCCGGTGCTTTGAAGCCAACAAAGGCCCCGGCAGCGTGAATCAGTCCATGAAGTGGCTGCAGGGACTTTCCGCTATCGTCATCGACCCTGTGCGCTGCCCGGATACGGCAAAAGAGTTCAGCGAATACGAATACGCGGTGGCGAAGGATGGCGAGGTCATACCCGGATACGTGGACGCGGACAACCACCACATCGACGGCGTACGGTATGGCACCAACCGCATCTGGACACGGAGGGGTGCGTGATGGGGCGGCTGCGTGACTGGCTCGTGGGCAGGTATCTGCCCAGCTGGGCCGTGCAGACGATCCTGGAAGAAAACAGACGGCTGCGCAGCCAGGCCGAGGAGCTGCGGCGGGAATACCGGACGCTGCGGGCATATACGGACGGTTTGGAGCATGCCCTCCGGCACGGTATGCATGTTGAGGTAAATGTAGAGGGAGGCGGTGCATATGCTGATCGAAGCGCTGAAGGCGCTGACGGACAATAGCGTCATAAGTACGGCGCAGGGCTTCGGTTCTCCGGACGTCACCACGTCCGCCATGCGTGCGGCCATCAAGGAGTGGTTCGGAACATATTTTCGTCAGGAAGCCGGAGATAAAAAAGACCCGTGCACGCGCCTTGCATATACCATCGTGCATAAGCTGGACAAGGGCGTTTTCGCTGAGTACAAATCGGATATCCTGGACAAAGAGAAAACGTCCAAGGGCGCATGGATGGACGCCAACCTGTCTTTGCTGGACCTGGCAAAAAGCGATATCATGCAGTGGATGCTGGTAGGCGGCGAAGTGTATGTCAAGCCGGTACCCAGGACCGGGCCGGACGGGAAAACCGTGTTCCGCCCTCAGCCCATCCGGCGGAACAGGGCGGTCATCCTGGCACGGGACGGCGATGGTCATATCACGAGCATCGGCACGGCGGAGGAAACGGCCAGCGGCGGGAAATATTACACGCTGCTGGAAAAGCGCACCGTGGACGCGGCAGGCTATCTCACAATTGAGAACAAGCTGTTTGAGTCGTCCGACCGCCATTCGCTCGGAATCCGCGTTTCGCTTACGCGTCTGGCACAGTACGAAGCGCTGCCGGACCGATATACCTATCCCCGCCCTGTGGGCGGGCTGGGGCTCGCGGTGCTGCGCGTGCCGCTGGTGAACTGTGTGGACGGCAGTGCGGACGCCGTGAGCATTTACGAGCCTGCCATGCAGGTCATCCAAAACATAGACCGCATGGAATACCTGCACGGCAGGGAGTTTGAACTGGGGCGCCACCGGATCGTGGCGCCGGGCGAGATGCTGCGCAGCGGTCCCGGCGGTGAACGGCGGCTTGAGGACAGCGTGTTCGAGAACATCGGACCGGCATTCACCAACGACCAGCAGCGCGCCGGGCTTACGGTGTTCAGCCCGGCTTTGCGGCAGGAGGCCTACGAAGCCCGGACGCAGGAATATCTGCGGACCGTCGAGAATCTGATCGGCCTCAAGCGCGGCCTGCTGAGCGACGCCCAGGAGGTGGAGAAAACAGCGTTCGAGATCGCCAGCTCGGCCGGCGACTACAACCTCAGCCTGCAGGACCTGCAGAGTGTGTGGTTCGACGGCGTGCGGGACTATCTGCGTATCTGCGATTCCCTTGGCCAGATGTACCGGTACTGCGACCAGAGCGCCTGGGACGTAACGGAGCAGCTAGCCATCACCTGGGGCAACGGTGTTTTGTACGACCCGGACAAAGAATGGCAGCAGGAGTGCGAGCTGGTACGCCTGGGCTATCTGCGGCCGGAGATCGCGCTGGGCCACCGGTATGACATGCCCTGCGAGACGGAGGAGGACTGGAAGGCGATCCGTGAGAAGTACATGCCGGATGCCAACGCCGAACCGTTGAACGAAGTGGAAAGGCTGCGCTAAATGTATGACGATGAAAAACTTGAGGAGCTGCGCAAGAGAGCCGCCGCGATCGCGGAGCCGATTTGGGAGACGCTGCTGCGTGATATCGTGCGGCGCGTGCGCGGCGCCGGCGGCATCACGTCCACGGCGGAATACCAGATTTACCGGGCCGAGCAGCTCGGCCTCGCTGAAAAGGCCATCAAGGCGGCGATTGCGGAGCAGCTGAAAATTTCAGACGCCGCCATCGACATGCTGTTCGAGGAGCTGAAGGACGAAACGGTCCTGTTCGAGGAAAATGCGGAGCTGCGCCAGTTGGTGGAAGCCTACGGCACGGTATCGAAAAAAGCATCTGCCGCGGACTATGAGGGGCTGTGGGCGCCTGGGCCGGACGGCAAGCTGTACACGGTGAAAGAAGCCTATGGCAAGATCATGGATTTTGCGTGGATGCAGACCGCCACGGGCACATATGACTTTCAGACCGCGGTCCGGGAGGCTACAAAAAAGCTGCTGGAACGGGGCCTGCGCGTCATTCCCGGCAAAGACGGGCGGAGCTACCGTCTTGAATATGCGGTGCGCAGCTACATCACGAACCGCATGGGCGAAATGTTCAACGCTGTGAATCAGATGAACTACGACGCCATTGGCGCAGACGGCTGGGAGATCAGCGCGCATCCTGCCCCGGCGCCTGACCATGCGCTCTATCAGGGCCGCCAATATTCGAAAGAAGAATATGACCGGATCAACAACAGCCTGGCCCGAAAATTCGGGTGGTGGAACTGCCGGCATCTTGTGTATCCCATCCGGCTGGGCGTCAGCCCGCGCGCATACAGCGATGAGCAGCTGCAGAAGTATCTGGACGACAACGAAAAAGGCGTCTGGTACAATGGGCAGCACTATACACTGAGCGAGGCCAGGGACCGCAAGCGCCAGCTGGAGAGCCTGATCAGCCAGACGAAATATGATATCCTCGCGGCGGAAGGCGACGCCGGGCTTCTGAAGGAGCGGCAGATCCGGCTGCAGAACCAACGGCGGGAATATGAGCGGTTTTGCCGTGAGACCGGGCAGGAGCCGGAGAACTGGCGGACCATGGTGGCGTCCTTCGGACACAGCGAAGCCAGCAAGGCTGCGTGGGCGGCCAGAAAGCTGGGGCTGCGCGGCCGCGCAGCCGGTAAGACGGGCGGCGCAGATACGGACGGCGCTCCAATGCGCGCCGGACATGTGGACTTTTCCGACCGTGAACAGGTCTCATCTACCCTTGCAAAATGGCAGCGGGACCTGGATCTGTTGGACCATGAGGAAGACGTCTCCATCACGACGGACGGAACGGTCTGGCATACGGTGGGAGGCAAACGCCGGGTACACCCGGAAAACATCCAGCTGCAGCAGGGCGTTTCCCTGCAGGGGTCGTATTCGTACCACAACCATCCGCCAAAAGAGACATACTACAGCTTCAGCGCGGATGATGTTGATTTCTTCTTCCGGTTCGGTGTACAATACCAGCAGGCGTCGGATGACGTCTACGAGTACAGCATCGAGCGTACACCGGACACGATCGTTCCCGAGAATGCGGCAGCGGAGTTTAAACGAGTGTACAACTCAGAAGCCCGCGCTCGTGCCTTTGAAGATGAAAGCTGGGACATTGATGAAAATGGTTACGATCTCGTGCTGCGGCGACTGGCGGAGCTGTATAATTTCAAATATGAGCGCAGACGGAAAGGGTGAGTGCTATGACCGACGAGGAACGGCGGAAGGCATACCAGGCTGAGGCGGGCCCTATTTTGGATGAGTATTTCCAAAAACTGGAAGATTGCGCAGAACGCCACAAAAACGACGACTCGCCGCATGGCCTGGATGACGGCCCTGGCACGGAAGAATGGAATGCAATCAATCGAGAAATGCTGGGTAAACTGCGGGAGCTGCGCCGCAAATATGCGCCGCCTTCCGATTACCGAAATAGAACGTCCTATTAAATAAGGTATAAAGGGACCCGTCCGCGGGTCCCTTTTACAATGCCCTTTAAAGCACCTGTAACCGGTGTTTTAAGGGCATTTTTAAATTGTTTTTACCGCCGGCCCGGCGGACAACAAAACGGGCGCCGCAGTACCGGGACTGGCCGGATAAAAAGGACAGCGGCTGACGAACATCCACCCATCATACGAAAGGAGCAAAAAGACATGACGTTTGACTGGCTGAAAACCCTCCTCGGGGACGCATACACCGAGGACATCGACAAGACCGTCGCCGCAGAGATCGGCAAACGCTTCACGGCGAAGGCCGATTTCGAGGCCAAGTCCACGGAGCTAAAGAACGCGAAGGCCCAGCTGGCGGAGGCCAACAAGACCATCGAGGGCCTGCAGGCTGCAGACAAGGATATCGAGGCCGTGCGCAAGGAGGCTGCGGAATACAAGGCCAAGGCTGAGCAGGCGGAAAAAGACGCCGCTGCGCAGTTGGATGCGTACAAATTCGATACCTGGTTTGACGGCCTGGTGGCACAGAACCACGGCCGTGACGGCGCGGTGATCCGCACGCTGGCGGGCACGGAGCGTATGGACGCTTTGCGCAAGAGCCAGAACCGGGACGCAGACGGCAAGGCCCTGTTTAACGATCTGCTGAAGAACAGCGCCTACGCATTCGAGGACCAGACGCCGCCTCCGCCTCCCTATGCCGGCGGCACAGGCTCCGCTTCCGCTGCGGCGGACGACGCTGCCATGCGCGCGGCCATGGGCCTGCCCGCAGAGAAGAAATAACGTTGAGAAAGAGAGGAAAAAACAATGGCCAATCTCATTGAACTCGCAAAATCCTACGTCCCCATGCTGGACGAAGTGTACAAGCTGGCGTCCTGTACGTCCGACCTGGACGGCGCGCCGGAGCTCGCGCGCCAGGGCGCCAACGCCAACGAGCTCATCATCCCCATGCTGGAGATGGACGGCCTGGCCGATTACGACCGCAACGGCGGATACGTGGCTGGCGACGTCAAGATGGAGAACCGGACCGTGCAGTGCAATTTCGACCGCGGCCGTATGTTCACCGTGGATACGATGGACAATGCCGAGACCGCGGGCCTCGCTTTTGGCCGCCTGGCCGCGGAGTTCATCCGCACGAAGGTCGTGCCGGAGCTGGACGCCTTCCGCTTCGCCTGTTATGCTGGCAAGCCCGGCATCAGTTCCGCGGAGGGCGTGCTGGCAAGCGGCGCGGACGTGATCGCGGCCATCAGCGCCGCCGTGACCGAGATGGACGAAAATGAGGTGCCGTCCGACCAGCGCCACCTGCGCATCACCTCCACGCTGCTGCGCGCCATCAAAGACATGGACAGCTACAAATCCAGAGAAGTTCTGGAAAGCTTTGCGTCCGTCAAGCCTGTGCCCCAGCGCCGATTCTACACCGCTATCGAGCAGCTGTCCGGCCGGGATGGCGAGAAGGCTGGCGGTTTCCGAAAATACGGCAAGCACTACGTCAAGTGCGCGCAGGGCGATACCGGCGCTCTGGAGGTCATCCTGGATTCCGGCAGCGTGTCCGGCGCTCAGATCAAGGCAGCCGACGTCACGCCCGTTGCCGATCCTGCATACAAGCCCGCCACCGGCGACTATGTCAAGGCTGTGGCCGGCGCGGAGATCAACTTCATGATCCTCCATACTCCGGCGCTTATCCAGTTCCAGAAGCATGTGGCTCCGAAGATCATTTCCCCGGAGCAGAACCAGACCGGGGACGCCTGGAAGTACGGGTACCGCAACGTCGGCATCGCGGACGTCTACGCAAATAAACTCGCCGGTGTGTTCTGCCATCATAAGGCCGCCGGCGTCTGAGAAAGGAGAACATCATGGGCAAATTGATCGGTAAAACATACGCAGCCCCGGCCCCTGCGGCCGTGGCGCCCGCTGCGGCTGTGCAGCCGTCCGCTGTGTTCGCCTGCCCACACTGCGGCAAGGAGTACAAAACGGAAAAGGGCCTGGCGGACCATATCGCCAAAGAACACGCCGACGCACCGGTGCCGGGCGAGGAATAACGGAGGGAGGCGGCCGGTATGGCCTATGCGAACTGGGATTTCTACAACCGGACGTGGCATGGAAGCATGACTGCCCAGGAGTTCGAGCGCTGGAGCTCCCGGTCAAGCCTGGAGATCGACCGGGCCACACAGGGCCGTGCCGCAGCCGCGCCGGAGTCCATGCGGGACGCGCTGGCGCTGTGCTGCTGCGAGCTGGCGGATACCATGCTGCAGCAGGATGAGGCCGTCCTCGCCACCAAAGGCGGGGCTGTGGCCGGCGAGAGCGTGGATGGGTACAGCGTGACCTATCGCGGCAGCACAGAGAACAGCAGCCTTCAGGACGCGACGGACGCCGCCCGGCTGCACATCTGCCGCAAATACCTGTGCCGGCCCGTCAATCTCCTGTATACGGGGGTGCAGCCGTGAACGGCGTTAAAAACGCAGACTGTACCCTGTTCCACAAAGAGTGGGACGAAGCTGCGCGGCGGGACGTCTGGAGCTGTACGCAGTTTCCGGGTGTGAGCTGGTACTCGAAAAAAGGCGCTCAGCCCGGTACGGCCGGAGAGACCGCCAGCGATACGCTGACCGTGCGCATCTTTACCCGGGACGCCATCGCCGTGGATGTAGGCGACATGATCACCCCAGGCCTTGTGTCCGCTGCAGTCACGAGTTCTGCGGATGTGCTGAAAATGTTCCCGGACAGTTTTAAAGTCCTGCGCATCCGGGACAACCGGCGCGGCAGCCTGCAGATGCAGCACTGGCGGATCGAGGGCGAATAACATGGCTTTGCTGACCATCACCACGCCGCGCGGCAGTGTTACACAGATCAAAAACGGGAACGGCGCCGTCACCGCACGGCTGCAATGGGACCCGGCATTCGGGGCTCGGCACACCCAGAGTTTTCTCCGTACACAGGCCTTTATCGACTCTGAAGTCCTCCGCCTCATGTCCCCATATACTCCGCTCCAGACTTCCATGCTCATTAAGAGCGCCACGCTTGGTACTGTTATCGGCTCGGGTAAGATCAAGCAGATCGCACCCTATGCCGCCTGGCAGTATTACCGTACAGATATCACACGCAAATACGACCCGCGCCGTGGTGCGTACTGGTTCGAGCGCATGAAAACTGACCACCGGATCTACATCCTCAAAGGCGCGGCTGAGAAAGCAGGTGCGAAATACAATGAATGAGACCATCATCGGGGCGCTGCAGGAATACCTGGACCAGTGCCCGCTGCTGGAGGGGCGGAGGCTGAATGTGGACTATCTCACACGCAGGCCGCTGACCTACATGATCAGCCCGTCCCCTGTGGACAGCCTGGTCAGGCAGTACCACGGCGGCAGCGCCATGCGCCAGTTCGTGTTCGTTCTGGCCAGCAGCAATCTTTACGGCGAGGACGTCCTGACAAATATTTCGAACAGCGGTTTTTTCGAGCGTCTGGAGGACTGGATGCGCGTGCAGACAAAACGCCGCGCCCTGCCGAAGCTGCCGGGCAGCCGCATGGCGCAGAAGCTCGAAGCCATATCCACAGGGTACCTGTACAACGCAACAGCAACCGAGGCACACTACCAGATCCAGTGCCGCCTCACATATTACCAGAAGGGAGAGCACTAAATCTATGAAACTTTCGGAACTCATGGCGGGCATCACGCCTGTACCCGAGTATGAAGGGCCTGTGTCGGCAGACGACTATGTACTCGCCATCGGCCTTGAAGGTACGGAGACAAAGCCGGACGACTATCTGGTCGCTCAGGAAGGCATCACGGAGCATTCCGGCGCGCTGAGCGCCGTGACCAACGACGTCACATACATCCGCAGCGGCCCGCAGAACGTCAAGACAGGGACCACCCGCACCATCAATCTCACAGGTGACCGGTACGCGGGCGATGCGTTCCAGGATGCGCTGCTGGCGCACAAAATCAAGTATGGCACCGGGAAAACCGTGATCAAGCCATATGTGTATTTCTGCATGCTGACCGGCAAGGGCGAACAGGGCCTCATCTCCATTGTCATCGACGAAGACCCGTCCGGCGCCGCCGGCAGCAACGCGGGTATCAAAGCCACGCTGACCGCCAAAGGCACGCCTGCTGAATATACCTACAGCAAATCCCCTTGACAGGGGGCTCCGGCTACAGCGCCCCTGCTGAAATGTTCAGTGGGGGCGCTGCTGCCGCGCTGAGCATGGAAGAAAACGCCGGTGCGGATATGCCGGAGCCCCGGACGGCGAAAAAGAAAGTGAGGAAAACTGCAGATGATGAAGTTGCGGGGCCATGAGTTTGATTTTGACATTTCCTGCCCGGAGGACCTGGAACGGTATCTCCGGTGCAGTGAAGAGATGACGCAAAAAGCAGCGTCTGCGCCGCCCATGCCTGCGGATATGACATACCCGCACGGGCTCAGAGCATACACGGACTGGATGGCGGCGTACGTCAGGCTGCTCACAGACTGGATCGACGGAATATTCGGGGACGGCGCCTGCAACAAGCTGCTCGGCCCCAAGACCAGTCTTTCCAATGTGATGTCGCTGTGTGATGAGATCGGAGAAGCGGCTGTGCAACAAGGCAATGCCGTCGGCCTGCAGATCAAGAAATATATGCCGAACCGCGCCACACGCAGAAAGGCGGACGGAAAGAAATGAATATCCTGCTGGACGGCGGCCTGCCGGAGGAGATTGGCGGGTATCCCATCTATCCGGATTTTCGGAATATGATCCAGTTCGAGCGGGCGCTGGCAGATGAAAAGCTGCCGGACGCAGCCAAGGTCTACGCCGGGTTTCAGCTCCTGTTCGAGAAGATCCCTCCGGATTTTGACGACGCTGTTCAAAAGCTGTTCTGGTTCTACTGCGGCGGAGCCGATGAGACGGAGGCAGAAAAACGCAAACGCGAGGCCATGGTGCATGCGCCGCGGGCCTATGATTTCGATAAGGATGCGGCGCTGATCTATTCGGCGTTCCGCACGACATACAACATCGACCTTGCCACGGTCGATTTTCTACACTGGTGGGAGTTTCGCGCCCTGCTGTTTTCACTGCCGGACACAACGCCCATGGGCAAGATCATCTATTACCGCACGGTGGATATCTCAGAGATCAAGGACCGTGCGATGAAAAAAGCCGTGCAGAAGCAAAAAGACCATTGGAAGCTCGAACCTCTGATCGCGGCGAAAAAGCGCAGCCCCAGGGCGATGGAGCGGGATATGAAGGAACGGATGCGGCGGCGCTCTGAACAAATACACCGCGAAATGGAAGAGGCACGCAGGAAGGAAGCGAACTGACAGATGGCATATGACGGCACACTGGTTTTTGATACCGAACTGGACGCTAACGGTTTTCAGACCGGGGCTAACAAACTCAACAACCTTGTATCCGGCCTGGGGATCTTCAAACTCCTGGAAAAAGGGTTCCAGATGGTCGCCAATTCGGTAGACAAGGCCATGGGCCGTATCGACACCATGGAGCAGTTCTCCCGCGTTATGACGACCATGACCGGCGACGTTTCCGCCACGAATGAGGCGCTGGCGGAGACCACGGAGATCGTGTCCGGCACGGCCTACGGACTTGACTATGCGGCGCGGGCCGTTCAAAATTTCACGTCGCGTGGTATGGAGATATCCAAATCGACCGAGACCGTGCGGGCCTGGGGCGATGCCGTGGCGTTCTACGGCGACGGCTCCAACGCCGCTTTCGGTTCCGTCACGGACGCGCTCAGTAAGATGCAGACGAAAGGCAACGTCACCATGGAGCACATGGAGATGCTGCTGAACGCCGGCATCCCGGCCATCGAGATGTATGCGGACGCCATCGGCGTCACCGCTTCGGATGTTACGCAGATCATGAGCGACGGCGAGCTCTCGGCCATGGACTTCATCAACACGATGAACCTGGCCATGACCACTGGTACATCCCGGTTTCCGTCCTTGTCCGGCGCAGCCAAAGAGGCCGGCGCAAGCTGGGGCGCCACTTTCGATAATATGGGCGCTGCGATTACGCGCGGCGTCCAGTCCATTATCCTGTCTATTGATGATACGCAGGAGGCACTGAACAGGCCCACGATGCGCGACGCCATCAAAACCTTCGGCAGCCTGTTTGAAAAAGCTCTGAAGGCGGTGGCCGCAGTGCTTCCGCCGGTCATTGAAAATGTGGACATCCTTGCCATCTCCGTGGCCGGCCTCATGCTGGCCTACGGGAGCAACAAAGTCATGCAGGCGTTTACCCGCCAGCAGGAACTTGCCGCGGCAGCTGCTACAGCTGCGGATATGGCGAACAAACTGCTCATACCTACGCTGGATAAGAAAGCGCTGGCGGAAGCGCGGGCGGCTGCCATAGCGAAATTGGGTAAAACCGCCACGGAAGAACAGATCGTGGCGGAGATGGCCAGCACCGGCGTTATCACCGCAAAGACCTTTGCACTCGGCGGCATGTCCGCCGGGCTGTCCCTTTCCACGGTTGCATCCACTCTGCTCACGGCCGCGACTACGGCGCTGAGTGCAGCCATCAAGGCCCTGTTGGGTCCTGTGGGGCTTGTGATCGCCGCCGCGGCTCTGCTGGTCACGGGCATCGCTGCCCTCATCAAATGGCTGACCCGTGACACCGAGGCGTTCAAGCAGCAGTCGGAAGCTGTGGAGGAGCTGGCCAGTGCGCAGGAAAATCTGCAGCAGTCCACCGATTCCAGCGCCCAAAGCCACCAGGACAATGTGAAGTCCCTCAAGGCTGAAGCGGATGCATCCAAAAAACTGGCTGCGCAGATCACAGAGCTGTCGCACAAAGAAAATAAATCCGCAGCAGACAAGGCCCTTCTGAAGTCCTATGTGGAGCAGCTTAATGCGGAATATGACGGGCTGAACCTTTCCTACAGTGAAGAGGGCGACTATCTCAACCTCAACACAGAACAGATGAACGAGTACATTGACGCCAAGATGGCGTTGGACGAAAGCAATGCGCTCATTACCCGGCAAAATGAGCTGTACCAGGAAGAGGCTACCCTCAAACAGAATCTGCAGGAGCTGGATGAAAAACAGGCGGAGCTGGATGCTCAGCTTGCGGATAAGGCGCTCAAACAGAGCGAGTACAACGAGCTCATGGAACAGCTTAATGCTACCCGCGAGGCATATATCCTGCAGGAAGAAGATATTGCGGCCCGAAAGTCCGAGGTGGAGGCGCAGATCGCCCAGACCGATACGGCTGCCGCTCAGAGCATCATCGACAATGCCGAGTCCGTGGCTGCTGCCCAGGAGGAAGAGATGGAGCGGCGCTCCAACGCGCTCCAGTCCTACACGGACGCTGCCACCAACATGTTCGACAAGATCGAGACGAAGAGTGAGGTCAGCGTTTCCCAGATGATCGCCAACCTGCGGCACAATCAGGAAGCTCTGCAGCAATGGTCCGAAAATCTGGTCACACTTGCGGAGCGTGGTCTTGACCAGGGCCTGCTCCAGCAGCTGCGCGACGCCGGCCCCGAATCGGCTGCCACTGTGGCGGAGCTGGTCAGGGCTTCCGATGCGCAGCTCAGTGAGTTGAGCGAGGTTTTTGCCAATGGGTCTGAAGCTGCCACAAAAGCCCTCATGACGGAGCTGGGGCTGCCGGAGGTCACGAACTCCGGCTCGGATATGGTGGACGACATCGCGGCGGGCGTGGATAAGAACCAGGCGCTGGAGGACGCCACCCTGCAGCTCATCCAGGACACAAAGACAGCCGCGGAGAATCAGGTCAAGGCTTCGAATTTCCCGTCCATCGGCCAGCAGATGATCAACGGTATCATTTCCGGTATCAACGCCGGGACGTCCGGGCTCGTGAGCGCCATGGCTGACGCTGCGGCCGCTGCCTACAATGCCGCAAAACGGAAGCTGGACATCCGTTCTCCGTCCCATCTGTTTGAGAACATGATCGGCCTTATGACCATGAAAGGCTGGACAAAGGGCGTCAAGAAGGGCGAAGGCGGGCTCGTGGGTCAGATGAAGCATTCCGTCCAGGCTGCCATTGAGGCGGCCGGCGGTATCCTGTCGTTCGGCGCAAAGGCGTCTCAGGCTGTAGCCATGCTCCGCCAGGGCGTCATGATGAACAACCTGCAGCTTGCCACGGCCGGTGCGGCAGCGTCCGGCATGTCCGTCACCAATATTGGCGGCGCATCCAGCAGGACCTTTGTACAGAATATTTACAGCCATGACGCGCTCAGCCCGGCTGAGATGAGCACCGAAGCCATGGCAGCGATGGAAAGAGATGAATGGAGGCTTCCGTAAATGCTCACCTTTGAATATATCACGGCGAACAACGCTGTTTCCTTCAGCGAAGACAGTGATTTCTGGATTACGGGCATCGACGGCCTTTCCTCCAACGAGATCAACATCTCCGAGACGCAGGGCGTAAACCAGATCGGTTCCACCCGCTCGTCCCAGTCGGTACGGCCCAGGGACCTCACGGTCACGGGCGTATTGTTTGGAAACCTGAAAGAAAACAGGCGGACGCTGCTGTCCTGCGTGAGTCCAATGATCCCGGCACATTTCTTCATCCATGAGGACGGCGAGAGCTGGTACCTGGAAGGTACGCCGAAACGCACGCCTGTCATGGAGGAGACCGCTGAGATACAGCAGTTCCAATTCATCCTTCACTGTCCGTACCCCTACTGGCGGACGGCGGATGACGCCAACACGCTCCTCGCCGGTATCAAGGCGTTGTTCAGATTTCCGTTTTACACTGGTGGGAAATGGTACATTTCAAAGTATGAGGCGAGCGCTTTCAAGCGCGTACTGAATGATGGTGACGTCGCCATCGACCTCACGGTCGAGCTGAAGGCCATGGCCCAAGTACAGGCCCCCGAGGTACTGCTGGTGGAGACCGGCTCGATGTTACGCATCACAAAGACTCTTCAGGCAGGAGAAAGCTTTACCATTTCCACCGTCTACGGCAGCAAGCGTGTGATCTACCGCCATGCGGACGGCGTAGAGGAAAATGGGTTCCGCTACCTGTCGCCGGACAGCGACATGAATATGCAGCTGCAGCCCGGCGTCAACACATTCCGATACGATGCGGCGGACAACCGGGAAGGGCTGCGCGTCAGTGTTTTGGCGCCCAGGGGGGTGAGGGCTGGTGTATAGCCTGTATGTGTACGATGAAGACCTCCTGCGCCAGGGCGTAGTGGAGGATATTGACTCTCTGCAGTGGCTGTCCCTGTATGCCGGAGCGGGCGAAGTTAAGCTCGTGTGTGCGGCCACAGACAAGAATCTGGACCTGCTCCGGCGTGGACGCAGGCTCTGGTGCACAGAACAGCCCGAAAGTGCTGTGATCGCCCAGATCGAAATATCCGACACGGGTGAAAAGGCCACCATGACCGTGCGGGCGCCACTTTCCACAAACCGCTGGGCGAGACGTGTGGCCATGTGGACAACGCTTGTAAAGAACGTTGAAACAGCTATGTATAGGCTTGTAAACGATAACCGGCGCGGGCTGCCGGGCGCTTCGGCCAAACCGGTGGGGCTCACGCCCGTCACCGACAGCCAGACGTCCTGGGGCAGCGTGCTGGAATCTCTGGAAGAATTGGCTGAAGCCCATGGCCTGGGATTCCGCGAGACCTTTGACCCTGCTACCGGCGTGGAGATGTTCTGCGTATACCAGGGCACAGATCGGAGCAGCGAGGGCTCCGACGCCTTTGTCGGGTATCTTGGCGACGACATCGGAAACCTCGCTGACATCCGCATCGTGGATTCGGATGTCAACTGGAAGAATGTGGCGGTGGTCGGCGGGCAGGATCAGGGCGCGGACCGCAAGGTCGTGACCGTAGCCCTGGGCAGCTGGGCCGGCGATGAGCGCCGGGAGTTATGGGTGGATGCAAAGGACATTTCCACCTCGTATCAAGTCGCCACGCCGACCGGAGAAGTGGATGAGGATGGAAATCCTGAATATTCGTACACCAAACACACCTACACAGACGCTGAGTACGAGGCGCTGCTCCGGGTACGGGGTCTTGAAAAACTTGCTGAGAAGATAAAGAAGCTGGAGGTTACGGCAGACGCCGGGCAGGATCTCATGTACTACGGCGAGGATTACTTTCTCGGGGACGTCCTCCCGTTAAAACTCACCCGGTACGGTCTCCGGCTCGCGGCACGGCTGACCGGTGTGCGCACGATCTATGAGGCATCGGGCCGCAATGTTGTGCTACAGCTCGGGGATATCTCTATTTTACAGGAGGTCTAACGATGTTACAATGCTTTCCTCTCGATAATACAGGATATGAAGCGGACGCACTGGGGGCGTGGTTTGCGACCCGCACGCGCGGCGTGCTCTCCGGCGACGACAACTTTGCTGTGACGGCTTCAGGGACCGGGATGTCTGTCACTTTGCACCCCGGTTACAGCTGGCTTCTGCGCAATAAGCGTTGGGGAACCGCTGTATGGGCGGAAGAACCGGAGACTTTTACGCTGGACCCCGCAGACGGGACGCTGTCACGCATCGACGTTGTCGTCCTTCGTCTGGACAAGGACAACAACGCCCCGCAGACACTCCTGCGCAAGGGGGCGTTTTCCAATGCGCCCACATTCACAGCGCCCGTGCGGGACACACATGCTGATGAGATCTATGTGGCGTCTATCCTTGTACAGCCCGGCGCGGTGAAGATCCTGCAGGCTGACATTACGGACCTGCGCATGGATGAGAACGTCTGCGGCGTCATGCGCGACGGGATCACGGGTATCCCCACTGCGCAGCTGCAGAAGCAGGCACAGCAGCTCATCGAGCAGCTGCGCACGGAACTTCAGGGCGTCAAGGACCAGACAGGCCTTATGCTCAAAAGTGTCTATGACGCCGACAACAACGGTGAAGTAGATATACACGGAGAAACATTTTAGCGAGGTGAGCCTATGCCGGTCCAGATATCTGTGAATGGGTACCGGGTCTCTCCGGCCCGCGTCACGCTCGGCACGGCTGGAAGCGTCACGGATGAAACGCTTGTGTTTTCGTTTTCCTCTGAATGGGATGGGCTGCAGAAACGTGTTACGTTCCGAGCCTGCGGGCATGAGAATGCTGTCCCAATCCTCATCCCGGATAACGGCATTTTGACGGTCCCTCCTCAAGCCATGGCCGAATCCGGGTATCACCCGGCGGTGATCGACGGCGTGGGAACGGATGGAACGGTCCTCTATACGGTCGAGATCGGGTTTGAAGTCCTGTACCATCCGGATGCAGGGACACAGCCGCCGCCCGGATATACCCCGGATGAATACCAGCAGTTTATACAGCTTGTCCAGAATGACCGTCTCCTGGCACAGGACGCTGCGCAGGATGCACGGGACGCTGCGAACACTTATCCTCACATCCAATCAGGCACTTGGTGGGTCTACGATCCGGATCTTGGCGAGTACGTGGATACCGGAGTGCCCTCTACAGGCACCGAACCGGTCCTCGAAGAGGCAACTAACGAAGACATTGACAACATTTTTAAGGATCTCGGGGTACAGAAAAGGAGATTTTGATTATGGCTACAAAATGGGTATCTCTTGATAAGCTGCGTTATGCGATCAGCAAAATACACACGCTGCTGCAAGGGAAAGTTGACAAAGTGGACGGCAAGGGCCTTTCCGCCAATGACCTGACTGCTGCGCTCAAGGGCAACTACGATGCAGCGTACACACACAGTCAGGCGGCTCATGCACCGGCGGCTGCGGAGAAAAATATTATCGTCGGTGTTCAGGTCAACGGCAGCGATCTCACGCCGGACGGTTCTCGCAAGGTGAACGTTCGCGTACCGACCGGAGCGCTGGCTGGCAAAAGCCAAGTCTCTGAGACGGATCTCGACGACGCACTGAAAGAAAAGGTCAATTCTGCCAGCGAGGGCAATCACAGCCACAACAACAAAGCTGTACTGGACCAGATCGAGCAGGCCGACCTGGACAAACTCGATGGGATCGCTGCGGGCGCGAACAAATATGTACATCCCACGAGCTCCGGCAGCAAGCACGTTCCAACAGGCGGCGCGTCCGGACAGATCCTCCGCTGGTCTGCCGACGGCACGGCGGTGTGGGGCGCGGATAACGACACCAAATACACCGATATGTCCGGCGCGTCGGCTTCTGCAGCGGGCAAAGCCGGTCTTGTTCCTGCTCCGGCTGCGGGCGGCCAGGCAAAATATCTACGCGGCGACGGCACGTGGCAGACGCCTCCTGACACCAAATACAGTCCGGCCACGCAGTCCGCCAACGGCCTCATGTCGGCAGCGGATAAGACAAAACTTGACGGATTCGGCACAGCTTCTTCCTACGCGCTCAAGAGCGATATTACCCAGATGTACCGTTACAAGGGCTCTGTCTCAGACGCATCGAAGCTGCCTGCCTCCGGCCAGGTGGCGGGCGACGTCTATGACATCCAGGCAGTGTCCTCCTATGGTCCTGCCGGTACGAACGTCGCGTGGAACGGAACAGGCTGGGATGCGCTCGGCGGCAAATTCGTGATCGAGGAATGCACCAATGCCGAGATTGACCAGATATTTACGGATCTTGCTGCCGGATGAGGTGACGCTATATGAAATGGGTATCACTGCAGCGGTTGAGCTACGCATTGTCGAAAATAGAGGCCCGCTATGCGCTGCGCTCCCATTCCCATACTGCTGCCACTACTGCCGCCGCCGGATTCATGTCAGCGGCGGACAAGGTGAAGCTCAACGGTATTTCCACCGGGGCCAACAAGTACACGCATCCATCCTACACACAAAGGCCGTCCGGCCTGTACAAAGTCACGGTCGATACATATGGACATGTGAGCGCGGCGGCAGCGGTTGTAAAGGCTGACATCACAGCTCTCGGCATCCCTGGTACAAACACTACCTACGGCGTGGCTACGCAGTCCGTCAACGGCCTCATGTCGGCCGCTGACAAAACAAAATTAGATGGGATGCCGGTCTCCGGTGTCTATGGAGAGGAGTTTTGATTTATGGCAAAGTGGTCTTTTTTGCCTTGGAGGCAGTCTTCTGCCTCCAAATACCGGCCTGATACGCTTAATTTTGGTTGCATCAGCACTTCAAAGTCTGGCGAGTTTTCTGTTGGCGACGCCAACAACAAGGCTGTACCCGTCATGCCCGTCGGATGCGTGATCCCGTTCGCGGGCGCCGCCGCTCCTACTGGCTGGCTGCTCTGCCAGGGCCAGGCAGTCTCCCGCACTACCTATGCGCAGCTCTTTTCCGTCATCGGAACGACCTACGGCTCCGGCGATGGTTCCACCACTTTCAACCTCCCGGACATGCGCGGTAGGGTGGCGGTAGGTTCCGATGCTAATTTAGGGCAGAAAGTAGGTGCTAAAAGTGTTTCTTTGAACGAAGCGCAAAATGGACGCCATTCTCACATGCTCCCTATGGACTATGGGCAGCATGATGGTTCCAATCGAGGTCCGAATGTTTGGTCGGACTATGGGCGATTTGACACAAACCGTTCATATAACAGTGCCGACTCCGGAGAGGGCGCAGCTCACGAAAATCGTCAACCAAGCTTATACCTTAATCAAATAATTAAGGTATAGAGAAGGCTGAATCAGTGACATAGCCTGTCCTCCGCCTATATTTAATGAAAAATGGCCGACAGAACTAGCCCCGGCATCGCTTACTGGATCACCACCGGCACGGTATTTTCCACTGTTTGTGATTGCCGGCTTAAATACTCCATTTACTGTCTGGATATTCGTCCCCACATTTGAACTGTGCATAACGATGGCCCCGCTCAGCACGGGCAATTCTGCATTCGTGAGAGCGTGAGTCTTTGCGCCAGCTTTCGCACCTAAATTAGCATCGGAAGCTGATACCAGTTTCCGATGCTAATTCTCCCGGTGTGAAAGTGGGTACAAAAGGGGCTGCGATACAGGACTATAACCTTCCGGGGAACACAGTTATTGCTCCGATAAAAATAGATTCCGGATGGGGATTCGGACACTGGCAAAGCTGGGCGGATGCAGACAATATCGCAACCACAACTTCCAATGCAGGAAATGCATTTACGAACCTCGGTATTATGCAACCGTCCCTATATCTTAATTATGTGGTAAAGGTATAGGCTCGGCTGCATGTTGTTGTGATTATCACCGCCGCCGGAATTCCGGGTGTTTGTTGGATCAGCCCATTTTACGCCCGCTCCCTCTTGGCTGTTGATGCGCCCGTTCTCTGCGCCCGTGCTGTATAGATAGGCGGAATAAGGATGCGAGTGTGAAGGAATTTCGGATATTCCCAATTTGTGGGCCGTTTCACCGCATTGAGCGCCCGGAGAATTAGCATCGGAAACTGGTATCAGCTTCCGATGCTAATTCCTTGGGTTCCCGAGTGGGAGCAGAGACGCGAAGTTTTGCGTGGGATTATTTACCCAGTGAGCCCGCGCTGGCAACGTGGCAAACGAGCTTTAAGGCGGTGGTTGCAGACGCAGGTGCCGCGAATTTGTACGGAGTCAATAACAAATGGACCGGTGCTGATCTGCCCCTTTCCGTCGTTCAGCCGTCCCTACACCTTAATCAAATAATTAAGATATAGGGATGGCTGTATGATGGGGAACGGAGTGCTGTCCCCGGAAGACATTGTCTCCCAGGCTAGACTGATTTTGGAACCCGTTCCGCTTGCCAATGAATCGCTCGCCGCCCCATCAGAAACCAGAACACGACTTTGCTGTCCGCTGGCGCTGAGGTATCCATGAGCGTGCTTCGCCATCTCGGTTGGAAGCTGTGCATGTGACGTCGCTCCGCGGATTCCACCACACCCCCAATTAGCATCGGAAGCAAAGACCCTTTAAAATAGTGTAAAAGCTATTTTGGAGGGCGATGCAATGAACAAGAAAAAACTGCAGACATACTACGGAACGGTTGCGTATAAGGCGGATAAAACACCCGTTAAAAGGGCGTTTCATGGGCGTTCAAAGGCTGATGCAAAGGCGAAATATTTTGCATATATCGCTGAACATGGACAGGCTGAAAAATGTTCCGACCTTTACACGGTATCAGGCTGGGCCGCTCAGTGGCTGCTTCTGTACAAGCGGCCATATATCACAGATCCGGCATACAGCACCACATACGAGCTGCCCATCCGGCGGCATATCCTTCCGGCACTTGGAAACATGCTTCTGGTGGATGTGACGCCAGCGGACATCCTGCGGTTCTATCAGCAGGCATCCAACCTCTCTCCAAGCATGTGCGGCAAAATCCGCATGTGTGTCAATGGAATTTTTCGTAGCGCATGCAGCAATGGACTGTGCACCAGCAACCCCGCTGATGGCTGCAAGCTGGAAAGCATGGCTCTGCCTCAGATCAAGGAGGTCTACAATGACAGACAAATCGAGATCGCCTCCCGCTGGTTTTTGAGCCGTATGCCGGAGGTCGTCCTGTTGCTTGAGACAGGGATGCGCCGCGGGGAACTGGTTGGGCTGCATCCCGAGGATATTGACCGTCGGCGCAGGCTTTACCGTGTGCAGCGCAGTATCGCATGGGTGTCGGGCAAGCCGGTGGAACGGTCTCCCAAGTGCGGGAGTTATCGCGTCTGCCCTCTTTCTGACCGTGCTCTGCAGGCGATAGACGCCCTCCAGCGGCGCTACGCGGGAAAGTATCTAATTTCCGGCGATATCGCCCTAAGACCCGATACATGGAGCCGAAGGCTCAAGGCGGAAATGGCAAGACTTGCACAGGCGCACCCTGGAATGCCGGAGCTTACCGCGCATGAACTCCGGCACACTTACGGCACATACCTGCGCCGGCACGGCGCAGATATTTATTCAATTAGTAAAATTTTAGGTCATAAAGACATCTCCGTCACAGCTCGAATCTATGTCCATAATGAGATCGCAGAGCTGCGCAAAGCTGTACGGTGGTGTAACCGTCGTGAACTGATTCAGGAGGAATATATACCATGAGTTTGATCAGATTGGCAAACGGACACAAATATGAGATCGACCAGCCCAACGAGGGCGAAGGCATGATGCGCAATCGCCGGCGCAATACGGTGCAGATCACATTCCGGGCGGGCGCAGAACAGTTTGACGCTATCCGGGCAGATATCATATCCGAAAACCTTGAATCTTTCCGCATCTATTATCCCGACAACGAAACCGCGGATGAACCGGATGAGCAGCTTGAAGGTGTCAGCAACAAGCTGTTTGAGGCCTTCTCGCTGGTAGGCGATTGGGAGGATAAAGAAATCGAGCTGCAGAAAGAAACCAGCAAGACCCCGGCTGTATACGGACGCCAGCTGTCCGTTACGCTCGGAGAACGACTGGCAAGCGATACATGACCGCAGCGCCCCGTTGGGGCGCTTTCTTATACTCTGAAGGAGGTGGCAGCATGGCGATTTTTAAGGGCCGCACGCGGGTGCGGTACGGGTACAGCCGATGGGGCTATACCCGGAACAACGGCAAGGGCTGGCATGGCGGCAGCGACGAGGAAGGGCTGGACAGCGATACCATCCTGATGCCCGATTACAAGGGCAAAAGCATTTCCGGGAGGGTCATTACGGCCCGCAAAGTGGACAAGTCCACAGGCAGCAAAACATGGGAATGGGGCTGGTATGTGTGCGTGGAGCTGGACGCAGGCCAGACGCCGGACGCGGTGAACTACCTGTATTTCTGCCACAACGCGCGGAATCTGGTATCCGTGGGCCAGAGGGTGAAAAGCGGTGATGCGCTGGCAGTGATGGGCAACACGGGCAACGCGGCACTGGCAAGCCCGCCCTTTGCACACTGCCATTTTGAGGTGCGGGCCACGACCACCGGGGCGGGGCTTGACCCTATCGCATACACTGGGCACCCCAACGCTGTGGGTACATATGGCGAAGCAATCGACGAAACGGAGGACAGCGACATGAAATTTTTGAAGGTACTTTCGGAAAAGTGCGAAGTGTTCTCGACTGCGGATGTGGCCGCTGTCGATGTGGGATACAACGGTGGCCGCCTGAAAGTGGGCGAATATTACCCGGTGCAGGCTGAGGTGGGCAGCGACGGCACTTATACCTGGGTGCGCATCCAGGCTGGCACAGCAAAGCGTTATGCGGTGGTGCTCCCTGATCGTAGCGAAATCGTGAGCCTGTCCGCAGGGGATGCTATTACGGCATGTATGGCGCAGGCTGGTGATGGTGATACATCTGAGCTGGAAGCGCAGGTTGCGCAGCTTACAAAAGAGCGTGACGCGGCCACACAGCGCGCGGATGCTTCGGACAAAAAACTGTCTGATATTAAGGCGTATGTTGCAGGCGTCTAGCATCGGCTGTGTTCTTTCATTTCTGTGTATATTTTTTCATTAAGGAGGACATTTTTATGCAAGCTTTTCTTCTTATCCTGTCTCTTGCAATCATCGTCGAGGCTCTGGTCCAATACGCTAAGACCATCATTACGATGCTTGAGAACAAACAGTACAAAACCTTCGGAACGCAGTTGGCTGCTATCCTCATTGCAGTTTTTATCTGCTTCGCCGCTGGGGCTGATATCTTTGCCCTTATGGGTATTTCTTTCTCCGTTCACTGGCTGGGTACTCTGCTCACGGGGATCGTCATTTCCCGCGGTTCGAACTATGCAAGTGACCTCATCAAAAGGCTTCAAAACCCGGACATTGGGGAGATTGTTCTGGAGGATATCGTTGAAGCGGCAGATCCCGCAAACAAAGCTGCGGTACACATCAGCGGCGTGCCTCCGAATCCATGACAAAAGGGTGCAATGAAAGCGCTGTATGCTGCCTCATTCACACCCGTAAACAATCGTTTTTACACACTTTAAAAGGGCGTTTACATGGGCTTTTTAACCCGTTGTAAACGCCCTTTTCTTTTTGCCTTTTTGTTGCAATTTTGCAACATGCTTTTCTCATTCTTTCTGAAAACTTTTCTCATTCTTTTTGAAAAGCAACAGCATGACGAATGCAACACGGGCCTGCCAGGGCCGCCCGGAGCCGCGCGCAAGCGCGCCGCCGTGCGGCTGTGC
>ENA-UESP01000811-UESP01000811.1-human-gut-metagenome-genome-assembly--contig:-NODE-811-length-24252-cov-4.877394_pt1 | contig 24252 bp, 23 predicted proteins | sample MGYA00243003_ERZ508004 | MGnify/ENA primary metagenome ERZ508004 (study PRJEB26167, sample SAMN06115443) | human gut metagenome | host: Homo sapiens | place: China:Henan | collected 2015-07-29 | study...
CCATGTTCCGCGTTCATATTTCGTTCACACTTCATTAAAAAACCTTTTACACAATTAACATGGTTTCTTCACGATTTTTCCCTATACTATAACCATAGCAACAAGCAATGCTTACAAATTTTTTTCATAATACCGAGCTGAGTTTATATCAGCTCTCCTCCCTTTTTCAAATAATCATTTTGTTGAGAAAAGCACCAGCGCAGGTGCTTTTTTCATTGCGTTTTATTTCAATTTTCCGGCTGATATGGTATACTGATGCTGAAAACGGAATTTCCATAAAGGAGCTGATGATCTTGCCGGGCTTTACCACGCATTACCTGTTCGGCGTTAAATCCTATAACGACCTGCCAAACAATTACTTAAAACATGTCATATCAAAATACCGCGGGCTCTATCAGATCGGCCTGCAGGGGCCGGATATTTTCTTTTACAATATCCCGATCCTGCGCCACCGCGATTATCGGAACGTAGGCTCCTACATGCACGAACACCATGTGAATCTATTCTTCAGGAACTATCTGAACGAGATCTTCTCTATTCAGTCCCGTCAGCAGCGCGAGCAGGCGATCTCCTATTTTGCCGGCTTTCTCTGCCACTATGCAGCAGACTCCATCTGCCATCCTTATGTTTATGGCAGGATCCAGTATAATACCGAGGGAAACCCGTCGCAGATCCATGGGCTTCATGCAAAGCTGGAAAACGACATTGATCTGCTGCTCCTGAGAAAATTTAAAAATAAGAAGCCGTCCGAATTTAATCAGGCCGCAACGATCTGCCTTAACGGACAGGAGGTTCAGTTTCTATCAAAGCTTTTGAGCCGCTGTATCAATCTCACCTACTATCCGATCACGGTGAGCAATAACTTTCAGGTAACGGAGGGAATGGTCAGCCGCTCCATCTACGCGATCCGTTTCGGAGGACGTCTTCTTTCCGATCCGGCAGGGCGCAAGCGGGACACGATCCGCTTCGTGGAAGCCATGTTCCTGAGACATCCTGTCGCATCCCAGAAGCTCGTTACCGATGATGCCCCGAGGGGTGTCCGGAATACCCTGAATCTGGATCATGAGGTCTGGACAAATCCATGGAAGCCGCAGCTTGCTTCCTCTGCCTCCTTTGTAGATCTGTATCGGCAGACCCTTCAAAAATGTAATATCGTTTATTATCATCTGAACGTCCTCCTGACCGGGCCAATCCCGCCCGACCATCAGGCTATGGAGCCGCTTCTCGGGGAATTGGGGAATTACTCTTACCACAGCGGACTGGATGTCGGATGAACAAAATATATATCTTAAGGAAAAGGAGAACAACATGAAACCAGTAATTTTACTTTCCGGCGGAACCGGTGCTGCTGCAAACGGAACCCCCACCTGGGCTTTAAACCAGAATTATGCGGATACCATCACACGGGGCGGCGGAATCCCGCTCTTAGCCGTAAATAATGACTGTGCGGAAGAATATGCCGATCTGGCAGACGCCCTTCTTCTCTCCGGCGGCAAGGATGTCGCAACCGAATATTACGGTCAGAAGCAGACCTGCGAATTCAGCATCGTAGATCCTCTCCGGGACGATCTGGAAATGAAGCTGATCAAAGCCTTTGTTGACAGAAAGAAGCCTATCTTCGGTATCTGCCGCGGAGTTCAGATATTAAACATTTATTTTGGCGGTACCCTGATCCAGGATATCCCCTCCGAGCTCGGCGGCGACCACAACAAGGGTGTCTGCCATTCGGTCGAATTAAAGGAGGATTCTATTCTCGGCAGGCTGTTCGGAAACTCTATGGAAGTCAACAGCTACCATCATCAGGCTCTGGGCGAGCTGGGCAAGGGCATGATCGCAACTGCATGGGCTGATGCTAACGGTCACCGCATCGTGGAAGCCATCGAGCATGAAACACTCCCGATCTGGGCAGTTCAGTGGCATCCGGAGCGTATGACCGGAGCTGCAACAAATCCGGAGCACTGCGTAGATTCCTTCCCGATCTTCCAGCATTTTATCGGTCAGTGCAGATAAACGCTTTATCCAAAAAGAGGAGCATCGCAGATGCGATACTCCTCTTTTTATTTGCACTTTTTAATTCTTCTTCGGCACGTCCTCGGACTCATCCTCCGGGCCGGCGTCGTTTGTTTCAAGCTGAGCAAGATCGATCTTCTCTCCTGCCTTGTAGCTCTTATCTACAAGCCACTTCCCATCCTCTGTTCCGACCTTTACCGATAAGGAAAACTGATCCCAGAGTCCTCCGAAGGAATCATCGGAAGCATTTTCAATATCTGTGCTCTGGACTGCCACAATATCATTGAACTGTCTTACGAGCATAGTTGCATATTCTTCTGCATCTTCCTTTGAAGTACCGTTTAAAAGAACCCATGTCAGCTCTACGGACATTTTGCTCTCATCGGCAGTGAAATCCATCTTAACAGACTGCGGGAATACACTCTTATCGGTGAAAAGGGCTTCTGCCTGATCTCTCACCTGATCCCAGTCATAAAGAGAAGTATCTTCTGTCTCATCTTCGAAAACAAGGATATTGTCTTCTCTTGCCAGTGTAACATCGTCCTCTCCGCCATCCTTTAATTTATCCGGGTCAACTTCCTCGTTCCCCATCTCTACTACGGTAGCATCCGTGCTGCTTTTCGTACATCCGCCAAGTGCCAGTACAACCAAAGACAGCACAGCCATTTTCTTTAATAAATTCATCATAATTTCCTCCTGTGATTTCAGTGGCTTTTTGCACACCAACGTATTATAAACGATTCTCCCGCATTTTTGTACCCCTTTTTTCAAAAAGTCATAAATATTTCATGAAGTTGTAACTTTTTTCCGGGTTTCCCGGCTGGACTCCGGCATATTTTTAGTATCCTTTATAATATAGACCGGTCTGTCCTTTAATTCGGCAAACAGGATCGCGATATATTCTCCAATGATACCGACAATGACAAACAGCATCGCAAACATAAAGGACATAAGGACAACGATCGTGGCGTACCCGCTGGGCGCACCATACTTGGCCCATGTATAGATCGTATAGATCATCATGAGGATTCCGAACATTGCCACCCCGCAGCCTGAATAAATTCCCAGCTTCAGCGGAAGGTCGGAAAAGCAGAGGATCGTATTGATGGAGAAGCGGAACAGGCTCTTTATGCTGTACTTGCTCTCTCCGGCAAATCTCGGTCTCGCTTCATATTCCAGTGTAGTCTTATTAAAACCCAGACTCTGGACATAGCCGCGCAAAAAGCGTACCTTTTCCCGATAGCTCGTTCTGAGGACATCGGCCGCTGCCCTGTTTACGGCAAAAAAGTCTGACGCATTGGGCTCAAACTTTACATCAGACAGATGGTTGATGAGCTTATAGAAGGCTGCCGATGTGATATTTTTGATCAAACCTGCCGTCCTGTTTTTTGTCCGCACCATGTTGATCACTTCATATCCGGCATCAAACTTTTCCAATATCTTCGGGATACATTCCGGCGGGTGCTGCAGATCCGCATCCATACAGATGACCCCGTCTCCCAAGGCATGGTCGATCCCTGCGATCATAGCTGCCTCATGGCCGAAATTCCTCGAAAAATTGATGACCCTGACCTTCGGATCCTTTTGGGCCAGCTCTGACAGGATCGGCAGAGAGCCGTCTGTACTTCCGTCATTGACGAATATAAGCTCGTAGTCCCATGTCTGCGGAAGCTCCCTTAAGATCTTCCCCGTGTCCTGATAAAATTCACGGAGAGCCAGCTCCTCATTGTAGACCGATACTACCACAGAAACCAACTTATCCATAGATCTTTATCTCCATATCTGAATGCTCCGGGATACGTTTTTCTTCCGGAGGCAGCTTCATATAATCTCCGTATACCTGCGTCAGATAATGCTCCCAGCCCTCCGGGATAAAGAGCTTTGTATCCTCAAATTCTGTTTCCTTTACGCAGTCACTCCACTCCCGTTTCATTTCCACATAGTAGTAGTTGGGGGCATAGTTTGTATAAAAGTAAAGCTCTGTCCTGCGGGCGGCATCTTTTTTACAGAGCTTTTTCCAGAGCCTGTAGGTGACAGGGAACGGGATCAGCTTTCCGATATTGGAAAGGACGCCGACAAAAAGCTTCATTTTTCCTTTGTAGTCCGAATAATCGATCCGCCAGCGGTGTCCGAGAGCCAGTCCATACACAATACAGTGGAAAAGCTTTGTAAGCTTTTTCTCCAGCTTTCCGTCCGGCAGGGGATCCAGAATAAACAGATCCACATTCAGGCGGCTGATCTTATCATCATAAAACTCCATTTTTCCGGATTCTTCAAATTTCCGGCTGTTATTGTAGGTGATGCGGGGAACAAAATCATAAAATGCCTTTCCGCCATGATATTCATCCGGCTCCACAAGGGACATGCCCTCCGGCAGCTCTCTCCTTGCTACCTTGGCAAACATCTCGTAATTCGCCCTTGTAAATACCACATCCACATCATCATCCCATGGGATAAAGCCCTTATGGCGCACGGCTCCGAGGAGAGTCCCGGAGTCCAGCGCATATTTGATCTTATATTTTCGACAGATTCGATCGATTTCCTTTAACAGCTTCAGGTTCGTTTCATGAACCTTCGTCAGGTCAAAGGCTTCTTCCTGTTTGTTTGTATTCACTGTAATGATCCCTCTTTAATCACTTTTGCCATGTAGTCGATCTTCTCGTCCGTCATTCCCGGATATACGCCGACCCAGAAGGTATCTGTCATGATGCGGTCTGTATTGGAAAGCGTACCGACAACACGATATCCCTCTCCGCTCTTTCTCATCTCGTCAAAGCAGGGATGCTTTGTCAGGTTTCCGGCAAAGAGCATTCTGGTCTGTACGCCATGCTCCTCCACATATCTGACAACGCGGTTTCTGTCTACCCCCGGCTTGCAGGTGATCAGGAAGCCGAACCAGCTCGGGCGGGAGTTTTCAGCCGCCTCCGGAAGGATCAGACGGTCGGAGCAGTCCGCCAGTGCTGCCTTCAGGCGGTCAAAGTTGTGGCGTCTTTTTTCCACAAAGGACGGAAATTTATCTAACTGAGCACATCCGATAGCCGCCTGCATATCGGTGGCCTTTAAGTTATAACCAAAATGGGAATATACATACTTGTGGTCATAGCCCAGAGGCAGCTCGCCATACTGTCTGTCAAAGCGATGGCCGCACAGGTTATCACAGCCTGACGGACATACACAATCGCGTCCCCAGTCACGGAAGGAGCGGATGATCTTATTTAAGAGCGGATCGTTTGTATAGACAGCTCCGCCTTCGCCCATTGTCATGTGGTGGGGCGGGTAGAAGCTGGAGGTACCGATATCTCCGACGGTTCCCGTAAATTTTTCCTCGCCGTTGATCGTATATCTGCTGCCCAGTGCATCACAGTTGTCCTCCACCAGCCACAGGCCATGCTTCGTACAAAATTCCTTTACGGCCTTCAGATCGAACGGGTTTCCCAAAGTATGGGCTATCATGACTGCCTTCGTTTTATCTGACAGCGCCGCCTCCAGCATATTTACATCAATATTATACTGTGGGATCGTTACATCCACGAAAACAGGAACGGCTCCAAACTGGATTGCCGGGGTCACCGTTGTCGGGAAGCCGGCTGCCACTGTAATGACCTCATCTCCGCGCTTAACACGGCGTTCTCCAAGGAGCGGAGAGGTCAACGCCATAAATGCCACCAGATTCGCAGAGGAACCGGAATTTACCAGCGAACAGAATTTTACCTTCAGATATTCTGCCAGCTTCTTCTCAAACTGATCCGTGTAGCGTCCGGATGTCAGCCAGAATTCTAAGGAGCTGTCCACCAGATTTACCATTTCCTGCCTGTCATAGACTCTGGATGCGTAAGGAATGCGGTCTCCCTCATGAAATTCTTTTTTCTGATTATGAAATTTATCTGCATACTCCGCCACCAGGGACAGTATCTCCTCCCGGGCTTCGGCTTCTGTTTTATTTTCAAACATTCTTATATCCTCCATAGCATGTACTTATTCCTGTATCCGGAACATGTCTTTGATCTGCCTGTCCATTACTTCGATCACGTCTTTTCCGCTTTCCATGGCGCCAAACCACTCCGTTGTAAGCCCCATTGCTTCTTTCACATGAAAGCGCGGACGCCATCCGAATACAGATTTTAAGCGGGAGCAGTCCAGCTTGAGGAAATTCGCCTCGTGGGGGCCTCCGTCACTTTTATTGATCCATGTCATTCCATTTCCCCACAGGCTGCAGAACATATCGACAAGCTCTCCTGTGGTTACACAGTCCTGATCGTCCGGACCCACATTATAGTATCCGGCAAAGCTTTCATCCTCATACTGGGCTTTTGCGATCATAAGGTAGACTGCTAACGGCTCTAAAACGTGCTGGTAGGGTCTTGTGGAATGAGGATTCCGGACAACGATCGCCTCTTTTTTCATTGCGGCGCGGACGCAGTCCGGCACGATCCTGTCATTGGCAAAATCGCCGCCTCCGATCACGTTTCCGGCACGACAGGTGGAGATTCCGCAGCTTCTCCCTTCAAAAAATGATTTTTTATAGCTGTGGGTCACAAGCTCCGAGCAGGATTTGCTGTTCGAGTAGGGATCGTATCCGTCCAGCCTGTCATTTTCGCGGTATCCGTACTCCCACTCCATATTTTCATACACCTTATCCGTCGTAACATTTAAAAAGGAACGGACACAGGGAAACAGCCGGACACATTCGAGAATGTTGACGGTTCCCATCACATTTGTTGCATAGGTGTATACAGGATCCTTGTAGGAATCGCGGACAATGGGCTGGGCCGCCAGATGAAGGACGATCTCGGGCCTTGTCTCCTCAAACACCTGCTTTAAATGCTCCAGATCACGAATATCGCCGATCACGGAGTACATCCTTCCTTCAAGCCCCGCCATCGTAAACAGGGCCGGCTCTGTCGGAGCCTCTAAGGAATATCCGGTCACTACGGCACCGGCATTAACTAAGATCCTGCTAAGCCAGCTGCCCTTAAATCCGGTGTGGCCGGTCACCAGTACCCGTTTGCCTTTATAAAACTCATACACTTCTTTCAGATTCATGTTCTCACTCCCGGCTGTTTATTTCCAGATCTTCCACGGTGCATTTCCGGACTGCCACATCTCCTCCAGCTGCTGCTTTTCTCTCTGTGTGTCCATGCACTTCCAGAATCCCTCATGACGATAGGCCATCAGTTCACCGTCTCCGGCAAGTCCTCTTAACGGCCCCTGCTCAAATACAGTCGTATCGCCCTCAATGTAATCGAATACACCGGGATTCATTACCATAAAGCCTCCATTGATCAGGCTTCCGTCGTCGTCATTCTTCTCACGGAACGCATTGATCTGACCCGCCTCATCCATATCCAGCACACCGAATCTCTGGCCGATATTGACCGCTGTGATCGTAGCGATCTTTCCGTGGGAGCGGTGAAATTCCTCTAACGCCTTTAAATCGATATTGGAGAGTCCGTCTCCGTAAGTGAGCATAAACGGCTCGTCTCCGACATATTCGCGGATCCGCTTTACCCGTCCGCCTGTCATCGTATTTAATCCTGTATCGATCAGGGTCACCTTCCACGGTTCGGAATAGTTATTGTGAACCTTCATGCTGTTATTGGCAAGATCAAAGGTGACATCCGAGGTATGCAGGAAATAATCTGCAAAGAACTCCTTGACCACATACTGCTTATAGCCCAGACAGATAATAAATTCATTATATCCAAACTGGGAATAGTATTTCATAATATGCCATAAGATCGGCTTTTCACCGATCTCGATCATTGGCTTTGGTTTTAAATGGCTCTCCTCACTGATCCTTGTACCAAATCCTCCTGCCAGAATTACAACCTTCATGGGTCCCCTCCTACTGTTTCTCCCGGAAAATATTCCATCCGTTTTCTTTTAATATAGTCAGCGCCTCCCGTGTTCCGGGTTTTCTGTATTCTAACGCTGCTTTCAATGTTTCCTCTGATTCCTGTTCAAAGTTCATCAATATCTGCTTTACGTCCAGATTATGGCTCTTTCTGTGGCGTCCGAAGGAAAATTCCTCCGCTGTGGTCAGAAGATTTCCTGCAAGGAAGACGGAAGCCGTAAGAACCATGACTGCCCTCCGGCGGGTCTTTTTGCGGGTTTTTCCACAGTCTTCCCGGCGGGTTTCCCTGACTCTTTCCCGGCGGGTCTTTTTGTAGGTTTCTTCCTTCCATACCAGTGCGAAGGTCAGCAGGATCCCGATGATTCCGATCTGATACTGGAGTGCATAGCGGGAGCTCATGCCGTAGCAGTCGTTCGGCATGAAGATCCAGCGGCTCACAAGTACCATCAGATGGTTCATTCCTCCTCCGGCTAACAGCATGAGCGGAAGGATTGTCCTTTCCGCCAGTCCGCTGGAAAAGTTAAGCCACAATGCCATAAAATAGGCTAAGATAACAAGCAGTCCCAGAAGGCACCACACCTTCCCCGGGATACCTGTCAGATGCCTGTCTATCAATTCTACTCCAAAAACCATAGATGCGAAAGACTTAAGTAGAAATTTAATAAAAAATACAGGTTCCTTTAATAAATTCTGTGTGAGAGAGCCTCCTGCTGCTCCGGAATACTCATATACTGCCTGTGAATTGCTCCACAGATAGATGAGAAACGGAATGACCGCATCAAAAAGTGCCAAGATCAGTCCGCATCTGTTCCACACGCGTTTTGTAAAGCGGACATTCGCAATCCGCTTCGCTACTTGCTCATGAACGCAGTCGCTTCGCGATCTGTCAGTGGGAGCTTTCAACTCCCACTGACATAAGCATCCCCCCCTCACCCGCCGCTTAGTGCTCCGCGCACTTGAAGCGGGGGAATGCTTATCTGCGTTCAAAAACAGGAACAGATAGGCAAGAACAAGCGTGACCGTGTAGATCGCACAGTAGGGCCCTGCCACTCCCAAGGTGATAAGAGGCGGAAGGACAAAAAGCAGCACACGGCTTCGCACCTCTGCACCTGTCTTTCGCTTTGTGTCTGTCTCACTCCCTGCACCTGTCCTTCGCTCTGCGTCTGCCCCGATCCCTGCACCTGTCCTTCGCTCTGCGTCTGCCCCGCTCCCTGTACCTGTCATAGCCCCCGCGCGTGCTCCATACTCATTTCCATATACCTTATCGAGGAGCCGGTAGTTATAATAAAAACAGGCAAAGGCAAGGAAATGTGCCCAGCCGGTTCCGTTATACAGCATCTCCCATTTATTCAGGCTGAACATCACCGCCATTATTACCGCATACCAGACGAAAGAGATCTTTTTTTGATAGCTGTAGCCTGCGATAATGCAGGCCGATGCCCCAAAGCACAGCACGCTGAGTACCCGGTCGAAGGTAACGCTATATCCAAAAAACGTTACATTTATCGCCCGTTCCAAATAATTGACCGGAATCCTAGTCAAAAGATCCGGGACAAAAAATTTTTTCGGATCCCATATATCCGGAAGATAGGAATTGATCAGCCGGATATAATCGGAATATACCATGTCGATCGCCGCGGTGTGCAGATACAACAGATAAAACAGAACACCCAACACCGGCAGTATAAAATAAAAATATTTTTTTAAACCCTTCATTTCCATCCTCCGGAGCTACTGTGCAAGATTTGAGGGCTGCCCCTTTCCAGAAGTCCTTCTGTGCCGCGGATAATATCTGCGGCGAGCCGCTTTTTCCGCCCCGGCCGTCTTATTTTCCGATGTCTGCGGCTGTTTTACCGCCTGTTTCCCTGACTGATTCCGCTGCTCCGCCTGCTTCCTTGACGGGCCGGGCTGACGAGACTCTGTTTCCGGCCGGACTGCCTGCTGTTTTACCGCCTGTTTCTTTGGCTGGCCGGGCTGGCGAGCCGCTTTTCCTGTTTGGACTGCCTGCTGTTTTACCGGAGGCTTTTTTGTCTGCCCGGACTGGGGCTTTGCAGACTGGGTATTCGTTTTTTTTGTGTTCTGCCGGGGCTTCTGAGCTGCCGTCTGCCTGGCCGGTCTCAGCTCGTTATTGCGGACATGCTTTCTTTTGTGGCCTGCATGCTTTTCCGCAACGGTTTTCAGGATATCCTCCAGATAATTAAACTGGGTCCACGCCTCCTCCTTTGAGCTGAAGTTCTCATGGACTGCTTTATTTCCGATGACGCGCACCTCATTCATCTCCCACTTGGCTACGCGATCCAGATATCCGTTTTCCTCCATCCACCACCCAAATTGCTGGTGGGTCATCACATTTTTGCGGCTCGGATTTCGTCTTCCGTTTTTCTCCATCTGGGTTTTTGCATTTGCCACAGCCTGAGCCGTGTTATCCAGCTGGATCCCGTTATTCTCTGCTACCAGCTTCAGTAACAGCTCTAAGTTCTGTCTTCCCTTAACCATCGCCGCATTAAACTCTCCGCGGCGGAGCCACTGCTTTTCTTTTTTCAATTCCCGTTTCACCGGATTCAAATACGCTGTTTTTTTAATAAAAAACAGGATGGCTGCTGCTGCGACCCCCGCAGCAAATATGATTACAGCCATGATCCCGAGGAATAAATACTTCTGTACCATCATTCTGTCATCCTCGCTTTTCGTGTTTCGGCCCCATCCCGACGATCATCGCCAGATGGTCCTTTCCCCTTTGTTCTTTTGCATCCTTTACATAAAAATTGCAGGAAAGCTCCAATGAGATCGTCTGATAAGGTGCGGCGCTGATCTCATACTCCATGCTGTTGTCTGTAAATATCATATCTGTTAATCGCTCTCCGTTGACCCGGATCCGGCACACTTCATTTCCCGTGATCTCGCCCGGATAATAAAACCGGAGAACGACCCCCTTTGTTTCATCGTTCGTAAATATGATCCTTGCTTCCTCATCCACCCAGCCGTCTGCATAGCTTCCGTATACATACTCCAGCTGCTGCTCCTTGGCAAAGGCCGTTACATCCTGATACGCATTATGCTCCGGATCCTCCCTGAGGAGCACATCATTCTCACCAAGCTCCTCCAGATCGAAGGCGCTTTCAATGAATTTTATCGGCAATCCGCTGTTTCCGCTTTTCCGTCCGTAGACCTTAAGGAAGGTTTTGGCGGTAAACTCACTCAGCTCATACTTGTTTCCGATGATATAGACCTGCTTTTGGAAAATATCATCACCATATCTCCCGTAGGTCTCCTCCGCCAATGAATTATACCTGAGCTGATTCGGCCAGTAATAAAGCTTCTCCCAGCCGCCGCGGTAATATACCTCTGTCGGTATAAGAAGCAGTGAATACAGGATGACCAGCACACCGGCCTTTCCCATCACGGAGGACATATAGGCAAAGATCAGGAGTGCTGCCGCGTAGACAACGTATACCCAGCGCATCTCGACCCGTATGGTCACGCTGGAGGAGCCGATATTTAAAATAACAAAGCTTATAAGTAGAAGCAGATCCCGGAAATATTTCCCCTGATCCTTTTTATTTTTTATCAGACCAGCGATAAAAAAGACGATGGAGAGACCGATCACTCCATCCGCCGCCAGCACAAGGATACGGATCCGGCGGGAGGATTCCTGAAAGGGAATGCCGCAAAGATGCTCCGGGCCGGTATTGATCCCGAACACATATCCGACCTGCTCCCATGCGTATCCGATCGCATCCATAAAATGAAATGTATCCGACACCTCTGTACCGCCGGTTCCTGCCGGCAGCAGGGTTCCGATCATAATAAGACGGATCAGCTGGATAAGTGCCATGGTTCCCATGGCGATAAGAAACAGCGGCCAAAGCTTATCCCTTTTATGGCTTCTCTTTAAATGGGGCTGTGCGGTCTTCCCCAGTATAAGCCCGAGAAGCAGGAGCGGGAACAGTGCCATATACCGCTCATGGATAAAGCTCACCGTAAAGTACAAAAGGTCTGCTGCCAGATAATCCCCGGGGTTCCGACCATTTATATAACGATACAGAAAGTACAGCATTCCGACCGCCGCCCAAAGAGCCAGACTCTCCATCAGACCGTAAAACTGACTGATCTGATAATAGCTCAGTCTGGAAAGGAGAAATGCCGCCGCAAGTGAGAAGCTCACCACGCGCCTTCCTTTGCTGAGCTTTGCTGCGATCCGATACAGGCAGAAGGCAATGATGCTGTTTAAAATAATATTGAAGGGAACCATCAGGGCCACATGACCTCCGAGAAACAATAGCTCCAGCCATGCCGCAAGATAGAATATAAAGCGGAACCGTGTTCCTCCTACCGGAAATACGAATTCCCGAAAACTCTGTTCGCCGTAACAGGACCATAAATACAGATCATCCATATACAGTCCCTTTAGCTCCACGCCGCGATTAATAAAAAAGCCAAAACCTAAGAGCAATACAAAAACCAGAAGCTCTCCCTTCCGTTTTTCATATTCTGCCGTTACTCGTTCTCGAAAATTCATGTTAATTCCCCTTACTGCTGTTCACCCGGCCAATATTTCCGGGTAAAGGTATCGAGCTCTCCCAAAGCTTTCGAAAGCTCAGGCTCTGTCACAAACTTTGCCAGCCCATTTCCGTTTTCATAATAGATATCCGTCAGATATCCCTTCCGGATCAATTCCGTAACATTTCTGAAGGCTTCCGTTCCGGGCTTTAAATACCCGCTGCCAAAATAGGCATAATCCGTCTGTGCATACTCCAGATAAGCCGCCAGCGCCTCCGGGCTTGCGGAAATCAGGAAGTTTCCTCCGCTTCCTTCGATATCCGTATAGCTCTGAGCATTACACGGGAACAAAAGCATACGCGGCTGTTCCCCGAATACGATGACCCGATTCCTGTCATCTTCAGCCAGCAGATCCCATATCCTTCCGTTTCCGCTCTGCTCCATCCTGATCTTTTCCTCCGCGCGGTGATCATAATAGCCCGTATGGAGCAGCTTCACCGGTGACAGTCCGAGGGTCCCGCTCCAGTTGCTTACGGCCGTAATGGAAACATTAAATAAGGCCACCGGGATCAGAACCTTTATTACCGAATAGGCAAATGGTCTAAAGGAAATCTTTGAGATCAGGATCGCTGCCAAAACAGCAGACAGCGTGTAAAGAAGGATAAAATAATTTCCATCCACCTGCCATAAAAGGTAGAGTGCAGCAAGGCTTACGGCACCATCAGCCAAAAACAGGCAGATCAGGCATAAGAGGGGTGCCTTATTTCTCTTTTTGATACCGTCCATGCGTACAAACAGGGGGAGGCAGAACAGGACAAGAAAGATCAGCAGATAGGGGGTTCCCCATGCGATCCTCACATGTGCCATATCATCTCCCACCGGGGCCAGCAGCACTCCGTACAGACGCTTCAGCAGATGCTTGATCCCGCTTAAAGAAAGCAGGACTCCTCCGTTGTCGGGAAGCGTGTCCACACGGAAGGGATACCGCACCTCAAATCCCAGCCGCTCCCACACCGAGTAGAATACCGATGTCACCGGAAGTCCCGTCAGCCGCCACGTCCGCAGCCAAACAAGCCCCCACATGCACAGCATAGGGATCCACGAGAGCAGAAAACGCTCCCGCAGACAGAGCTTAAATCGCTTTGTCACAAGGAAAAATACGAAGGCAGTCCCAGCCAGTATCGTAGAAAATACCAGCGCTGTCGGCTTTAATACCATCGTCATGAAAAACGCATTTCCTGCCGCTGCCAGAAGGAGCATTTTCTGCTTTTTTACATACAGAAGCAGGAAATATATCATGAACAGCTGGAACATGGCTGTTGCCGAGTCGGTCTTAGCCGTGATCCCCATATTCATGATCCCCGGAATACTTGAAAGGATCGCCATACAGAGGATCCCGCATTCCCGTCTGGCGAACAGGCCCACGATCGCGTCTGCGGCGCACAGAATCCCAACTGTCATCCATAGCTGAAAGCTCAGGATAAAGCTGTAGGAGGGGAGTCCGGAGAGTGGAAACAGGAGGATCTCTAACCCCTTCGAGTAGGTATACACCACATTGATGCTGCCCATATTTTCATAGATCCCGCGGCCGTCGTTTAAAATATGCTCTGAGCGGAGTCCGTAATGGAGGGAATCGTAATCCGCGCAGATATTCATTCTTCCCGCCTGTAAAAGCAGCATGGAGATTATGAACGCAAGAAGGAGCGCAGCCGGAAGGGATGGCCCGCCCTCTTTGGCTGTCCACAGTACCCGGCTTCTCTCCCTCATCCTTTTACATTCTTCCCGGCCTGATACTGCCGGTAAAAAAGTGGCTGCCGTCAGAAGAAAGATCGCCGCCCTTGTATAGGGAATCCCGCCGATCCCGACAAGGGACATAAGGCAGAACAGTAAGATCACACTGCCGCAGCCTAACGTCAGGTCTACCATACATGTACTTCTGTGGTATTCCGTAAATCTTTTCTTTCCGTCGATTACACGCCGTATGGCGGCTCCGCAGCGGATAAGAACGGCAACATAAAGCCCGGAAAGAAGGAGCGGAAGTAAGACCTGATGGAGCCATGCAAAAAACGACGCAGCAGTCACTGCCGCTATTGCCCTCGCCCGGTTATTTTTCGGGAGAAGGATGCAGAAAAATTCCAACACAAATAAAGCTGCGATCTCTAAAAGCAGCTTTATTGTCTCCGGTCTGCATAGCCGCACACCGTCTATTCCCGTTACATAGATCTGGCCGATGCCGATCAGGATCGATGGCATCACCACCATAGCCAGAACGATCAGTGAGAACCATTCCCGCCTTCTTGTCATATCCGGGGTTTCCTTCCTATTGTAGTACTACAGCTCATAGAAATGATCCTCCAGCATCAGACAGAGCGCATGGTAGATCGGAAGGTGAAGCTCTTGGATCTTATATGTCTCCTGCTCCGGCACCACGATCGCCACGTCTGCCAGCTTTGCCAGCTTTCCGCCGTCCCGTCCGGTCAGTCCGATGACCTTCATCCCCTTTGCCTTCGCCGTAACTGCTGCATACATCACATTTTCCGAGTTTCCGGATGTGCTGATACCTAAAAAGACATCTCCTTCTTTGCCATACCCGTTTACCTGCTGGGCATAAGAAAGCATGCCGTCCACATCGTTTGCAAAGGCACTGGACAATGCGGCGTGGTTCGTCAGTGCGATCGCCGGAAGTCCCTGCTGAAGCTTTTCGGAAAGCTCACTCCCCCGGATCGGATCTGTATCGATCAGGGCACGCTTCAGCTCCTTGGGCAGAGGACGGCGTTTCACAAAGCCCTTCATCAGCTCTCCGACGATGTGCTCTGCATCCGCTGCACTCCCGCCGTTTCCGGCAATCAGAAGCTTTCCTCCGTTTTCGTAACAGGCTTCCAGAATACTGTAGGCCTTATTTACGTCATCCCGCACGATCCCCAGAACGGGATAACGCATAACCAGTTCGTTCAACATAGCTTATTCCTCCTGATGCCATCCATTTTAACACATCCCCCGACGTCTTTCCAGTATTTTATGAGGCCGGAAAGCGTTGTGGGGTGAAATAAAAAAGAATGTGCCTTGGCACGTTTGTGCCTTTTTTATGTAACAGGGAATTCTTCGGAATTTCCTGTTACATAAAAAATCCGCAGGATGGTTTCCCTTCCTGCGGATCAAAACATTCCAAGTATAAAAACAGATTACTTAAGAGTGATCTTAGCGCCTTCAGCCTCAAGCTTTGTCTTGATGTCGTTAGCTTCTTCCTTGGAAGCGCCCTGCTTAAGAACCTTCGGAGCGCCGTCTACAACGTCCTTAGCTTCCTTAAGACCAAGACCTGTTACTTCACGAACAACCTTGATAACTTTAACCTTGTTCGGGCCTACCTCTGTAAGCTCAACGTCGAACTCTGTCTTTTCTTCCTCAGCTGCTGCTGCCGGACCTGCTGCTACAACAACGCCTGCTGCTGCGGATACACCAAATTCTTCCTCACAAGCTTTTACTAACTCGTTTAACTCTAATACGGATAATTCCTTGATAGCTTCGATAAATTCAGCTGTTGTTAACTTTGCCATTATTATTTACCTCCATTAATTTTATATTTTCACGTTTATGCTTCAATATTTATGCAACGTTACGCTGCTTTTGGCTTATGCCTCTGCGGACTCGCCCTTCTTCTCTGCGATCTGGTTGAGAACGCGTGCGAAGTTGGTGATCGGAGACTGCATGCTTCCGAGAAGTCTTCCAAGAAGGATCTCTCTGGACGGGATAGAAGCGATCACATTGATTGCCTTTGCATCATAGTATGTTCCTTCTACTACGCCGCCTTTTAATTCAAGCTTATCAGCCTTCTTAGCAAATTCAGCTAAGATTCTTGCCGGAGCTGTAGCATCTGTTTTGGAAACTGCAAGAGCAGTCGGTCCTTCCAGATTCGGCTCAAGAGCTTCAAAAGCTGTTCCCTTTGCTGCGAAGCGGATCATTGTGTTCTTATATACTTTATAAGTAACACCTGCTTCTCTTAACTGTTTACGAAGTGCAGTATCCTGCTCAACAGTTAATCCACGGTAGTCAACAACTACTGCGGAAGCAGCTCCGTCGAAAAGCTCAGCAATTTCAGCTACTACTGGCTGCTTTAATTCAACTTTTGCCATGATTGGTTTACCTCCTGTTTTATTTTAGCATTGTAAAGCCGTCACAGCATCTATAACAAGGAAAACCTCTCCATCGCGAGGACAGAGAGGTTTACAAAATTCTGCTTGTGAGTTTTGTATGTTCCTCGGCAGGTGTTTTCAACTTACGCCTTACGGCACCTACTGTCTTCGGCATTCAATACTCGAATACTTTAACATAATTTATCCGGATTGTCAATCACTTTCTCGGACTGATTTTAAACTCAGCAGAAGGAAATTAGTTCATTAACTTCGCTACGTTTAATTTTACGCCCGGGCCCATTGTGGAAGTAAGAGTTACGCTCTTTAAGTAAGCGCCCTTTACTGTGCTCGGTTTTGCTTTGTTGATTGCATCCATAAGCGTCTGGAAGTTGTCCGCTAACTGTTCTTCTGTGAAAGAAGCCTTACCTACTGGCACGTGGATAATGTTTGTCTTATCGAGTCTGTACTCAATCTTACCAGCTTTGATCTCGTTGATAGCCTTTGTGATATCCATTGTAACTGTACCAGCCTTCGGGTTCGGCATTAAGCCCTTCGGTCCGAGTACACGTCCAAGACGACCAACAACGCCCATCATATCCGGTGTAGCTACAACTACATCGAAATCTAACCAGCCTTCATTCTGGATCTTCGGAATTAATTCCTCTGCTCCAACGTAATCAGCACCTGCAGCCTGAGCCTCGTCAGCCTTCGGTCCCTTTGCGAAAACAAGGATTCTTACTGTCTTACCTGTTCCGTGCGGCAGAACAACAGCACCACGGATCTGCTGGTCAGCATGACGGCCATCACAGCCTGTTCTTAAGTGAGCCTCGATAGTCTCATCGAATTTTGCAACAGCAGCTTTCTTTACTAAAGCGATAGCGTCTGCTGTATCATAAAGAGTAGCGCGGTCGATAGCTTTAGCCGCTTCTACGTATCTTTTTCCTCTTTTCATTTCAAAAAACCTCCTGTGGTATTGTCGGGAGTGCTCCCTCCCACGTATTTGTTACTAATCCTCTACAACGATACCCATGGAACGAGCGGTTCCTGCGATCATGCTTGTTGCAGCCTCAATGCTTGCAGCGTTAAGATCCGGCATCTTTAATTCAGCGATCTTCTGAACCTCTGCTCTGGACAGAGTAGCTACCTTTGCCTTGTTCGGGGTTGCAGAACCGGATTTGATCTTAGCAGCCTTCTTTAATAATACAGCAGCCGGCGGTGTCTTTGTGATGAAGCTGAAGCTTCTGTCTGCATATACTGTGATAACAACCGGGATGATCATATCTCCCTGGTCAGCAGTTCTTGCATTGAATTCCTTTGTGAACTGTACGATATTAACGCCATGCTGTCCAAGTGCCGGACCAACTGGCGGAGCTGGTGTAGCCTTTCCTGCCGGAATCTGTAATTTGATATATCCTGTTACTTTCTTTGCCATAATTAGGCACCTCCTAAATAATGTGGTAATGTCGGGGATTTCCCTCCCACGCGTGCATCTTCGCCTTATCGGATACACGGCTGCCTAAGCTGCCGCATACAGTGTGCGAACGACCTTCTGCGGCTTACACAGCAAGCTGTGGGCCTTTTTGGTCTCATCTACATCTTTTTCACTTCAGAAAAATTCAGTTCTACCGGTGTCTCACGGCCGAACATTTCTACGTCGATTGTAAGGGACTGCTTCGTTTCGTTGACTGTTTTAACAACGCCTACAGTATCCTTCCATGCGCCGACTGTAACCACGATGGTATCACCGACTGCAAAATCAACGATTACTCCGGTTGCTTTAAAGCCAAGATTTCTCATCTCATCTTCGCTGAGTGGTACCGGTTTGGATCCCGGTCCCACAAAGCCAGTCACGCCTCTCGTGTTTCTAACCACATACCATGTATCATCGTTCATGATCATGTGGATCAGCACATAGCCGGGAAACATTTTGCGCTCGACCTGCTTCTGGGCGCCGTTCTTCAACTCGATAACTTCCTCCAGCGGAACGGAAACCTCTAAGATCTGATCCTGAAGTCCCCTATTCTCGATCGTTTTTTCAATATCGACCTTGACCTTATTCTCATATCCGGAATACGTGTGTACTACATACCATTGTGCTTCTGACATAGTTTCACCTCATCCTTACCCAATAATAATATTGAGACCATATTTAATGATCAGATCAAGGACTGCGATCGTGATTCCCAAGAGGACTGTTACGATCATGACCACAACAGACTGCTTTCTGAGGGAATCCTTATCCGGCCAGATGATTTTGTTGAATTCAGCTTTTAAGCCTTTGATAAAGTCCTTTTTGGGGGCTTTCTCATTACTTACTGTTTCTCCCATAAATTCACGTCCTTCTGCAAAGCCGGATTACTTAGTTTCTTTGTGCATTGTGTGTCTCTTGCAGAATCTGCAATACTTCTTTGTTTCCATGCGGTCCGGATGAGTTTTCTTATCCTTCGTCATGTTGTAATTGCGCTGTTTGCATTCTGTACATGCCAGTGTAATCTTTGTGCGCACGACTTCCACCTCCGTTTAATTCTTTGTGTAAGGCGGCCTCTCCTTCATACTTTTTGCTATCTATATTTTAAGCACAAAAAAAAGACCTATGTTCTTCCATTCGCCCGACCATTTTAACACATAATATATATCACGTCAAGCGTTTCTTTTTGTATCAGCCGGTAATGCATATCACGGCAAAAAATACTTTCTGTGCTCCTGCCTTTTTTAAACTCCGCGTACATGCCTCGATCGTGCTTCCGGTCGTATAGATATCATCCACCAGCAGGATCCTTTGGGCATCTGCCGGAATCGTCCCGGCACTAAAGGCTCCGGAAAGATTTCGCAGACGGTCGGCGGCAGAAAGCTCCTTCTGCGGTCTGGTCTGCCTGTCACGCACAAGGATATCCGTGCGGACAGGAAGCTGCAATTCTTCTCCCAGCACGCGTGCGAAAAGCTCCGCCTGATTAAATCCTCTTTTTCTTCTCCGGCTCTTATGAATCGGAACCGGGACGATAACATCCACTCCCATCCGCCGTATTGCTTTTTTATACACATCCGCTATTGCTTTTCCGAAAAAATCAAGATATTCCCTTTTATTGTTGTATTTGATCTGTGCCATGATCCTTCTGCTGGTCTCATCATAATGCAGGAGTGCGATCCCATATTCAAATGAGTGACTGTGTACCATACAGTCTCTGCAGTATTCCATTACCGCATCCGGGATTTCTTTTCCGCACCTTTTACATACCGGGGGCCTGACGGGCGAAAGCCGTAAAAGACAGGACGGGCAGATAAGCCTGCCCGCCGGTTTGACGATCTCCCCACACACAGGACATCTGCGGGGAAATAAAATATCAAGAGCTGACTGATAGATTCTAAAAGCCGATCTCCAGTATCCTGTCCCTGAGACCGGAATAACGTTTTTGCTCTGTCTCATTATTCACCATAAACTGAAACATTTCCGGGCTTCCCACGAGGCAGACACATTTTCTTGCCCGGGTCACCGCGGTATAGATAAGGTTCCTTGTCATCAGCATCCGCGGCCCGGAATAGACCGGGATCACGACTGCCGGATATTCACTTCCCTGAGATTTATGTATGGTGATCGCATAGGCCAGTTCCAGCTCCTCCAGCTGCTTAAAGCTGTATTCCACCATTCTTCCTTCATCAAATTCCACCTCAAGGGTCTCCGCAAATGTATTTACCTGCCGGATGATCCCGGTATCCCCGTTAAAAACGCCCTCGCCCTTATCGACAGGAATCCCGTATCGGTTTCTGATCTCCCACTCCAGCTGATAATTGTTTTTGATCTGCATGACTTTATCTCCGACCCGGAATATAGTGCCTCCGGACTCCTTCTCCGGTCTGTCCGCAGCCGGAGGGTTGAAGGTTTCCTGCAGGATTCGGTTGAGCTGTTCCACACCGAGCACGCCCTTGCGCATCGGCGTCATGATCTGGATATCGGATACCGACGCGTTGACATAGTTGGGAAGCTTGTTCTTAACCAGCACGATCATGTCCTTGATGACATCTGACGGATTGTCCCTTCGTATAAAGAGGAAATCCCTGCTTCTTTTTTCCAGCGGAACACGTTCCCCGGCATTGATCCGGTGTGCGTTCATGACAATGTCACTCTGGGCCGCCTGCCGGAAGATCTTTGTAAGCTTCACCACCGGAAACTTTCCGGAGGCGATCATATCCCGGAGTACATTTCCCGGCCCCACACTGGGAAGCTGATTCACATCCCCTACCAAAATCAGGCGTGTCCCTACGTTGACCGCCTTTAAGAGTGCATGCATCAGACTGATATCGACCATTGACATCTCGTCAATAATAACGACATCCGCATCCAGCGGATTTTCTTCATTCCGTTCAAAATGCATGCCTTCGATCCTGCTCACGCCGTCCTCCGCGCTTGTTCCGTTGGCCCCGTTTGCCATAGCAGGGGCCCCGGTAAGCTCTAGCAGCCTGTGGATCGTTCTTGCCTCATACCCGGTGGCCTCCGCCATACGCTTTGCAGCCCGCCCGGTGGGGGCAGCCAGAAGGATCTCCATGTCCTCCAGTTCAAAATAGCGGATGATCGTGTTGATCGTTGTCGTTTTTCCTGTGCCTGGACCTCCGGTCAGGATCAGAAGTCCGCTGTTGACTGCCTCTGCAACGGCCTGCTCCTGCAATACATCAAGCTCCAGCTTCTCTCCCTTTGCAATAGAAGCAAGGCGCTCCCGGATCTTTTCCTCCGGCACGGAGTCCTTGATATTAAGGTCATGGAGCATACGCGCCGTATTCAGCTCCATGTAATAGAACTGTGCGGGATATACGATCCTTTTTTCATCCTTTTCCTTTATTACCAGCTTCTGCTCCATCTGGAGATCCATAAGGTGCTTTTCGATATGCTCGGGAGCAACATGCAGAAGCTCGGATGCATTGTTAAAAAGCTCCTCCTCAGGAAGATAAGTATGTCCGTTTCCGACCGCCTGTAAAAGTGTATAGAAAAGCCCGCTTTTTATGCGGTAATCGGAGTCCGTAAAAATACCGACCCGCGATGCAATATCATCCGCGATCTTAAAGCCGACACCCTGAATATCATCCGCAAGCTGATACGGATTTTCCTGGATCACGGAATACATTCTCTGTCCGTAATGTCTGTAGATCTTGACCGCAAGATTCATGGTGATCCCATACTGCTGCAAAAACAGCATGGCCTGCCTAAGATCTCTCTTTTCCTCGACCTGAGCGCTGATGTCCATAGCCATCCGTTCACTGATGCCCTTGATCTCGGAAAGACGCTCCGGCTCCTCCTCCATGATGCGGAACGTATCTGCCTTGAATTTTTTAACAATCCTTTTAGCTAAAGCAGCTCCGATGCCTTTTATCGCACCGGAGCCCAGATATCGCTCGATGGCCAGCGTGTCCTCGGGAGCCTTGATCTCATAGCTCTCCACCGCCAGCTGTTCGCCATAAATCGAATGCTCTACCATACGTCCCGTTGCTTCCAGATGTTCCCCCTCCGTAATATACGGAAACGTCCCAACCAGAACATATTCTTCCCTGCCATCGGAAACGGTCAGTACCGAATAGCCATTCTCCTCATTGCGGTATTTGATTTTTTCAACATAACCTGTTACAGTTGCCATTATTATTTTTCAAAGCCCTTCCCACCATGGGCAAACTCAATAAACTTTCCGGTTCCGATCGCAACGGCGGTTAAAGGCTCCTCTGCGATCATTGTTGTGATCCCTGTTTTTTCCTCGATCAGGGCATCCAGACCGGAAAGAAGGGATCCGCCTCCGGTAAGAACGATTCCTCTGTCAAAGATATCCGCCGCAAGCTCCGGTGGTGTCCGTTCAAGGACATTGTGAACTGCGTCTACGATCTGCATTGCCGGCTCCTTAAGAGCCTCCAGTGTTTCGTCCGAGGTAACAACGATGGTCTTTGGAAGTCCTGTCACAAGGTTTCTGCCGCGAACCTCCATGGTTACCAGCTCCGGTCTGCGGTATGCAGCGCCGATATTGATTTTGATCTCCTCGGCGGTTCTCTCACCGATAAGAAGATTGTGCTTCTTTCTCATGTAGCGGACAAGAGATTCATCGAAGTCGTCACCGGCTGTCTTGATGGATGTGCTTACAACCGTTCCCCCCAAAGAGATAACAGCAATATCGGCTGTACCGCCGCCGATATCAACGATCATATTTCCGCAGGCCTTGGAGATATCGATCCCGGCTCCGATTGCAGCAGCAACCGGCTCCTCGATGATGCAGACCTCACGCGCTCCTGCCTGATACGTTGCATCCTCAACAGCCTTTCTCTCTACCTCTGTGGCACCGCTGGGGATACATACGGCGATCCTCGGTTTTCTCAGCGTTCTCTTTCCGACTGCTTTGTCGATGAAGTATTTTAACATCTTCTCGGTTACGGTATAGTCGGAAATAACGCCCTTTCTTAACGGGCGCACTGCCACGATATTACCCGGAGTACGTCCGATCATCAGACGCGCCTCCTCACCGAAGGTGATGACCTTATTTGTTTCCCGATCCAGTGCGACAACGGAGGGCTCCTTCAGCACGACCCCTTTGCCTTTAATATATACCAGAATACTGGCAGTACCTAAATCAATTCCAATGTCATTAGACATCATCATTGCTATTTTCCTCCTGTCTTTCTTCTAAATTCCGATGCTAGACCCAGTGGCTTTACGCCAAATGCTCTCTATCACAAGCCCTGCCGGCGGCAGAGCGCGAAATATCAGTTTTATTATATACAAAAGCATTCGGTTTTTAAAGGGTTTTTTTTATTTTTCCGCAAAAACAGGAGGAAACGTCATTCTATTGCACCCACTCTCCGTTGGTATTGACATAATACTTTCCGTCGATCACCTGATCGATCAGCATTCCTCCGTCGGGGCCGCAATAATACCATTTTCCGGAAGTGCTTACCCAACGGTTCATTAAACAATAGCCCCGGTCATCGAAATAGAACCACCGGCCGTTGATAAACGCCCATACAAGCCTTGGATAGCTTCCGTCCGGATTACTCCACCACCAGCCGATTTCCGGCTGCTCGATCCAGCGTCCCGCCGGGTCAGCTGAAGCAAACGTAGCCTTGCCGGCATTTTGAGTTCCTGCTGCCTTGATCTCTGCCGCCTTTTCTGTATCGACATAAAATCCATCCGATTCCTGCCATTCCCCTTTTTTTGTCGTACTCCGGACTCCGCGTACTTTAAATATATAATTTCCGCTCTTTGTAAAATACGGGGACAGGTCTAAGCTGCACTCTGTTGTCGTAAGGATTCCGGTCACGTTTGAGCTGCCGCGGAACAGCCGCACCTCATATTTCTTCGCAAAAGCCGCTTCCTCCCAGCAGGCCATTCCGTTTCCCTGATCCCATGACAATCCGGAGGCATTCAGATTATAATCCATATCTGCATTATAATCATTTTCGTCCAGCTTCGGCAGTGTGATCGAAACGGTAAGTCTGGGGCCGCTTCTTGTAACGCTTGTGATCACGGCATCCTCGGAGCCTAGCTCCACATCTCCTTTTCCCATTCCAGAAGCAAAGGTATAGCCCGATTCCGCTCTAACGATGACCTTGATCTTTGGTCTGTCCCCTTCCTCCCACTCATCGTCCTTTGGCTTATTGGTCACACTGATCGACTCGACACGGCATTCTGTATTGTCCACCAGCACGGAAACATAGGGGCGCGCTCAGTAAATTCAGACCATGAACCTTCAGGCGCTCGCCGTAGCGCAGAACATCCACCACCTGGCTGGAGCC
>ENA-UESP01000849-UESP01000849.1-human-gut-metagenome-genome-assembly--contig:-NODE-849-length-23653-cov-9.313454_pt1 | contig 23653 bp, 21 predicted proteins | sample MGYA00243003_ERZ508004 | MGnify/ENA primary metagenome ERZ508004 (study PRJEB26167, sample SAMN06115443) | human gut metagenome | host: Homo sapiens | place: China:Henan | collected 2015-07-29 | study...
GCACTGCGGCGGAGTGGAAGAGTGTCGCTAAAGCGACCCGCCGCAGGCGGAGAATCCTGCAAGCAGGATTCTTTCTTAATTAAAGGATAAACAATCGTATGAAAAATCAGGAATCCATCTGTTCTCTGAAAGGGATTGGAGACAAAACAGCCAAACTATTTGAAAAACTTGGCATTCATACAATAGAAGAACTGATCCATGATTATCCAAGGGCATACCAGGCTTACGATCCACCTGTATCCATCGGTGAGTTAGAGGAAAGTCAGATCCAGGCAGTGGCGGGAATTCTGCAAAAGGATGCTTCTGTCCGCCGCTTCCAGCGGATCCAGGTGATCACGGTCTCCCTAAAGGACCAGACAGGCTCCGTGCAGCTTACCTGGTATAATATGCCATTTCTACGGAACACCCTCCAGTCTGGCACCTACCATATTTTTTATGGAAAGGTGACACGGAAGAATAACCGTCTGACCATGGAACAGCCGGAGATCTACACCAGGGAAACTTACGCCCAGGTGGCGGAGAGTATGCAGCCGGTCTATGGACAGACCAAGGGCCTCAGCAATAAGACCATCAGCAAGGCAGTGGCCCAGGCACTGGATCTGAGGGATATGGAGCGGGATTATCTTCCGGCGGAGCTTCGGAGAAAATATGAGCTGGCAGAGTATAATTTTGCCGTTGAGCATATCCATTTTCCGGCCAATCGGCAGGAACTGCTGTTTGCCCGGAAACGTCTGGTGTTTGACGAGTTTTTCTTATTTCTGACTGGAGTGCGGAAATTAAAAGAAAAGCGGGAAGATATGCATAGCCACTGGGTCATGAAGCTGGCGCCGGAGGTGAAAAAGCTGAAGGATCATCTTCCCTACCATCTGACCGACGCCCAGGAGAAGGTGCTAAATGAAGTGGAGTGGGATCTTGGAAGCGGTCTGGTGATGAACCGTCTGATCCAGGGGGATGTCGGTTCCGGTAAGACGATTATTGCTGTCCTGGCTCTGCTTCATGCTGCATATAATGGCTTCCAGGGGGCGCTGATGGTGCCGACGGAGGTGTTGGCAAAGCAGCATTATGAGAGTATGCTGGAGCTGTTTGAGGCCCATGGTATCGACAAAGTTCCGGTTCTGGTGACCGGTTCCATGACAGCCAGGGAGAAGCGACTGGCCTATGAGAAGATCAGGAATCACGAGGCAGATATCATCGTGGGAACCCATGCGCTGATCCAGGAAAAGGTCCAGTACAATAAGCTGGCGCTGGTGATCACGGATGAACAGCACCGGTTTGGCGTGGGCCAGCGGGAGATGCTTGGCAATAAAGGTGAAGAGCCCCATGTGCTGGTCATGAGCGCCACACCGATTCCAAGGACATTAGCGATTATCCTGTACGGTGATCTGGATATTTCCATCATTGATCAGTTACCGTCTAATCGTCTGCCTATCAAAAACTGCGTGGTAGACACCGGATACCGGGAGAAAGCCTATGCCTTTATCCGAAAGCAGGTGGAGCAGGGCAGACAGGCTTACGTGATCTGCCCTATGGTAGAGGCCAGTGAGATGATCGAAGCGGAAAATGTCCTGGATTACTCTGCAAGATTAAAAGAAGCCCTTCCGGGAATCTGCGTGGAATACCTTCACGGGAAAATGAAGGGCAAAGAGAAAAACCAGATCATGGAGAGGTTTGCAGCAGGTGAGATCCAGGTGCTGGTTTCCACTACCGTTATCGAGGTCGGTGTCAATGTGCCAAACGCCACGGTGATGATGATCGAGAATGCAGAGCGGTTCGGCCTGGCCCAGCTTCACCAGCTGCGGGGACGTGTAGGCCGTGGAAAATACCAGTCCTACTGCATCATGGTCAATTGTGGCGACCAGGACGGAACCCAGAAGCGTCTGGATATCTTAAACCGTTCCAATGACGGATTTTATATTGCGTCAGAGGATTTAAAACTCCGGGGGCCAGGAGATATCTTTGGCGTGCGCCAGAGCGGGGATCTGGAATTTAAGATCGCGGATATTTTTACAGATGCCAATCTGTTAAAAACCGTTTCCGAGGAGGTCAACCGTCTGTTGGATGAAGATCCAGAATTAGAGATGGAAGAACACCGGGATCTGAAGGAGAAGATGAACCGGTATTTAAGCCAGAGCTATGAAAAATTAAATCTATAAGAGAAAACCTGGGGGGTTGGCAGAAGACGGGTATGGATTCTGTGCAGCAACAGGAAGAAGACCTGGCGGGCAGATCCGTCAGGTCTTTTTCCGTTGCTTTGCATCCACAAAAAACTGCAGGTGGCAGGTTCTGCTGATTTGAGAACGATTGGCTTTATTTACCTGCCATCTGTTTCTCCTGTGCCTCGATCATCTTTTTGACCATATAGCCACCGACAGAACCGTTCTGGGCGGAAGTCAGGTTGCCGTTATAACCATCGCTTAACGGAACGCCAAGCTCGCTTGCAACTTCCATTTTGAATTTGTCCATTGCTTCTCTTGCCTCTGGTACATTTGTGGTGTTAGAAGATTTGTTTGACATAAAAAACGCCTCCTTGTTCTTCAGATGAATCGTTTGCTTGTTACATTCCTAGTATGTGCCTGGAAAGAAAACATACACTAGAAGGTTCTGATAAAATTGTCATTTTTCGCCATCCGTTATGGCATGTTACTTAAAAAAATACTTGTGTCCAAAAAGGTTTCATATTATACTTATTTTGGATTCTTGTATACAAAAGAATCTTATAAGGAGAAATGAAAGTATGCGAGTCATTGCAGGAAGTGCAAGACGTCTTCAATTAAAGACGGTTGAGGGAATGGAGACCAGACCGACCACAGACCGGATCAAGGAGACGCTTTTTAATATGATAGGGGCAGATCTGATCCAGACACAGTTTCTGGACTGTTTTGCCGGAAGCGGCGGTATTGGAATCGAGGCATTGAGCCGCGGTGCTTCCAAAGCAGTATTTATCGAGAAAAATCCAAAAGCGGTGGAGTGTATCCGCCAGAATTTAAAGACAACTCATTTAGAAGAAAAAGCATTGGTCATGTCCTGTGATGTGATCAGCGCCATCACACGTCTGGAAGGCAAAGAGTATTTATTTGATACGGTATTTATGGATCCGCCTTATAACTGCCTGTGGGAGAAGCAGGTGTTGACAGCTCTGAAGGATTCGAATTTGATCAATGAGGATACTTTGATCATCGTGGAGGCGTCTTTGGAGACAGATTTTTCCTATGTGGATTCTCTGGGGTTTGAGATTGTACGGAATAAAGAATACAAGACCAACAAGCATGTATTCATAAAAAGAAAAAAGTAACGTAACTATGAAGAAACTGAATGGTTACAAGAAAAGGAACAGGAGTAAAAGATTATGTCAGTAGCTGTTTACCCGGGAAGCTTTGACCCGGTGACTCTGGGTCACCTGGATATTATTGAACGAAGCGCGAAGATCATGGATAAAGTCATTGTGGGAGTTTTGAAGAATAATTCCAAAACTCCGTTGTTTTCTGTGGAAGAACGTGTTAATATGTTAAAGAACATCACAAAGGATATGCCTAATGTAGAGGTCAGCTCCTTTGACGGTCTGCTGGTGGATTTTGTGCAGCAGCAGAAGGCAGATGTAATCGTGAGGGGGTTAAGAGCCATCACGGATTTTGAGTATGAGTTACAGATGTCCCAGACCAACCGTGTGATCGCTTCCCAGATCGACACGATCTTCTTGACGACCAATCTGAAATATTCTTATTTAAGCTCTACCATTGTGAAGGAGATTGCCAGATATCATGGCAATATCAATGAGTTCCTTCATCCATATGTGGCAGAGAAAGTCCGAGAGAAAGTAGAAGAGGAAGAGCGGAACGCCCGGTAAGAGTCAGTCGGATGAAATAGAAGGAGTGTAAAGAAAGTTATGAGCAGAATTGAGCAGTTAATCGGAGAAATTGAAGAGTACATTGACGGCTGTAAGTTCCAGCCATTATCCAATACAAAGATTTTGGTAAATAAGGAAGAACTGGAGGAGCTGCTGGTAGAACTGCGTCTGCGTATTCCAGATGAGATCAAGCAGTACCAGAAGATCATCAGCAACCAGGATGCGATTCTGACGGATGCCCGCACACAGGCAGATGCCATGATCGAGAAAGCAACTGCACAGACGAATGAGCTGGTGAATGAGCATGAGATCATGCAGCGTGCTTATGAGGCAGCGAACCAGGTGATCGAGGATGCCAATAATCAGGCTCAGACCATTGTGGATGCAGCAGTCAGAGACGCGGACAACATCCGTCAGGGCGCTGTGCAGTATACCCAGGATATGTTAAAGAGCGTGGAGAACATCATCAACCACACGATGGAAGGCGCTCAGGGACGTTTTGATTCCTTTATGTCTTCTTTAAAATCCAGTTATGACATCGTATCTGCTAACCGCGCAGAACTGGATCACAGCATCCAGAGAAATGATGAGGCAGCAGCCGCAGAGCCGGAGCAGCAGAACCAGCAGTAATTGCCGGATTTTCACAGGAAGTCAGATCGATGTTTCGTATAGCTTCTGCCATGCGCGGACTGCGAGAAAGAGGCCTGTGGCGAGACCGGTGTGGATCAGCTTCCAGAAGAGATAGTGACGAATGGATAAGGAAGAGGGATTCTGCGTTGCAGAGTCCCTTTTTGAGTTGCTGGGATCGGCAGGACCAGTGGCTGGAACTGGAGTAGACAGGGCGCTTTTTACCTGAAAGAGACAGGACAGACCGCCAAAAGCCAGAGAAGCGGTGACCAGGAGTCCCTGAAGGGGCGGAGCGGTGTCTGTACAGATGGTCTGGATGGCGCAGGTGATCTCGGTAAAGGTTAAAAGCGTGATCGGGATCATGGGAGTGGGACTGGGAAAACGACGGATAAATAAGGAGATCACGGAAAAGATCATCAGATAGCCGCCGATCCTGATCAGTAGTTCCATGCTGGACAGGATCATGTGATCCAGGGACAGCGGGGGCGTGGGTGTATTTGTTGGTGTATTCGGTGAAATGTAGGGTGCGGTTATATGGGCAGACGCAGTGACAGCTTTATTGGCATACATATGATAAAACTTTCTGGCCAGAAACCATAAGGGGATCAGAGGCAGGTAGAGGCAGAAAAGGATCAATTTGATCGATATGCCGTTATGGAGGGCAGAAGCCGTATAACCCAGCAGAAACATGGAGCTGGGCTGATTGCAGACTGCCATCAGGCACTTTGCCTCTTTGGGGGATAAAGCTCCTCCCTCAAGCAGATCGCGGCAGGTTTTGGCCCCCATAGGAAAACCGCAGAAGATTCCAAGGAGAAATGTATAAATGCCAGATTCAGACATTCCGAAAAACGTGTGGAAAACCGGATAAATGGGCTTCACCAGATAAGAGATTCCACCCATGGAAGTGACCAGACCGGAACAGATGAGAAAGGGAAACAGGGTAGGGACAATGGTTTGAAACCACAAGAGCAGTCCATTTCTGGCTCCTTCGATGGAAAGCTTCGGGAAAGTAAGAAGGAGAAAGAAGCAAAGGACGGAAAACAGAGGCATTACGGGGATGGGGAAGGAAGTGGATTTTTTCATGGGATTTTTCATAGGATCACAGCATTTATTTCTATTATTATATGATAAAATCTTGTAACTATGAAGGGACTGCATCGTTGCAAAATCTTTCCATAAGAAGCCGGTTTCGAAAATAGAATAACAAAAGAATTCCATATCCACCGGATTCCCAAGAGACCGAGAATGTGTTATACTCTATGACGATAAGCGTCATAGTAAGAAACCAGAGAATACGGAGTCTATGATTATATGAAGATACAATTACCAGAAACTTTCACAGCATCCATGAAGGACCTGCTGGGGGATGAGTACCAGGCGTATTTAGACAGCTTTGAGGAGCCAAGAATTTATGGACTGCGGGTCAACACCTTAAAGTGGACTCCAGAGCAGTGCCGTCAGGTCTATGGGGATTTCAAACAGGTGCCGTGGATTGCCAATGGTCTCCTCTATCCGGAGGAGCGGCGGATGGCCAAGGATCCTTATTATTACGCCGGGTTATACTATCTGCAGGAGCCCAGCGCCATGACGCCGGCGTCAGTGCTTCCGGTGGAGCCAGGAGACAGGGTACTGGATCTGTGTGCGGCTCCCGGTGGAAAAAGCACAGAGCTGGGCGCAAAATTAATGGGCAAGGGCGTTCTGATCGCCAATGATATCAGTAATTCCAGGGCTAAGGCGCTGCTTAAAAACCTGGAACTGTTTGGCATTTCCAATATCTGCGTGACCAGCGAGACACCGGAAAAATTAGCGTCCGTTTACCCGGAGTATTTTGATAAGATCTTAGTGGACGCGCCGTGTTCCGGTGAGGGAATGTTCCGGAAGGATGCAGATATGGTGAAAGACTGGCTGGAGCATGGACCGGCTTATTACGCACCGATCCAGAAGGAGATCCTGCATCAGGCGGTTGCCATGTTAAAGCCAGGCGGCATGATGGTTTATTCTACCTGTACCTTTGATAAGCGGGAGGACGAGGAGCAGGTTCTGGCTCTGTTGGAGACATATCCGGAGATGGAGGTGGTTCCTCTGCCACGGTTTGCGGGCGCCTGTGACAGCTTTGGCTTTACCGGGGCGATCCGCCTGTTCCCTCATAAGATCAAGGGCGAGGGCCATTTCGTTGTATTATTAAGAAAGAATGCGGACGGGCAGGAAGCAAAACAGGGAAAAGGCGGAAAACAGACAAAAGCTGGAAAACAAGCGAAAATACCTGCGGTGTTGGAAAAAGAGCCGGAATTAAAGGCATTTTTAGAGAAATGTGGAATTTTTGAAGATCCGTCCCGTTTCATGGTGCGGGAAGATTCCATTTACTATCTGCCGGAGAATTTTGAACCGGCGAAGGGAATCCGCTATTTGAGAACAGGGCTGCTGGTGGGAACTTTGAAAAAAGGGCGGTTTGAGCCGTCCCAGGCTCTTGCCATGGCGTTAAGCCCGGACACTTTTGAGGATTGTATTTCCTTTAACCGTGGGGATGACCGGGTGATCCGGTATCTGAAGGGCGAGACGATTTCCTTAAATGAGGGAGAAAAACCACGAAAAGGATGGGTACTGGTCTGTGTGGACGGCTTTGCATTAGGGTTTGCCAAGGGAAATGGCATGAACCTGAAAAATAAATATTATCCGGGATGGCGGTGGATGTGATGGCACAGTTGAGACTTGATAAATATCTGGCGGATATGGGCATTGGAACCAGAAGCCAGATCAAAGAGGCGGCAAAAAAGGGCCGGATACAGGTCAACGGGCAGACGGAGAAGAAAACCGACCGGAAGATCACGCCGGGAGACGATCAGGTGATCATGGACGGTCAGGTGATCGGCTATGTGCATACGGAATACTATATGCTCAATAAGCCCCAGGGGGTGGTGTCTGCCACGGAAGACCGGAAATACCAGACAGTAGTGGATCTGATCGCTGACCGCCAGAGAAAGGATCTGTTTCCGGTGGGGCGGCTTGATATTGATACAGAAGGGCTTCTTCTGATCACCAATGACGGAGAACTGGCTCACCGGCTGTTATCACCGGCTCATCATGTAGATAAGCAGTATTACGCATTGGTCGAGGGAGAGCTTCCTGCGGATGCAGTGAGCCAGATGGAACAGGGCGTCACACTGGAGGACGGTACTGTGACCAGACCGGCCAGGCTTGAGCTTTTACCGGAAAAGGAAGGGGAGTTTACCAAAACCCTTCTGACCATCCATGAGGGCAAATTCCACCAGGTGAAACGGATGTTTGAGGCACTTGGCTGCAAGGTGGTATTTTTAAAACGGTTATCCATGGGCAATCTGGTGCTGGATCCGGAATTGGAGACCGGGGCGTACCGCCCGTTGACAGAAGGAGAACTTAAGAATTTACGTAACTGTGCAATAGGTCTGCGCACTTGCTGCGCTGACCGTAAGAAAACATAGGCTAGAAGGCAAAAATCCCATCGGCATAGCCGATCTGAAATGGATTTTTGCTCGTAGCTGTGAAGGTACTGAACAGCTACGAATTTACGAATAATGACAGGAATGGAAGATTGATGAAGCAGTTAGATGATGTAAAAGCAGTGATCTTTGATCTGGATGGAACCCTGGTGGATTCCATGTGGATGTGGGAAACGATCGATATTGAATTTTTAGGGAAATACGGATACAGCTGTCCTCCAGAGCTGCAGAAAACGATTGAGGGTATGGGTTTTACAGAAACTGCCGTGTATTTTAAAGAGCGGTTTTCTCTGCCGCTGTCCATCGAGGAGATCAAACAGATCTGGACAGAAATGTCCATTGATAAATACCGGAATGAAGTGCCGTTAAAGCCGGGGGCGAAAGAATTTTTAACGTATTTAAAGGATCATGGGATCAAGGCCGGAATCGCTACCAGCAATGGCAGAGAGATGGTAGAAGCAGTACTGGAGTCTTTAGGTGTGCGGGGATTCTTCCAGGTGGTGACAACAGCCTGTGAGGTGAACGCCGGAAAACCGGCCCCGGATATTTATTTATATGTGGCAGAAAAATTAGGCGTGAAACCGGAGGACTGCATGGTATTTGAGGATGTACCGGCGGGTATCCTGGCTGGAAAACGGGCCGGGATGACAGTCTATGCCATTGAGGACGAATTTTCCCGGAAGATGGAAGCAGAAAAACGGGAGCTGACCGATGGCTATATCCGGGATTACTTTGAATTATTAGGAGCGAAAAAATAGGAGCGAGAAGATGACAATGGATTTTTTACCCATCAGCCGGGAGGATATGAAGCAGCGGGGATGGGAACAGTGCGATTTTGTATATATTTCAGGGGATGCCTATGTGGATCACCCGTCTTTTGGACCTGCCATTATCAGCAGGCTTCTGGAGGCCCATGGTTATAAAGTGGGGATCATTGCCCAGCCGGACTGGAAGAACCCGGAAAGTGTGCAGATCTTAGGAAAGCCGAGACTTGGATTTTTAGTTTCCGCGGGGAATATGGATTCCATGGTGAACCATTATACGGTGTCCAAAAAGCGCAGAGCACAGGATTCCTATACGCCAGGCGGTGTCATGGGAAAACGGCCGGATTATGCCACCATTGTTTATTGTAATCTGCTTCGTTCTGTATACAAGGACAGTCCCATCATAATTGGCGGTATTGAGGCAAGTCTAAGACGGCTGGCCCACTATGATTACTGGTCCAACAAATTAAAACGTTCGATTTTGCTGGATTCCCAGGCAGATATTATTTCCTATGGAATGGGGGAACACTCGATCATAGAGATCGCAGATGCCCTGGACAGCGGAATCGACATCAAAGACATTACGTTTATCGACGGAACCGTGTACCGGACCAAAAATCTGGACTCGGTCTACGATTATAAGCTGCTTCCGGATTTTACGGAGCTTCAGAAGGACAAAAAGGAGTATGCAAAGAGCTTTTTTGTCCAGTACAGCAACACAGATCCGTTTTCCGGGAAACGTCTGGTAGAGCCTTATGAGGGACATGTCTATGTGGTACAGAATCCACCGGCAAAACCATTGAGTCAGGAGGAAATGGATGATGTCTATGATCTTCCTTATATGAGAACCTACCATCCGTCCTATGAGGCGGCAGGCGGTGTTCCGGCTATCAGGGAGATCAAGTTCAGTCTGATCAGTAACCGCGGCTGCTTTGGAGCCTGCAGCTTCTGTGCCCTGACCTTCCATCAGGGGCGGATCATCCAGGCAAGAAGCCATGAGTCTCTGATCAAGGAGGCAGAGCTTTTGACGGAGGAGCCGGATTTTAAGGGCTATATCCATGATGTAGGCGGCCCGACAGCCAATTTCCGGTATCCGGCCTGTGCAAAGCAGATGACCAAGGGTGCGTGTCCGAACAAACAGTGTCTGTTCCCGGAACCATGTAAGAACCTGCGGGCAGATCACAGCGATTATATCCAGTTATTACGGAAGCTGCGGGCGATTCCGAAGGTGAAAAAGGTATTTATCCGTTCCGGTATCCGGTTTGATTATCTGTTAGCGGATTCGAACCGGAATTTCCTGCGGGAGTTATGTGAGTATCATGTCAGCGGTCAGCTGAAGGTAGCGCCGGAGCATGTGGCAGATTCCGTTCTGAGACTGATGGGAAAACCGAAAAACAGTGTATACCGTCAGTTTGTGAAGGAATACAATGCCATGAATGAGAAGCTGGGTAAAAAGCAGTATCTGGTTCCATATCTGATGTCCTCTCATCCGGGTTCCGATATGAAAGCTGCAGTGGAGCTGGCGGAGCATCTGCGGGATCTGGGCTATATGCCGGAGCAGGTGCAGGACTTTTATCCGACACCGTCCACCATTTCCACCTGTATGTATTACACGGGATATGATTGCCGGACCATGGAGAAGGTCTATGTGCCAACAAATCCCCATGAGAAAGCGATGCAGAGAGCGTTGATCCAGTACCGGAATCCGAAAAACTATGATCTGGTGGTGGAGGCATTAAAGATCGCCGGAAGAACCGATCTGATCGGATATGATAAGAGATGTCTGGTTCGTCCGAGAGGCGGTAACGGGGGAAATGCTTATGGCCAGAAGGCAGAAAGCGGATTCCATGAAAGCCGCGGCAGTCAGGGACGTTCCCAGAAACCATCGAAGGAAAAACCAAAGAAAACGATTCGAAATCTTCACAAAAGAAAGACTAAATAAAGGGAAAACAAATAAGAGGGCCCAAAAGGGCGAAGCCGCGACGAACAAGAACCGTTGCGGCAGAATGAAACAGGAGAAGGAAGAGGGAGAACGAACCTAGACAGGAGGCAGAAGGCATGAAGAAAATCGCAGTGATCACAGGTGCGTCATCAGGTATGGGAAGAGAGATGGCGTTCCAGCTGGCAGACCGTTTTGAGGTGTTGGAGGAGATCTGGCTTATCGCCAGAAGAAAAGAACGCTTAGAGGAGCTTAGGGGTCAGTTCCCGGCAGCTATCCGGTGTTTTGCCCTGGATATTACCGATGAGACAGAACGGAAGCAGCTGGAGATGGCTCTCGCAGAAGAAAAACCGGATGTGAAATTCCTGGTCAATGCGGCAGGATTCGGAAAGATCGGAAATGTAGGAGATTTAAGTGAGGGCGATGAGTGCGGCATGGTGCGGTTAAACTGCGAGGCGCTGTGCGCCATGACCCATCTGGTACTTCCCTACATGAGCCGTGGTTCCCGGATCATTCAGTTTGCATCCTCCGCAGCATTTCTTCCACAGCCGAAATTCGCCATTTACGCAGCGACCAAATCGTTTGTCCTAAGCTACAGCAGGGCATTGAAGCAGGAGTTAAAGCCAAAAGGCATTGGCGTGACAGCAGTCTGTCCGGGTCCGGTAAAAACAGAGTTTTTCGACATTGCGGAGACCACAGGGAAGATTCCATTATATAAACGGTTAGTAATGGCAAATCCAAAACGGGTGGTGCGTCTGGCGATCATGGATGCGGCAGTGGGAAAGAACATTTCCATCTATGGGATCACCATGAAGGCATTTTTCCTGCTTTGCAAGATTCTGCCTCACAGCCTGATCTTACGACTTATGGAGGAATGATTATTCATGAATAAAAAAGTACAAAAGGGAGAGTACGGCTATCGCAGTACCTTGAGAAAAGAGCAGATCATCAAGGTGGCCATCGGTGCGGCGGCGATCTTATTGCAGCTTGCTGCGAGAATGCTGACTGATAACCAGGCTGCGAAAAATATCCTGACGGTGATGGCGATCCTTTCCGTTCTTCCAACGGCCAATGTGGCGTCTCCCATGCTTGCCGCATGGAAATGGAAGACTCCGTCAGAGGATTTCCACAGGGCTCTGGCAGCTTATGAGGATAAGGGAATCGTGCTTTATGAGCTGATCGTCACGACCAGGGAGCAGGTGCTTCCATTTGACGGCATTCTGGTTCATCCGATGGGTGTGTTTGCTTACTGCGTCAATCCAAAAACTGATGTTCAGAAGGCACAGAAAGCCTTAAATGAGATTTTCCGTGCCCACAAGCTGGACGAAAATATCAAGGTGATCAAGGATGAAAAACAGTTTTTCAACCGTTTGAAGTCCTTGAAGCCTATGAGTGAGTCAGAGGATGACGGAAGCGTGGAATATGGCGCAGGAGTACTGAAAAATCTATCCATGTAAAGGAACCCATTTATGAGATCACTGATCATAACAGAAAAAGACGCGGGACAGCGTCTGGATAAGCTGCTGGGCAAGTATTTAAATCTGGCAGGCAAAAGCTTTATCTACAAAATGCTCCGAAAAAAGAATATTACCTTAAACGGAAAAAAATGCGATGGTTCAGAGAAGTTATCCTGTGGTGATGAAGTAAAGCTGTTTCTGGCAGAGGAAACCATCGAGAAATTCTCTGAGGTAAAGGTACAGAAGGTCAGGAAGCAGGAATTGGACATCTTATATGAAGATGAGCATATTGCCCTGATCAATAAACCGTCGGGAATGTTGTCCCAAAAGGCGAAGGACACAGATGAGTCCTTAGTGGAATATTTTATTGACTATCTTCTGGATAAAGGGACGATCAAAGAAGAGGATTTAAAGACATTCCGGCCTTCTGTCTGCAACCGTCTGGACCGGAATACCAGTGGCCTGGTGGTTGCCGGGAAGACACTTCCGGGACTGCAGATCATGGCGGCAGTATTTAAGGACCGCAGCATCCACAAGTATTACCAGTGTGTGGTAAAAGGTGTGATCAAGGAGAAACAGCTGATCACTGGATTTATCACCAAGGATGAAAAGACCAATCAGGTAAAAATCTGGAGAGAGGAACAGCCGGACAGTGCGCCGATCATGACAGAGTACGAACCGTTAGCTACGGTGTTCCGAGACGGATTCTCCTGTACCCTGTTAAAGGTGACACTGATCACCGGACGGACCCATCAGATCCGTGCCCATTTAGCTTCGATTGGACACCCGATTGTGGGCGATCCGAAATATGGGGATAAGCTGATCAATCAGACGGCCCAGAAGAAATACCGGATCCGTTCCCAGATGCTCCACAGCTGGCAGGTGGTATTTCCACAGCTTCCGGAGCCATTAGCCTATTTAAGCGGCAAAAGCTTCCTTGCGCCGCTTCCGGCAGAGTTTTCCAGGATCTGCAAAGAATGGAAGTAAAGGAGAGCATGTATGGGAACCTGGAACAGCAGAGGGCTCAGGGGTTCTACCCTGGAGGACATGATCAACCATTCCAATGAGGTGTACCGGGAGAAAAAGCTGGCCCTGATCCAGAAGGTGCCGACGCCGATCACCCCCATCACGATTGAGAAGCAGACCCGCCATATCACTCTGGCGTATTTCGACCAGAAAAGTACGGTGGACTATATCGGTACGGTACAGGGGATTCCGGTGTGCTTTGACGCCAAGGAGTGTGCGGTGAAGACATTTCCTTTGCAGAACGTGCATCCACACCAGGTACAGTTTATGAAGGAATTTGAGGAACAGGGGGGCATTTCCTTTATTATCTTATATTGGAAATCTGAAAATGAGATCGTCTATCTTCCATTTGAAAAATTATATGAATTCTGGAAACGGATGGAAGATGGGGGAAGAAAAAGCTTTACCTACGACGAAATTGACCATAGCTGGCAGATCGGACATAAGAGAGATGTGCTGGTGCATTATCTGGAGCCGCTTCAGAGAGATCTGACCCTGCGGGATGCGGCAGAGAGGAATAAATAGCATGGAATATACGTGGTATCAGTTCATCTGGCTTTTCTGGATCTATTCCTTTGGCGGGTGGTGTCTGGAAGTAGTCAATGCGGCAGTAAAGCGGAAGAAATTTGTGAATGTGGGATATTTAAATTCCCCATTTTGTGTGATTTACGGATTTTCTGCGGTGGCATTTGCGGTATTTTTGCCAGAGATCCAGAACAGCCTGTTTTTTCTGTTTTTAGGCGGTGTGATCATCGCCGGATTCATCGAGTATACCAGCGGTAAGCTATTGGAACGGATCTTTGGACGGAAATGGTGGGATTATTCCGATCACCGGTTCCATATCGGGGGCTATGTGTGCCTGGAGACAGCGATGCTTTGGGGTGTTTGCGCAGTGATCATGGTGCGGTTTTCCAATCCACTGCTTCTTCGCCTGATCGCACGGATCCCTGGGCTGATCGGGAAGATCTGCCTGTGGGGGATCGGCATTGTGATAGGATTGGATGCCATCGGTTCCAGCGCAGCGGTGTTCCAGATGCACCACAGGCTGCGGAAACTGGCGCTCCAGGTCAGCTATGACATGCAGCGGCTTTCCGGGTCTTTGGGAAATGTGCTGACCAGAAGGATCCAACGCCGTATGATCAACGCTTATCCAAACCTGTCCCTGGAGCAGATCTTAAAGCAGCAGAAGGAAGCCCTGGAGCGGGAACGGAAGGAAAACGAGGCGTCTTTGGTATTTGCCAAAGGATGCAGTGTTTATAAGCTGATTTCTTTGTTTTTTATCGGAGCATTTCTTGGAGATATCATCGAGACCATCTTCTGTTATGTGACCGCTGGCGTATTGATGAGCCGCAGCAGCGTGGTCTATGGGCCTTTCAGTATTGTCTGGGGACTGGGATGTGTGCTGCTGACCGCATTTCTTTACCCGTACCGGCAGAAAAGCGACAGCTGTATCTTTATCGCAGGAACAGTGCTGGGCGGCGCCTATGAATACATATGTAGTGTGGTGACAGAACTGTTGTTTGGCACAGTGTTCTGGGATTACAGTAAGATTCCGTTTAACCTGGGAGGCAGAATTAACTTATTATACTGTTTCTTCTGGGGCATCGTGTCGGTGATCTGGCTGAAGCTGTGTTATCCGTTTCTGTCCAGGTTCATTGAGCAGATTCCGAAGAAAACCGGCGTGATCGTCTGCAGGGTGCTGGTGGTGTTCATGGTCTTTGACATTGGCATGTCGGGACTGGCGCTGGCCAGATATTCGGAAAGACAGGCGGGAAATGGAGCTGTCCAGAGCAGGCTTGAACGATATTTGGACCAGCATTTTCCAGATGAAAAAATGAAGGAGATCTATCCTAACGCAAAGTTTGTGTAAATCAGGTGGCAGGATCGCGATTTTGCCGGAGAATGACAAGATCTATAGATAAATGGAGGCATCTTGAACGATATGAAAGCATTGGTGATTGCGGAAAAGCCGTCGGTGGCACGGGATATCGCCAGAGTGTTAAAATGCCAGAAATCCTTAAATGGAGCCCTGGAGGGTGACAGATACATCGTTACCTGGGCATTAGGGCATCTGGTGACACTGGCAGACCCAGAGGACTATGATAAGAAATACAAAGAATGGAAGATGGAAGACCTTCCTATGCTTCCGGACACCTTCCGTCTGGAGGTGATCAAACAGTCTGCAAAGCAGTTTCAGGCAGTGAAAGCCCAGTTAAACCGCCAGGATGTGGATCAGGTGGTCATCGCCACGGACGCCGGGCGGGAAGGAGAACTGGTAGCGCGGCTGATCTTAAAAAAGACAGGATGCAAAAAGCCGCTGAAACGGCTGTGGATATCTTCAGTCACGGATAAGGCCATCCGGGACGGTTTTACACATTTGAAAGATGGAAAGGACTATGAACCTTTATATGACGCGGCCATGAGCCGGGCGGAGGCAGACTGGATGGTGGGGATCAACGCTACCAGAGCCCTGACCTGCAAGTACAACGCCCAATTGTCCTGTGGACGAGTCCAGACCCCGACCCTGGCCATGATCGCCAGAAGAGAGGAACAGATCCGTCAGTTTGTGCCAAAGCCTTACTACGGGCTTTCCATGCGGGCAGAAGGGGTGAGATTCCAGTGGAAGGACGAAAAGAGCCATTCTGCCCAGGCCTTTGACAAAGAACGGATCCAGAAATTGTTCGATGGGTTAAAGGGAAAAGAGGCGGTGATCTCTTCTGTAAAAAAGGCTCCCAAACGGACAGAAGCCCCGTTATTATATGATCTGACCGAGCTTCAGCGGGAAGCCAGCAGGCGGTATGATTATTCTGCCAAGGAGACCCTGAATATCATGCAGCGGCTGTATGAGAATCATAAGGTACTGACTTATCCGAGAACTGATTCCCGGTATCTGACGGCAGATATTTTACCGACCATCAAGGAGCGGCTCCGGGCCTGCTCCATTGGTCCATACAAGCTGCTGGCGGGACGGCTGATCAACCAGCCACTTCCGGCGAAGCCATCCTTCGTCAACGACAAGAAGGTATCTGACCATCACGCCATCATTCCGACAGAGCAGTTCGTCCAGTTCGATCACATGACCATTGACGAGCGGCGGATCTATGATCTGGTGGTGCGGAGATTCCTGGCAGTCTTATATCCGGCCTGTGAATATGAGCAGACGGCGGTGGAAGCAACGGCAGCAGGAGAACACTTCTATGCCAGTGGAAACCATATGGTGAAAATGGGCTGGAGGGCAGTTTACGAGGGGATGAATTCCTCTGATGAGGAAGAAGAGGAGGCTGCAGTTTCTTCCGAGCATTTTCCGGAGTTCCACGTGGGCCAGAAGCTGTCCGGCGCAGCGTTTGCCATCACAGAGGGAAAGACCAAGCCACCGGCGCCATTTAACGAAGCTACCTTGCTCTCTGCCATGGAAAATCCGGTGGCGTATCTGGAAAGCAATGACAAGGCTATGGCGAAAACTCTGGGAGAGACAGGGGGACTGGGTACTGTTGCCACCAGGGCGGACATCATTGAGAAATTATTCTCCAGCTTCTTGTTAGAGAAAAAAGGCAAGGATATTTACCTGACCTCCAAGGCAAAACAGTTATTGAAGCTGGTTCCGGACGACCTAAGAAAGCCGGAGCTGACCGCCCAGTGGGAGATGAAGCTGTCAAAGATTGCAGATGGAAGCCTGAAACGGTCTGCCTTTATGAAAGACATCCGCAGCTATTCCCAGGAACTGATCCAGGAGATCCGGGAAGGAGAAGGCATATTCCGCCATGATAACCTGACCAACCAGAAATGCCCGCAGTGCGGAAAACGGATGCTCTTAGTTAAGGGTAAAAACAATGAGATGCTGGTGTGCCAGGACCGGGAGTGCGGCTACCGGGAGACCATTTCCCGTACCTCCAATGCCAGATGTCCGCAGTGCCATAAGAAAATGGAACTCAAGGGAAAGGGTGACGGACAGATCTTTGTCTGCCGCTGCGGTTATAAGGAAAAATTAAAAGCATTCCAGGAGCGGCGCAAAAAAGAGGGAGCAGGTGTTTCCAAACGGGATGTGGCGAAATACTTGAGCCAGCAGAAAAAAGAGGCAGAAGCGCCGTTAAACAACGCATTTGCCCAGGCACTTGCGGGACTGAACTTGAATGGAGGAGAGCAGACATGATGGAGAGACGAGATAAGGTCAATTATTATCTGGATCTGGCAGATGTGGTTTCGAAGCGTGGAACCTGTCTGAGACGCCTTTATGGTGCGGTGATCGTAAAGGATGATGAGGTGATTGCTACTGGATATGTGGGCGCACCGAGAGGACGGAAAAATTGTTCCGATCTTGGTGTCTGTATCCGCCAGAAGATGAATATCCCGAGAGGTGAGCGCTATGAGTTATGCCGCAGCGTTCATGCAGAGGCGAACGCCATCATCAGCGCCGAGCGTGGGAGAATGATCGGTTCCTCCATCTATTTATCTGGACGGGAGGTTTCCACCGGCGAATACATCCGCAATTCCAACAGTTGTTCCATGTGCAAGCGGATGATCATCAATGCTGGAATTGAGACCGTCTATGTGCGGGATGATGAGGATCATTATCGGAGGATCGAGGTAAAGGACTGGATTGAAAACGATGAGTCCTTAGATGGTGCGCTTGGCTATTAGGCAGGCGGTCCAGTGGATAAAAACAGATGACAGGAAAGGCAGAACATGAAAGCAGAAGAGAAGACAAATGTAATGCGTGTGCTGGAACAGAAAAAAGTTCCATATAAAGGCCATTGCTATGTGGATACCGATGCCGTCAGCGGTGTGGAAGTGGCGGAAGTGCTGGGGCAGGACCCGGCCCATGTATTCAAAACTTTGGTAACGATGGGAAAGACTAAGCAGAATTACGTGTTTGTGATTCCGGTAGCCAGGGAACTGGATCTGAAGAAGGCGGCAAAGGCGGTAGGAGAGAAGTCCATCGAGATGGTAAAATCGAAGGATCTTCTGCCGCTGACCGGCTATATCCATGGTGGCTGTTCCCCTGTTGGCATGAAGAAATTTTTCAAGACCACCATTGATTCCACGGCAGAAAATTGTGAGACATTCTGCATCAGCGCCGGAAAGATCGGCTATCAGGTGGAATTAAGCCCCAGGGATTTAGCGAAGGTGATCCGTTACCAGATGGCAGATCTGACCGTGGATCACGAAGATGCTTAAGGAGCAGGAATGAACTATTATTTAGCGCCTATGGAAGGAATCACCGGGCGGATTTTCCGCAATGCCTATCACCGGTGTTTTCCAGACTTTGACAAATATTTCACACCTTTTATCACACCAACGGATAATGGAAAATTAAGCCCGAAGGATTACAATGACATTGGTCCGGAATTTAATGAGGGACTCTATGTAGTGCCCCAGATCCTGACCAATCAGGCAGACGGATTTTTAAGAACGGCCAAGGCAATCCAGGCACTGGGCTACAAAGAAGTGAACTTTAACCTGGGATGTCCGTCTGGGACCGTGGTGGCAAAGCGTCGGGGTTCTGGATTCTTAGCTTATCCCATGGAACTGGACGAGTTTCTGTATGAGATTTTTGCGAAAACCGATCTGAAGGTTTCCATCAAGACCAGAGTGGGAAAAGCAGATCCGGCGGAATTTGAGGAGATTTTAGGGATTTATAACCGTTATCCGCTGGAAGAACTGATCATCCATCCAAGAGTCCGGGAAGACTATTATAAGGGATCTGTGCGGATGGAGGCATTTGAGGAAGGAATCGCCATGAGCAAAAGCCCGGTATGCTACAACGGCGATATATTCACCGTTTCCCAGGAAAAAATATTAGAAGAGAAGTTCCCGCAGTTGAACCGGGTGATGATCGGAAGAGGCGTCTGTGCCAATCCTGGACTGGTCAGCGCTTTAAAAACGGGTAATCCAGTGACCTTGGAGCAGTTTATGTCCTTCCATGATTGTCTGTACAAGGGCTATCAGGATTTCTTTTTAGCCATGTCTGGACAGCGTGTGGTATTATTTAAGATGAAAGAGATCTGGTGCTACATGGCTTCCATGTTTGCAGACTGCAAAAAGCAGGAGAAGAAGATCAAAAAGGCTCAGTCTCTGGCGGATTATGAGGCGGCGGTGGCTGCCATGGTAAGGGAATGCCAGTTCCAGCCGGATCATGGCTTTCTGCCGCCAAGATGAAAAATGTAATGTAAATATATATTAGAAGGAGAAATGGTTATGGAAACATCAGTAGTAAAACGCTTTTTACGCTATATCGCAGTGGACACCCAGTCTGCGGCAGAAAAGGATGTGATCCCAAGTACTGCAAAGCAGTTTGACCTGGCAAAAATCCTGGTAGAAGAGTTAAAGGAGATGGGTGCGCAGGATGTAAAAATGGATGATCACGCTTATGTGTATGCCACAGTTCCTGCAACCTCTGAGAAAGAAATCCCAGTGTTAGGTCTGATCGCCCATATGGATACTTCACCAGCCTGCTCGGGCAAGAATGTGAATCCGCAGTTCATCAACAACTACGATGGAAAAGACATTCTCATGAACAAAGAGACTGGTCTTACCATGAAGGTAGAGGATTATCCAGAGCTGTTAAATTATAAAGGACAGGATCTGATCACCACCGATGGAACTACCCTGTTAGGCGCCGATGATAAGGCTGGCGTGGCAGAGATCATGGCTCTGGCAGATTATCTGTTATCCCACCCGGAGATCCCACACGGCAAGATCCGCATCGGATTTACCCCGGACGAGGAAGTTGGCTGTGGCGCAGATCTCTTTGATGTGGCCGGCTTTGGCGCTGATGTGGCTTATACCATTGATGGCGGTGCTTTGGGAGAATTGGAATACGAGAATTTTAACGCAGCATCTGCGAAGGTAAAAGTCCACGGTTTCAGCATTCATCCAGGTTCCGCAAAAAATAAAATGAAAAATGCGATCCTGATGGCCATGGAATTCCAGAACATGCTTCCGGTATTCGAGAATCCAATGTGTACGGAAGGTTATGAGGGCTTTTTCCATCTGGATGGCATCGCAGGTGATGTGGAAGAAACGGTCATGGATTACATCATCCGTGATCACGACAAGCAGAAATTTGAAGAGAAAAAGGCATATATCACAAGAGTTGCCGATTACCTGAACCAGAAATATGGTCAGGGAACCATCGAACTGATCTTAAAAGACAGCTATTACAACATGAAAGAGAAGATCGAGCCACATATGTATCTGATCGATCTGGCGAAAGAAGCGATGACCGATATGGGTATCACCCCGGTGGTATCTCCGGTCCGTGGCGGAACTGACGGCGCGCGGCTTTCCTATATGGGTCTTCCATGTCCAAACCTGTGTACCGGTGGTCATAACTATCATGGCAGATTTGAGTATGTATGCGTGCAGTCTATGGAGAAGGTCGTGGAGCTGCTGTTGAAGATCACGGAGAAATTTGAAGAACGGTAAGCATAGAAAAGGGTAACAATTCAGTTACGAAAAAAGATATCCTGGTATAAAAAGTGGAAGTATTTCCGAAAAGCTGTAGAAGCAGCGGCTTGGGAAATACTTCCATTTTATTTTGAAGAAAGCATTTTCCGTCGGTATTCCGAAGGAGTCAGATTCTTATATTTTTTAAATACTTTGATGAAGTAACTGACATCATTAAATCCACAGTCAAGTGCAATTTCAAGGATACTTTTTTGAGAGACATAGAGTTGTTCACATGCAGCTTCCACCCGATAGGAATTTAAATATTCAATGGGTGTCTGATCAGTCAGCTCTTTGAAAAAACGGCAAAAGTAATGGGAATTCATGTGAACTGTGTTGGCCAAAGCCTGAAGAGAAAGCGGCTCTGAATAGTGTTGTTCAATCATAGACAAAATAGTTTTGTATTGCTGGATTTTTTTCATATTTGAACTTGTGGACAGCTCTTCCTGATAATAATGATAATGCAGGATTTCTCCTAAAAGAGTAAAAAGACTGCCAAGCATCCGCATAGAATATCCTGCTTCTTTTTCTATAAATGCATCAAAAATTGTATGGAAACAGAGTAAAATTTCTGGATTTTTTGAATCATAAATGGGACAAATCCGAAAGGAAGAGTCTAAGAACTTGTGAATTTCTAATTGGCGGATAGAGATATCCTGTATGACAGCTGTAAGATCAAATACAAGACACTCGTATGTGCAGAACTTAGGAATGCCGCCGTGGAGAACTCCGGATGAGATAAACATACACTGTCCTTCTGTTAATAAATAGTCAGTTCCATTTAGATTAAGGGAAAATTCTCCGGAAAGAATTCGTATGAATTCTGTTTCTTTATGCCAATGAAGCGGCATGATATAGCGCGGAGACAGGGGATTAACCTGATACAAAGCAAAAGGAAAATCAGATGTTCCATGCTTACGACGTTCTTGATAATCAAGATATCTCATAATGTTTGCCTTCCTATTATAAAAGTGAATAATTTACTATTTAATATGATAATAGCACAAGAGAACCGAATAGAGAAGAGATTATAATAACATTATAAAAAACAGGAGGGGTATAAAAGGGCAGAAAGCAGATTAATTGGTAATTATCCGGTAATTGGGATCCGGCCGACCATTGATGGACGGAGGGGCTATATGAATGTACGTGGAAGCCTGGAAGAACAGACGATGAATATGGCCAGATCCGCAGCTGAGCTTTTGAAAAAGAATATCCGATATTCTAATGGGGAGTTTGTCAAGGTTGTAATTGCGGATTCCACCATTGGAAGAGTGGCAGAAGCCGCAAAATGTGCAGAAAAATTTAGAAAAGAAGGTGTAGATATTACCATTACCGTGACACCCTGCTGGTGTTATGGGGCAGAAACTATGGATATGGATCCGAAAACAATAAAGGCAGTTTGGGGATTTAATGGAACAGAACGTCCAGGTGCAGTTTATCTGGCATCTGTCCTTGCTACTCATGCACAGAAGGGACTTCCGGCATTTGGAATTTATGGAAAGGATGTATGCGAAGCAGATGATCAGGAAATTCCTGACGATGTGAAGGAAAAATTACTTCGATTTGCCAGAGCAGCAGTTGCGGTTGCAACAATGAGAGGAAAGTCATATCTTCAGATTGGGTCAATCTGCATGGGAATCGGCGGCTCGATTATCGATCCGGATTTTATTGAGGATTATCTGGGGATGCGGGTGGAATCCGTAGATGAGGTAGAAATTATCCGAAGAATGTCAGAGGGAATCTATGATAAAGAGGAGTATCAGAAGGCATTAATCTGGACAAAGGAGAAGTGCCGGATTGGATTTGATAAAAATCCGAAAGAGATACAGAAATCCGAGAAAGAAAAGGAAGAAGACTGGGAATTTGTGGTAAAGATGATGTGCATCATCAAAGATCTTATGAATGGTAATCCGAAATTGCCAGAAGGCTGTGAGGAGGAGGCGGTTGGACATAATGCACTGGCTGCCGGATTTCAGGGACAGCGTCAGTGGACGGATTTTTATCCTAATGCTGACTTTGCAGAAGCAATGCTGAATACATCCTTTGACTGGAATGGAACAAGGGAACCGTATATTTTGGCAACAGAAAATGATGTGTTAAATGGGCTCGGAATGTTATTTATGAAGCTTTTGACAAATCGAGCCCAGATTTTTGCAGATGTCAGAACGTATTGGAGTCAGGAGTCCCTGCGGCGGGTAGCCGGGTATGAGCTGGAAGGTAAGGCAAAAGAAGCAGGTGGTTTTATTCATTTGATCAATTCTGGAGCGGCATGCTTAGATGCCAGCGGAAAAGCGTTAGACTGTAATGGCACGTCTGTGATGAAGCCATGGTATGAGGTAACGGAAGAAGATCAGAAAGCGATCATGGAGGCAACAACCTGGAATGCGGCAGATCAGGGATATTTCCGGGGAGGTGGATATTCTTCCAGATTTGTCACAGAGGCAGAAATGCCATGCACTATGATCCGGTTAAATCTTGTGAAGGGTTTAGGACCGATGCTGCAGATCGCAGAAGGATGGACGGTGAAGCTTCCAGAGAAGGTAAATGAAATTTTATGGAAACGGACGGATTATACCTGGCCGTGTACCTGGTTTGTACCGAGGACCATGGAAAGGGGACCTTTTCAATCGGCATATGAGATGATGAACCATTGGGGTGCTAACCATGGGGCAATCAGTTACGGACATATTGGCGCAGATCTGATGTAACCTACCAGAATAATTGACAAAAACTAGAGATAGAGTGAGACATCAGGGGAATGGGCGGGATATGCCGGGAAATGGCGTGAAATAAGGGTTTGTGGCGAGTGAGAAGAAAAAAATAGAAGCATCAGTGACAGCTATTCTGAGAATAGGGGTGTCGCTGGTGCTTTTTTGTATTGGGAAGGTGGAGGGGGCGGCGAAAATGCTTGGAAGCGTTGATTCTACTGGCTTTTCGTGCGTTTCCCTCCGTTTTTTGGTTGTAAGAATATTATAACTGGTTGTGATGAATTTGAAAATAGAAGCATCAGTGACAGCTATTCTGAGAATAGGGGTGTCGCTGGTGCTTTTTTGTATTGGGAAGGTGGAGGG
>ENA-UESP01000868-UESP01000868.1-human-gut-metagenome-genome-assembly--contig:-NODE-868-length-23205-cov-4.827568_pt1 | contig 23205 bp, 20 predicted proteins | sample MGYA00243003_ERZ508004 | MGnify/ENA primary metagenome ERZ508004 (study PRJEB26167, sample SAMN06115443) | human gut metagenome | host: Homo sapiens | place: China:Henan | collected 2015-07-29 | study...
GCTGCGGAGAAGGAAACCACCGATAGCGCAACAGAGGCAAAATAACGGAAATTGTCGAAAATTGCGTCTGATTTTTCTTCCTTTTTACGAAAGAATGTATTAAAATTATATAATACCGTAGGATTCGGGAATGAAGGGGGCAAGACGATGGGAAGCAGAGAACGAGTTGCCGCTCTGGAACAGGAGAATCGAAGATTGCGTGCGGAGAATGAAACGCTTCTGGAGGTAATCACCCAGCTGCGGGTGACGTTAAATCGCCTGATTGACCATTATATTGTCGAAAAGTAAAAAATTGACAAAGGACCCGGATCCTTTGTTTTATCTGATCGAAGCTCAGACCGGATCGATTATCTTACGATCCCGTTTGTGTCAACGACCCAGATCTTTCCATCGGCATCCTTAAAATCCTTAAAGCCGCGGCCAAGCTCCGGCTTTTCGGAAGACGTAGAGGAGGAGGTGGCCTTCTGAACCATGCCGGTGGTATTTACAAGGTAGGTCGTACCATTAAGCTCTGCCGGTGCATAGCGGAGTCCGGAGGAAGCTTCGCTTCGTTTTCCGTATACATAGAGTACATTGTCGCGGATTCCGTGGAAGCCCTGTCCCTTCCGCTCACCGTCGGAATAGAAATACCAGTTTTCGGTTTCTCCGGTATCTTCATTAAAGAGAGCCTGTTTTCCTGTCTTCATGGCGCCGTCCTCGCCGAAACAGAAGTTGGCGATCTCGCCGTTTTCCAGATGGATCACCGTGCGTCCGGTCTGCATTTCTCCCAGCTCATTGAAGGCATATTTTTTTGAATTGATGGTAAACAGTGAATTTCCCTTTACTGCCGAATGGATTGCCCTTCCGCCGCGGAAGTAGAAGGTTGCAGTCTCATCCGTATCATGGATGGAGGGGATTCCTTCTATGATGCGCCAGCCCTCAGCCCGCTTTCCATCCTTTGCATCTCCGTAATACTGATAATCGGAAACGGAAGGGGAAGTGGCTGCCATGTCGATGGCATTGCTTCCTGTGGCAGCGGGAATCGCCTCCTCCCGGTTAAGCTCAGGCATTTTGACCCATCCGGTCTGCATTTTTCCGTCGATAAAAGTATAGTAATTTCCGTCGATCTTTTTGTCATACTGGGTCTCCACCATTTTTCCGTCAGGATTGAAATAGTACCAGCTCTCCGATGCACCCGGGTCGGAGGCATTGTCCTCCAGCCGGAGCCAGCCCGTTTTCATGGCACCGTCTGTCTCCTCACCGAGATAGTAGGTGGATCCGTCGATCACGGTCTTTCCGGTCAGCATGTGCCCGGATCCGTCAAAATAGTACCACTTTTCATTTAAGCGCATCCATTTGGATACAGAGGCTTTGCCGTCTTTTCCGAAATAATACCAGTGAGCGGCAGGGGCCTCCGGAGAATCCAGCTCCTCCTCATTTCTCAGCCGGATCCATTCATTTTTAACCATTTTTCCGTCAGAGCCCACATAATAATCATCGATCTTTTCATTCTTTGTGATCTGTCCGTCTTCTCCGAGGTAATACCAGTCTTCCCCATCCTTTCGCCAGGAATCCGTAGTCAGATAGCCGTCTTCATCATAATAAACGCGCAGGCCGTCCTCCTCGGTCCAGCCAAACTCACTTCCGTAAACGACCGGGATGGCGGACAGGGCTGCCGCGTTAGGCAAAATCGTCATAAATGCTGCCGCCGTCAGAACAGATAAGAAACGTGTCTGTTTTTTCATTATTTTTTCTCTCCTTTTTTAAATACCTGTGTTATGACAGGTGTGTGTCTTAAATTTACAGGCTGATTATAGCAGTCTGTCCTCTCAGAAATCCAGTGCAGGTTGCTGGAAGAAATGTAAGGGCCTGACAAAAGGGATATGGCTGTCCCCTTCAGACATAAAAACCTCGGCAATCCTGAAATTAAAATGTATGTCTGGACTGAAAGGACGTGATGTGGTAAAATGTCTACTATATATACTTGAGATTGGGGAAGGCGCTATGCGTCAGAGAGGAGTTAATTCAATATGAGAATGAAAGTTTCGGACTACATTGCCAAGAAGCTTGTAGAGGAAGGAATTTCCGATGTATTTATGGTTACCGGCGGTGGGGCTATGCATTTAGATGACGGTCTTGGCCATGAACCGAACCTTCACTGTACGTTCAATCATCATGAGCAGGCATGTGCCATCGCTGCCGAATGCTATGCAAGGATCCATAATAAAATTGCTGCCGTATGTGTGACGACAGGCCCCGGAGGAACAAATGCGATCACAGGAGTTGTAGGCGGATGGCTGGATTCGATCCCAATGCTGATCCTTTCCGGACAGGTTCGTTATGATACAACGGCAAGAAGCACCGGACTTGGGATCCGCGCAATGGGAGATCAGGAGTTTGATATCGTAAAATCCATCAGCTGTATGACGAAGTACAGTGAGATGGTGCTTGACCCGATGCGTATCCGCTATTGTCTGGAAAAAGCTTTATATCTGGCACAGTCCGGAAGACCCGGCCCGAGCTGGCTGGATATCCCGTTAAACGTGCAGGGCGCTTATGTGGAAACAGAAAAGCTGCTGGGCTTTGATGCAGAGGATTATAAGAACGGCGGAACCGGATGGACGCAGCATGAAGTCGGCTGCGACGGCTGCGGGCTGTGTGCCGGAAAGACAGTGGACGGCGAAGCTGCTATGATACCGGAGGATGAGGCCGGAAAGGGCGAGCCGCGGGAATTTCTTCCGGAGCCGGTTTCTCTCGACACAGCAAGAGAGATCCTGAAAAAGGTGAGAGAGGCAAAGCGTCCGGTGATCAATGCCGGAAACGGCATCCGGATCGGTAAAGCTTATGACGTATTTGCAAGAGTTGTGGATATGCTTGGCATCCCGGTGGTAACAGGCTGGAACAGCATCGACTGTATGTATGATACACATCCGCTTTATGTGGGACGTGCAGGACATATGGGAGACCGCCCCGGAAACTTTGCCGTTCAGAACAGTGATCTTGTGCTTTCCCTCGGAAGCCGTCTTTCCATCCGCCAGGTGGGTTATAATTATCCGACTTGGGCGCGGGAGGCCTATGTGATCTACAGCGATATCGATGCAGAGGAGCTTAAGAAGCCAACACTTCATGTTGATATGCCGGTTCATGCCGATGTCAAGGATCTTCTTGAAAAGCTGGAGATCGTTCTGGAAACAGAATCTGTATCCTCCGAAGGCGGCCCGAAGGATAAAGAGGCGGTAGAGCAGTGGGTAGCACGCTGTCAGAAGTGGAAAGAAAAATATCCGGTAGTCCTTCCGAAGCACTACGAGGCGGGAGATGACAAGCCGGCAAACGTATACGCTGCGATCAAGGAGATCAGCCGCCGCGTAGAGGAAGATCAGATCACGGTAGTAGGAAACGGCTCTGCCTGCGTAGTCGGCGGACATGCCTACGAGATGAAAAAGGGACAGCGCTTTATCAGCAATTCCGCGATCGCTTCTATGGGCTATGACCTGCCGGCTGCGATTGGTGCCTGCATGGCAGATCATACAAAGGATATCATCTTAGTGACCGGTGACGGAAGCATTCAGATGAACCTGCAGGAGCTGCAGACGATCATCCACAACAATATGCCGATCAAGATCTTCCTGATCAACAACGGCGGATACCACTCCATCCGCCAGACCCAGAAGACCCATTTCCATGATCCGCTTGTGGGTATCGGTGTGGACAGCGGAGATCTGAGCTTCCCATCTATGGAAAAGCTGGCGTGGGCCTATGGCTATCCTTATGTAGCGGCACACCACAATTCCGAGCTGGCGGGAGCGGTAGAGCAGACACTGGCAACAGACGGCCCGGTGATCTGTGAGATCTTTGTGGATATGGAACAGAACTTTGAGCCGAAGGCAGCAGCAAAGATGCTGGCGGATGGCACAATGGTATCCGTTCCGTTAGAGGATCTGGCACCCTTCCTTCCGGAGGAGGAGCTTGCCGAAAATATGATCATTCCCATGGTAGAGCCGAAATAAGGATTGGAGAGATCAATGAAGGCGGTACTTACAGGCGCCACGAGCTTTGTCGGCGCAGCTACTTTATATGAAATGTTGAATGAGGGCCACGAGGTTTACGCCATCGTGCGCCCTCACTCTGAAAAAGCCGGGCTGCTTGCAAAGCAGAACGAAGCAGCTCTTAAAGAGGGCAGACTTCACATTGTTGAAAATGATCTGGCGGCTCCGGAAGAACTGCCGGAGAAAATACCGGCTCCCTGCGATGTATTTTTTCACTTTGGCTGGGGCGGCTCCGGAAGCGGGGCGAGGACAGACCGGGGACTGCAGGAAAAGAATCTTACCGATTCCCTGAATACGATCCTTGCGGCAAAGGCCCTCGGCTGCGACCGGTTTATTTTTTCCGGATCTCAGGCAGAATACGGGATGCACGGTGAGCTTATGACAGAGGAGACCTCCTGTGAACCCCGCTCACTTTACGGCGAGGCCAAGCTGTCCATGAGAGAACAGGGGGAGAAGCTCTGCCGAAAGCTTGACATGTCCTATATCCATGTACGGATCTTCAGTGCCTACGGGCCGGGAGATCACCCGTGGACTCTGGTGGAGTCCTGTCTGCGGACATTTTGTGCGGGCGGAGAAATGTCCCTTGGGGCATGCACCCAGAAATGGAATTTTATCTATATCACGGATCTTGCAAGGGCAATGTGTGCCTTGGCAGAAGCTCCGAAGGAGCGCCTTCTTGCAGAAAAGAATCCGGTTTACAATCTGGCCGGAGCTGATACGAGGCCCCTCAGGGAGTTTGTGGAAAAGATCCATGAGGTCTGCGGCGGCAGAGGAAGCATGGCCTATGCCACACGGCAGGAAAATGCTGAGGGCGCGGTCAATCTGATTCCCGACATCTCAAAAATATGCCGCGTGACGGGCTGGAAGCCCGAAATTTCCTTTTCGGAGGGAATAAAACGGACATTGGAATACGATAAGGATTGACAAATCGGAATTTCTGGCTACAATTGAAAAAGTTAAGGTTAAGATAAAGAAAAGAGACAAACACGAAATGAAGAAAATCAGCGTATTGATCCCATGTTACAACGAGGAAGACAATGTGGTTCCGATCAGTGAGGCCGTTATCGACATTATTACCCGCGAGCTTCCCATGTATGATTATGAGCTTGTTTTTATTGATAATGATTCCAGAGATAACACGAGAACACTTTTAAGACAGCTCTGTGCAGGAAATCCGAAGATCAAGGCAATTTTTAATGCCCGCAATTTCGGACAGTTCAATTCACCGTATTACGGTATCCTTCAGGTTACGGGAGACTGCGTGATCTCCATGGTCGCAGATTTCCAAGATCCGGTGGAGCTGATTCCAAAGTATGTTCATGAGTGGGAAAACGGATATAGGATCGTGATCGGAATCAAGACCAGCAGCAAGGAAAATCCGCTGATGTACTGGCTCAGAAGCTGTTATTACAAGCTGATCCGTAAGCTTTCCGATGTAGAACAGATCGAACACTTTACCGGCTCCGGGCTGTATGACAGAAAATTTATCGAAGTCCTCAGAAATCTGGACGATCCGACACCGTTTTTACGGGGTATCGTAGCGGAGCTGGGCTTTAAGAGAAAGGAGATCCCATACGAGCAGCCGAAGCGCCGTGCGGGAAAAACTCACAACAACTTTTACCGTCTCTATGACGCAGCCATGTTAAGCTTTACCTCCTACACAAAAGCGGGACTGCGGCTGGCTACGTTTTTCGGAGGCTTCTGCAGTGCCATCAGCTTTGTGGTGGGGATCGCTTATCTTATCATGAAGCTTTTGTACTGGAACCGCTTTGCCGCCGGTATGGCCCCGCTCCTGATCGGAGTATGCTTCTTAGGGTCGGTGCAGATTTTCTTTATCGGACTGGTAGGAGAATACATCATGAGCATCAATACCCGTGTAATGCATCGCCCTCTTGTGATCGAGGAGGAACGGATTAATTTTGATTCAGGGGAAGCCGGGAAGCCGGATTCCGGGGAGTAGACATGAAATATAGCGTAGATGTGGTCCGGATCCGTGAGAATACGATCCAGTTAAACGGGTGGGCCATCGGAAAGACACCGGAGACGGAAATTTCCTATCGGATCGAGGACGGAGAAAAAAAGCCGCTTCAGGCCAAGATCGTTGCTACAAGACGTGACGATGTAAGCCAGATCTATTTTAAAAAGACGGTGGAAAAGGATCTGGGCTTCGATATCCAGTTCCCGTATGAGAGGGGAAAGGATTATTATCTTGTCATCTCCGGAGACGGCAGAAGGATCCGTGTCAAATATAATGAAGAACTGATCGCAAAGCGCACCAGTGTCGCCCATAAAAGAAAACAGAAGATAAAAGATCTCATGACAATGGAAACCGTCCGTGTCGCCTGGGATTTCTTCCGGGAGAACGGGCTGAAGGCGCTGATCGTTAAATCGAAGCATAAACTGCAGGGAATTGACAATGATTATGATTATGGAGAATGGTGGAAGCTCACAAGCGTGACCGATGAGGAGCTTGCGGCGCAGCGGGAGCATAAATTTTCCCTTATGCCCAGATTCTCCATTGTGATCCCGGTCTATAAGACACCGGAAAAATATCTCTGTGAAATGCTGGACTCCATCGAAGAACAGACCTATACCAACTGGGAGCTCTGTATCGCAGACGGAAGCCCTGCCGGACAGAGCGTGGAAAAGACACTGAGAAAATATGCCGCTAGGGATCCGAGAGTCCGCTACAAGGTCTTAGGCGAAAATCTGGGAATTTCAGGGAATACGAACGCCGCTATGGAGATGGCCCGGGGAGAGTTCATTGTCCTTGCTGACCATGATGATAAGCTGACGCCGGATGCACTGTATGAATTTGCCAAGGCGATCAATGAGGCACCCAAGACGGATGTGCTTTACTCCGACGAGGACAAGCTTGATATGGACGGCGGAGCTCTGTTCGATCCGCATTTTAAACCGGACTTTAATCCGGATCTTTTAACAAGTGTAAACTATATCTGCCATCTGTTTGCGGCTAAGAAGGAGCTGATGGAGCGGGTCGGCGGATTTAAAGAAGAATTTGACGGAGCACAGGATTACGATTTTATCTTCCGCTGTACCGAACAGGCAGAAAAGATCGTCCATGTTCCGAAGGTGCTTTATCACTGGCGCTGCCATCAGGATTCCACCGCCAGCAATCCGGAAAGCAAGCTCTATGCCTTTGAGGCGGGCTCCAGAGCGATCATGGCCCACTATAAGCGTATGGGGATACCGGCCGTGAAGGTGGAAAAGGGCGTGGACTACGGGATTTACCACACGACATTTGAGATCCCGGACACTCCGTTAGTTTCCGTGATCATCCCGAATAAAGATCATACCTCCGATCTGGACACCTGTATCCGCCCGATCCTTACACGCGGAACATACAAAAATCTGGAATTTATCGTAGTCGAAAATAACAGTACAGATCCGGAAACCTTCCGCTATTACGAAAAGATCCAGAAGGAATTTCCTTCTGTACGCGTCGTTCGGTGGGAGAGAGAGTTTAATTATTCGGCGATCAACAATTTCGGTGTTTCCTTTGCAAAAGGAGAATATCTCCTGTTTATGAACAATGATATCGAGATGGTCGCAGAGAATTTTGTTGAGGAGATGCTGGGCTTCTGCCAAAGAGACGATGTGGGAGCCGTAGGCGCCCGTCTTCTTTATGAAGATGATACGATCCAGCATGCCGGTGTGGTTATCGGCTTTGGAGGGATCGCCGGCCATACCTTTATCGGACTCCACAAATCAGAAAACAGCTATTTCCACAGAGCAGTCTGTGCTCAGGATTACAGCGCCGTAACTGCCGCCTGTATGATGAGCAAGAAATCTGTTTTCGAGAAGGTGGGTGGTTTCACCGAGGAGCTGGCGGTGGCGTTTAACGATATCGACTACTGTATGAAGGTGCGCTCCCTCGGAAAGCTGGTGGTCTATGCCCCCTATGCACTGCTCCATCACTATGAATCCAAATCAAGAGGCCTTGAGGACACGCCGGAAAAGGTAGCCCGTTTTAACAGGGAAGTCGCTGTATTTGCAAAGCGGTGGCCGGATATCCTGAAAAACGGAGATCCCTACTATAACCCGAATCTGACGCTGAGAAAATCAAATTTTGCATTGCGGGATCTGAAAAAGGAAAAAATCGGAGAACCGTATAAGCTGGAGGTGCCGCTTGACTAGCGGAGCCTCATGAAAGGATACCATGCAGATACAGACAACGATCGTTATTCCAAATTATAATGGACTGAAATTTATGGAGCCCTGCTTCGCAGCATTGGAAAAGCAGACGGTCAGGGATTTTAAAATCCTTGTGGTCGATAACGGATCCAATGACGGAAGTGTGGAATGGCTGAAGGAACATCAGATCCCATCGATCTTTCTGGAGGAGAATACCGGCTTTACCGGTGCAGTAAATGTGGGGATCCGCGCTTCGGATACTCCCTATGTCCTCCTGCTCAACAATGACACCGAGGTGGAGCCGAATTATGTGGAGGTCATGGAGCGGGAGATAAAAAGATCAGACCGGATATTCTCTGTCAGCGGAAAGATGATCCAGATGTATCATCCCGAGCTGATGGATGACGCCGGAGATATGTACAGCATTCTCGGCTGGGCCTACCAGCGGGGAGTCGGACAGCCGGTGGAACGGTATAACAGGACCCGCAGAGTATTCTCTGCCTGTGCCGCGGCTGCGATCTACCGCAGATCGGTATTTGATGAGATCGGTCTGTTTGATCCCATGCATTTTGCCTATCTGGAGGATATCGACGTGGGATACCGTGCAAGACTTTACGGCTATGAAAACCTTTATTGCCCGGATGCTGTCGTATATCATGTCGGCAGCGGAACGAGCGGATCGAAATATAATTCCTTTAAGGTGCGTCTGGCGGCGAGAAACAACATTTATCTTGCCTATAAAAACATGCCGCTCTGGCAGCTTATCTTAAACTTCCCGTTTCTTATTACCGGATATCTGGTCAAATATCTGTTTTTCCTGAAACAGGGATTTGGAAAGGACTATGTGTCCGGAGCTCTGGAGGGGATCCGTACCTGCAGTAAATGTCAAAAGGTTCCGGGACTGGCCGGACGGCTTAAACAGACAGTCCGCATTCAGGCCGATATGATCTTCGGAACGGCGCTTTATGTATGGGAATGGACAAGACGCCGTCTTGGAAAGGCCGGACATTGAATATTTCCCGAAAATCTAATACTTTCTTAAGAAAACGTTTATAGGAATATGATTTTGTTTCATGTATACTAAGATAGTGATCAAAGCTGCATTGTAAAGATGGGGAAATGATATGATAAAAGATAATCAGTCGAGCCTGAACCGCCTTCATGTGGTGCTGGATGCGGTAGTGACAGCAGTTTCGTATCTGCTGGCATGGTATATCGTTATCGGAAGCGGATGGGCAAATCAGCTGGGAAAAAGAACGCTGGAAACTAAATTCTATTTTGGGGCACTGGTGATCATCATCCCGGCCTATCTGCTGCTATACTCATTTTTTAATCTGTATACACCCAAGCGTGTTCTCGGCAGGAGAAACGAATTCGGAAAGATACTGAAGGCCAATACCATCGGTCTTCTGATCTTTGGCCTCGTCCTGTATTTCGGACGAAAAGAGCCGCACCTGTTTAACTTTTCCCAGAGGTTGGTCGTTTACTTTTACGCGATCAATGTTATACTCATAACTGCAGAGAGAAATGCGATCCGGATGGGTCTGCGCTCCATGCGCTCGAAGGGATATAATCAGAAGCATATCCTTCTTGTCGGCTATTCCAGCGCGGCAGAGGGCTTTGTGGACAGAGTGAAACAAAATCCGGAATGGGGATATACGATCCGCGGCATCCTCGACGATAACCTGGAGAGGGGAAGCGAATATAGCGGTGTCCGCATCATCGGGACAACGGAAGATCTGGAATATATCTTAGAGCAGAATTCCCTCGATGAGATCGCGATCACCCTGAGCCTGAAGGAATATGAAAAGCTGCGCCGTCTGGTGGCGCTGTGCGAAAAATCAGGCGTACACACAAAATTCATTCCCGACTACGGGAACATTATTCCTACAGTTCCTTATATGGAGGATCTGCAGGGGCTTCCGGTCATCCATATCCGGCATGTGCCCTTAAACAGCCTGCCTAATGCGATGATGAAAAGAGCGGTTGACATTGTCGGTTCCCTTGTGGGGATTGTTCTGTTTTCCCCTGTTATGTTGATCGTGGCGATCGCCATCAAATTAACGTCCCCGGGCCCGATCATTTACTGTCAGGAGCGGGTCGGTCTTCATAACCGGCCGTTTAAGATGTATAAATTTCGCTCCATGACGGTTCAGGATCCCGGAAAGGAAAAAAGCCGCTGGACAACACCGGGAGATGCCCGGGTTACAAACATCGGAAAGATCATACGAAAAACAAGCATCGATGAAACACCACAGTTCTTTAATATCCTGTTTGGTGATATGAGTCTTGTGGGACCGAGGCCGGAGCGGCCCTTCTTCGTTGAGAAATTCAAGGAGGAGATCCCCAGATACATGATAAAGCATCAGGTTCGGCCGGGACTTACCGGTTGGGCGCAGGTGAACGGATATCGTGGGGACACCTCGATTATAAAGAGGATCGAGCACGATCTCTATTATATTGAAAACTGGACACTCGGATTTGATTTTAAGATTATGTTCCTGACTGTTTTTAAGGGATTTATTAATAAAAATGCATATTAGATGAGGATTAGGAAATGAATTATGAGGACGAATTAGAGCGTTCCCGTGCAAGAAAGAGCCGGAGACGTGAAGGTACGGAAAACAACAGAAGCTCAAGGATGGCGTTTGAAGAAAAGTGGGATACCCATGCAGAGCCGGGAAGCAGAGCCAGCAGAAACAGAAATGCATCGTCAAACCCGCATAACCGGAGACGCAGAAATTCCAACCGAAAGAAGAAGCTGATCATCGGGATCATGGCAGCGGTGCTTGGACTTTTAGTGCTTCTTGTAGGCGGTGCTTATGCCTATTTGAACCACCACATGGGGATCGCAAACCAGCAGAACGATTTCGATAAATCAGATGTTATCAACCTGGATCTTTCTGAAGAAACCCGTGAGAAGATGGAAAAGGGCTACTGGACGATCGCCGTATTTGGACTGGATTCCAGAGATTCCTCTACCGGAAAGGGCAACCAGTCTGATGTTATCATGATCGTCAATCTGAACAGAGAGACCGGAGAGATCAAGCTTGTTTCCGTGTTCCGCGACACATACCTGAATGTCAATGACAAGAACACCTATAATAAGGTCAATGCGGCGTATGCAGAGGGCGGCCCGGTACAGGCGGTAAAGGTGCTTAACAAGAACTTAGATCTCAACATTACCCACTATGTCTCCTTTAACTGGAAGGCAGTTGCGACAGCCATCAACATTCTTGACGGCGTAGATATCGATATCAGCAAATCGGAGTTCTACTATATTAATGCATTTATTACAGAGACAGTTAAGGGAACCGGTATCGGTTCTCACCAGTTAAAGAGTGCAGGTATGAATCATCTGGACGGCGTTCAGGCCGTTGCCTACGGTCGTCTTCGTCTGATGGACAGTGACTATGCGCGTACAGAACGTCAGAGGATCGTTATCCAGAAGGCGTTTGAGAAGGCAAAGAAGGCGGATCTGGCTACGTTAAACAGTCTGGTTGGAAATATGGCGGCCATGTGTGCGACAAACCTTGACACGAATGAGATCCTTTCGATGGCAACAAATATGACCAAATATCATCTTGGTGATTCGATGGGCTTCCCGGCAGCACGCGGAGAGCAGAGTATCAAGATCGGAGGCGCTAAACGCTCCTGCGTTGTTCCCCAGACATTGGTAAGCAACGTTGAGAGCCTTCATAACTTCTTATTTAGTGATGAAAACTACACTCCGTCCAGCACAGTTCAGACGATCAGCAAGAAGATCTCTGATCTGACCGGACTTTACAACGCCGGAAAAGAGATCGGCCACGTGGCTACGGATAAGGGCTATGTTCCGAAACCGACAGCAGCCTCCAAGGGAGATACAAAGGAATCTGAGGCGGAAAGCAGTACAGAGGAGACCGAATCCGGTTCCGGAGAGGAAACTCTTGAGAGTGAGACCTCTGAGGGCGAAACCCTCGAAACCTCCGAAGGCGAAACCATCGAGACCTCCGAGGGAGAAAGTGAATCCGGTATGCATGCCGGCGGTTGGGAAACAACGGCAACAGACAGCGAGGGAAATACAAAGGGCCCCGCAGGAGTTACAGAACCGGGACATGCAGGCCCCTCTGCCACTGAGGAGTGGAGGCCAAAGAGCCCGCAGGATGTGCCGCCGGAAACAACAGAAGCCTATGGGCCCGGATTTGAATCCGAGGCTGTGCCGGAGGCAACGAAGGCTTCAGAAAGCCCGGCTCATTCCGGTAAAAGCCAGAATTCAGACAACCCGTCCTCTGTGATCGTCGTATCACCGACAAAGGAATCACAGGCCACTTCCGAGGTTCGTGGGGAGAGTCTCCCGGGCCCGGCCTCCGGAGTATAAAAAATAACAATAAATGCACGCTGTCAAATAGAAAAAAGCTATTTGACAGTGCGCATTTTCAATGCTAGTCTTAACGAGGTTGGACGTGGTTTTTTATGCAAAGGATTCGGAGGAACGGACATGCTGATAGATATGCACATTCATGAGTCGACCTGTTCGGCTGACAGCCAGATGACATTAGAGGAGATCGTTGCTACGGCAAAAGAGCGCGGACTGGACGCAATCTGTATTACAGATCATGACAGTATGGGCTTAAAGGAACGTGCGGAGGCATATTCCAGAGAAGTGGGCTTTCCTATTTTTGTAGGAGTAGAGTATTATTCTCTCTGGGGAGATATCACCGCATTCGGGATCGATGGCTTTCCGCAGGAAAGGATCCCGGCGCAGGATTTCATCGATCAGGTCAATGAGGCAGGAGGCTTCTGTGTTGCCTGTCATCCCTTCCGAAATAACAAGAGAGGTCTTGAGGAGCATTTAAAGGACGTCCATGGGCTTCATGGGATCGAAGTGCTGAATGGCAGCACGGATATGGAGTCCAACAGAAAGGCATTAGAATATTGCAGGGAGTTAAACCTGCAGACAGTCGGCGCCAGTGATGCACACTGGACAAGCCAGCTTGGAAAATATGTGACAATGGTTCCGGGGAACCCTAAAACACTGGAGGAATTCGTACAGGCATTACATAAGGGTGGTTTAAAGCCTGCGATCCTCGAAGAAAACGGATATCGCATCGTAGATTCCTTTTAAGGATCTGCGTAATGATATATCCCGGGTATTTGCTCAATACCTGTGGAGTAGAATAACAATTTATTTAAGAGGAGAGAATGTTATGAAAAAGAGAGCAATCGCAGCATTTATGGCTGCAGCAGTAGCGGCTTCTGCCTTAACAGGCTGCCAGAGTGCAAAGCCGGCAGAGACAACTGCAGCGGAGACAACCGCAGCTGAAACAACAGCAGCTGAAACAACTGCAGCAGAGACAACAGAAGCAGAAAAAGAGGCAGACAAGCCGTTTGAGGGGACAACCTTAAACGTAATGCTTGCTTACGGCGGTGCAGACGCATCCTTTGATGCATTTACCGAGAAGACCGGCATCAAGGTCGAGTATGTGGAGATCTCCACAGGTAAGGCTCTGGCTCAGTTACAGGCTGAGAACGGCAACACAACCGCAGATGTATGGTTCGGCGGCGGTGTAGACAGCTACATTTCCGCTAAGGAGCTGGGATATCTGGAGCAGTATGAGTCTCCGGAGGCAGAGGCGATCAATCCGGCATATCGTGACAAAGACGGATACTGGACAGGTCTTGCTCTTGTACCGGCAGGCTTCCTTGTAAACAATGACGTATTAAAGGAAAAGAATCTGGAAGTACCGAAGACATGGGAGGATCTCACAAAGCCGGAATATAAGGGCGAGATCATTATGGCTTCTCCGGCAATTTCCGGAACACAGTATGCGATCTTAAACGGAACCCTTCAGGCTTACGGCGAAGAAAAAGGCTGGGAAGTATGGAAGGGCATCAATGAGAACGTAGATTTCTATGCACAGGGCGGCGGTGAGCCGGGCCCGAAGTGCGCAGCAGGCGAATTTGGCATCGCAGTTCTTGCTATGACAGGCGGTACCTTTGCAATGGAGGATGAGTATCCGGTAACAGCTGTTTATCCGAAGGATATGATCCCGTGGACACCGGCTCCGATCGCCATCTTCAAGAGCTCTGAGAACAAGGATGCTGCAAAGGTGTTTGTTGATTACTACCTTTCCAAGGAAGGTCAGGAGGCACTTCGTGAGGCAGACGCCCGTGTTATGGCACGTGGTGATGTAGATGTTCCGGCAGAGATCGGAAATGTGGATTCCTCCAAGCTGATCGACCAGGACGTTGCTCTGTTTGGAAGCCAGAGAGAAGAACTTCTGGAAAAATGGGAAGCTTTAGCTGGTGACAAGGACAGCAAATGATAAATGATGCGGCGGGCTGCAGACTGCAGCCCGCTTTTTTCAATAACAGGAAAAAGGTATGAATACGTTTATGACAACAAACAGGAAAAGCAGATATCCGGCGGCAGAGCTGGCAGACCGCCTGATCTTAGCGGCCCTTCTTGCCGGAATCGGGATGTTTATCATATACCCGATCTGCTCGGTGGTTGTGACCAGCTTTTTTAAAGACGGACATTTTACGCTGGAATATTATCAAGCTCTATTTACGGCAAAGAGCATCAAGCTCATCAAAAACAGCCTGAAGGTGGCAGTCCTTTCTTCTGTCCTTACGACAGGATTTGCATTCTTTCTCGCTCTGGCCGTATTTGCGGCGAAGGGAAAAAGAAAACAGTTTATCCGAAACAGTCTGGTATTTACCATGATCTCTCCGCCCTTTGTATCCTCTCTGGCCTATATCATGCTGTTTGGGCGCAGGGGCCTCGTGACGTATCAGCTTCTCGGCTTAAGTGTGAATCCTTACGGCTGGCACGGTGTCGTGATCCTTCAGGTCATCGGCAGTATTTCCTTTGCGACGCTTATGCTGTCGACCTCCTTTGACCATCTGGATCGAAGGCTTATCTTAGCCTCCAGAGATCTGGGAGCCACCACAACGGAAACGCTGTGGAACGTGATTCTTCCGATGGTACGCCCCGGCATTTTATCGGTATTATTTATGCTGTTTACAATGAATCTGGCAGATTTCGGAACACCGGTGGTCATCGGCGGAAGCTTTAAGACACTGGCAACAGAGGCATATTTGCAGGTGATCTCCTCCTCAAAGCTGGGGAAGGCATCTGCCATAAGCGTATTTATGGTTCCCGCCGCGGTTCTTGCCTTTTTCTTTTACTACCGTGCCATGAAGGCCAATGAGAAAAGTGCCGGAAGCGACCGGGCCGATGCAGAGGATTCGGATGCATTTACATTGAACGGGCCTGCCGGTGTCGTGACATGGACAGTAACGATCGTCTTTTATGTGATCATGCTGCTGAAATACGGAAATATCTTCTTATCCGCCGTTTCCAATTCAGCCAGCGGCAGCTTGAAATTTACACTGGAATACTTTGGAAAGCTCCCGCGTTCTCAGTGGAGCTCGTTTCAGCACAGCCTGATCTACTCCTGCATTGCTGCACTGGCGGCCTCCCTTCTGGGGATCCTTCTTTCCTATTACACCCACAGAAGAAAGCTTAGGGGCATGAGGAGTGCAGAGTTTATGGCCTCGCTTCCCTATATTATCCCCGGTACCTTCTATGGACTGGGATATGTGGCGGCCTTCAGCCATAAGCCCTTTTACATTCGCGGGACGGCGGCGATCATAATCTTAAATCTTGCATTCCGCCAGATATCACTTACCAATAAATCGGCGAATGCCATGTTTTCCGGGATCAATAGAAAGATCGAGGAGGCGGCAAGGGATCTGGGAGCCAGCAGGCTAAATATTCTGTTCGGCATCATCCTTCCCCTCATGAAGCCGGCCTTTATAACCGGGTTTATATCGATCTTTACCTCATGCATGACATCAGTAGGTGCCATCATTTTTCTTATATCGCCCGGAAAAAATGTGGCCAGTGCAGAGCTGTTCCAGTCCATCGAGAACGGACGCTACGGCGTAGCCTCTGTGCAGGCGGTTGTCATCATTCTTGCTACACTGGGGATCAATCTGGCATTTATGTCAATGCTTAAGCTTTCAAAACGGGGAGGAAAATAATGTTTTTACAGATGCTTGGACTAAAAAAGCTCTATGATCAGGAAAAGGGCTTAAAATACCTCGATCTGGAGATAGAAGAAGGCTCCTTTGTCACACTTTTGGGTCCCTCCGGCTGTGGAAAGACCACGACGTTAAATCTTCTAGGAGGCTTTTTAAAGGCAGATGAGGGGAAGATCCTTCTGGAGGGAGAAGACATCACCTCACTTCCTCCGGAACGGCGTCCCGTTTCTACTGTTTTCCAGAGCTATGCCCTGTTTCCGCACCTGAATGTGCTGGAAAACGTATGCTATGGGCTTCGTTTCTTCCGGGGGATGAAAAAGAAGGAGGCTATCCCGGTCGCAATGGAGCAGCTGGCCTCAGTCGGGCTTTCCGGGTACGAAAAGGCAGCCATCAGCGAAATATCCGGCGGTCAGCAGCAGAGAGTGGCTCTGGCGCGGGCAATGGCAACAAACCCGAAGATCCTTTTACTGGATGAACCCCTTTCAAACCTTGATGCCGGGCTTCGCATCCAGCTGAGAGAGGAGCTCAAGGAGCTGCAGAAAAAGCTTAAGATCACCATGGTCTTCGTAACGCATGATCAGGAGGAGGCCTTAAGTCTTTCAGACCGGATCGTCGTTATGGAAAAAGGGACTGCCGTACAGGTCGGGACGCCCAGAGAGATCTATTTCCATCCGGCAAGCTCCTATGTGGCGTCCTTTGTGGGAAAGGTAAACTATCTCGAAACAGAAAAAGGGACTTGCATCGTCCGTCCGGAGGATGTATGGATGAAGGAGGACCCGGATGGAGCTTACCGGGTCGAGACCGTAAGCTTTATGGGCTCACACACGCTGTATGAGATATCAGACGGAAAAACGGTGTTGAAGGCGGATCTGTTTGGAATCGACGGCAGCCGCTTCCGGCCGGGAGACCGCGTAAAGGCAGGCTGGGACGATGTATCCGCCCGGCTGATAACGGAAAGATAATGGATAGAGAATAGAATAATATACAAAAACAGGTAGGACTGCTGCAAATAGATGGGTGCTCATCTATGGTGCGGCAGTCCTATTTTACATTTTACATAAGTCTTACAAACAAGTTACCGTTTTATGGTATTTGCAATAGTAAAATCGTGATAAAAACATAATGTACTCAAAAAGAAATAGAAAAATTCAGCCGGAAAGAAGACGGCGGTGAAACAACAGGAGGATTTAATTATGAAAAAGAAAACGATGATGATCGCAGGTATGACAATGGCAGCAGTTGGTGTTATGACAGGCTGTTCAGGAAGTACAAAGACTACAGATACAAAAGCGGAGACGACCGCAGAGACGAAAGCAGAAACAACTAAAGCGGCAGAAAAGCTCAGTGGAAGCATTTCCATGTCCGGCTCTACATCCATGGAGAAGTTTGCCAACGCTCTTTGTGAGAGCTTTATGGAGAAATATCCGGATGTAAATGTGACAGTTGAGTTTACAGGCTCCTCTGCCGGTGTGGAATCCGTTCTCTCCGGAAAGTGCGATATCGGCAATTCATCCAGAAACCTGAAGGATGAGGAAAAGGAAAAGGGAGCCGTTGAAAACATTGTTGCGATCGACGGGATCGCAGTTGCAGTTGATCCGAAAAATACAGTAAATGATCTTACCAAGGATCAGCTGGTATCGATCTACACCGGAAAGGTTAAAAACTGGAGCGAGGTAGGCGGCTCCAATGTGCCGATCGTTGTAGTAGGCCGGGAGGCAGGCTCCGGTACAAGAGGTGCCTTTGAGGAGATCTTAAAGGTAGAAGACCAGTGCGTATACGCAAATGAGTTAGACAGCACAGGAGCTGTTATGGCAAAGGTAGCTTCCACTCCGGGTGCGATCGGATATGTTTCCCTTGATGCAGTGGATGACAGCGTGATCGCTGTTAAGCTGGATGGTGTAGAAGCAAATGCGGAGAACATCAAGGCCGGAACCTATTTCCTGAACCGTCCGTTTGTAATGGCTACCAAGGGAGAGATCTCTGAGCAGAACGAGCTTGTAAAGACACTGTTTGATTACATCTACTCCGAAGAAGGACAGAGCGTAGCAGCCGGTGTCGGCCTTATCACAGTACAGTAAAGAAGCAGAGGGAGCAATATGGAGGAGAAACAGACCTTTTCGATTCATGGGAGCAATGCCAGCAGGGAAATTGCAGAAATAGCTGCTGAGATCATCTTTACGGTCTGCGCTTTCTTTGCGGTCTTAGCTGTTGCATCCATTACTATATACATGTTCATAAACGGTACGCCGGCGCTTCTCAAGGTAGGAGTAAAGGAGCTCCTCTTTGGGACCGTCTGGCAGCCGGCCTCAGCGGAGCCGTCCTTCGGGATCTTATATGTTATCCTTACTTCCATTATTGGCACGGCTCTGGCAGTCCTCATCGGAGCTCCGGTGGGAATCCTCACCGCAGTTTTTATTGAAGAAATTGCTTCCCCAAGGCTTGCAGCTATCGTAAAACCGGCGGTAGAGCTCCTGGCGGGCATCCCGTCCGTTATCTATGGACTTCTCGGGATATATCTTTTAAACCCGTTTATGTATAAGCTTGAGCTGGCACTGTTTTCAGATTCGCCCTCCCATCAGTTTACGGGGGGAGCGAATCTGCTCTCTGCGATCATCGTCCTTGCGATCATGATCCTTCCGACGGTGATCAATGTAAGCGTTTCGGCACTTCATGCAGTACCGAAACAGCAGGCGGCAGCTTCTCTTGCAATGGGGGCATCCAAGATACAGACGATATTCAAGGTACTGCTTCCGTATGCCAGATCCGGGATCACGGCAGCCATCGTTCTCGGAACCGGTCGTGCGATCGGGGAGGCAATGGCCATCACGCTGGTATCCGGAAGCTCCGTCAATTTTCCGCTGCCCTTTAACTCGGTTCGTTTCCTTACAACCGCTATTGTAGCAGAAATGGGATATGCGGCAGGACTTCACCGACAGGTACTGTTTACGATCGGACTGGTACTGTTCGTATTTATCATGGTAATCAATATCAGCCTCGCAAGGATCCTTAAGGGAAAGGAGGATGCATAATGGAAACTGCAACGATTATGGGAAAGCATAGACGCATCACCGATGACCTCCTAAAAGGAGCGATCTACCTTTCCGCATTCCTCGCCGTAGGTCTTCTGGCGGGAATCATCCTTTATGTATTTTACCGGGGCATAAGAACCGTAACTCCCCACTTCCTTTTGTCTGTGCAGAGTCCCTCAAAGGGAAATATGGGAATCGCCGGAAATATCGTCAATACACTTTACCTTGTAGTGCTGACACTTCTGGCAGCTACTCCGGTGGGGATCGGAGGCGCTATTTACTTAAATGAATATGCAAAGCCGGGAAAATTTGTTTCCCTTGTGGAATTTACGATCGAGACGCTGACCGGTATCCCGTCCATTATATTCGGACTTTTCGGAAATGTATTCTTTGGAGAGGTTCTCGGACTTGGCTACTCCATGCTGACAGGCGCCCTGACCCTGACGATCATGGTGCTTCCCCTGATCGCGAGAAATACCCAAGAGGCTCTGAGAACAGTTCCGGACAGCTATCGGAGCGGAGCTCTCGGCATCGGAGCGACCAAATGGTACATGATAAGGACGATCCTGCTCCCGAGCGCCATGCCCGGGATCATTACCGGAGTAATCTTAGCCATCGGACGTATCGTAGGTGAGTCGGCGGCGCTGTTATTTACGGCCGGCAGCGGCTTCTATCTTCCCAAGATGGGAATGGGACTCTTTAAAAAGATATTTGAGTCGGGCGGAACGATGACGATCGAGCTATATCTGCAGATGGCAAAAGGAAAATACGATGTGGCATTCGGAATTGCCTGTGTGCTTTTGGTGCTGGTTCTTATCATGAACCTTCTGACAAAGTATCTGGCCGGAAAATATAATAACAGGTTCTAAAAGGAGAAGTTATGCTGGACAGTAAAATTCGCGTCGAGGGGCTGAACCTCTATTACGGAGATAATCATGCCCTGAAGGACATTAACATGGAAGTCAGTGAAAATACAGTCACTGCACTGATCGGTCCCTCAGGCTGTGGAAAATCCACATTCTTAAAATGTCTGAACCGGATGAATGATCTGGTGGACGGGGTGAGGATCGATGGAAAAATATTGCTGGACGGAGAGGATATCTATGCTGCCGGTGTGGACACCACGCGGCTCAGAAAAAAGGTTGGCATGGTCTTCCAGCAGCCCAATCCGTTCCCCATGAGTATTTATGACAATATTGCCTATGGGCCGAGGATCCATGGCATAAAAAATAAGAGCCGTCTGGATGAGATCGTGGAAAACGCTCTCAAGGGAGCTGCGATCTTTGATGAGGTCAAGGACAGGTTAAAGAGCCCGGCACTGGGCTTATCCGGAGGACAGCAGCAGAGACTTTGTATCGCCAGAGCGCTGGCGGTAGAGCCGGAGGTGCTTTTAATGGATGAACCCACATCAGCATTGGATCCGATCTCGACCTTAAAGATCGAGGATCTGATGAATGATCTGAAAAGCCGCTATACCGTCGTGGTTGTTACCCACAATATGCAGCAGGCGGCCAGAGTATCGGATCGGACCGCGTTTTTCCTTTTGGGTGAGCTGGTAGAGATGGACGAAACGATGAAGATATTCGGTCATCCTAAGGATAAGCGGACCGAGGATTACATTACAGGCCGGTTTGGTTGATGGAGGGAAAATATGTCACCGAGAATATTGTTTGAAAAGGAGCTTTCAGAGCTCAGCGAAGATGTGCTCCAGATGGCAGAATGGGTAGAGGATGGATATGACTGTCTGTTTGCCACACTGGAGAAAAAAGATGACGAAACGATGAAACGGTTTGTACGTCATGACCGCGTCATCGGCGACATGCAGAGAAATATCGAATCAAAATGCCTGAGCCTTCTTACCCGGCAGACACCGGTAGCAAGGGATCTCAGGACGGTATCTGCGGCACTCAAGGTGGTGACGGATCTTGAAAGGATCGGAAATCATCTTTCCGACATGGCGGAGCTGTTTACGAGAATGGGACTGGCAGACCTCTCCTCCTATTCTGCGGTTATGCCGGATATGATAAAAGAAACACGGGAACTGATCCGCAAGGCAGTCGAGTCATTTGTGAAACGCAATATCGAGCTTGCCAGAGAGGCAGTTGCCGCCGATGATAAAATTGATGATTGCTTTAATCGTGTAAAGCTGGATGTGGTGGAGGGCCTTAAAAAGGACAGAGCCGATGCCGACAGCTGCGTGGACGTGCTGATGATCGCCAAGTATCTGGAGAAGATCGGCGACCACGGTGTCAACATCGGCGAGTGGGAGATCTTTCAGGAGACAGGCATCATGGAAGAAACCAGACTTCTGTAGGAGCTCTTACAGATTATCCATACGATGCTTTAAAAGAGGAAGCTGGCTGCGGATGGCCGAGATCTGATCCAGATCGATGGTCGTCACCTGAATGCCGGCTTTTGCGCTCATCTGGTTTAACACCGTTCCCCAGGGAGATACCGCGATGGAATGTCCCCATGAATGATAAGAGGAGCGCCGGTCACGGGCAGGGGCGGTTCCGAAGGCAAATACCTGATTGTCGATGGCTCTGGAGCGGAACATTACCTCCCAGTGGGCAGGTCCGGTGGTCATGTTAAAGGCAGCCGGGACGAGAATGATGCCTGCTCCCTCTAAGACCATGCGCCTTGCTAATTCCGGAAAACGGAAATCATAACAGATGCAGGTTCCGATCTTACCAAATTCCGTGTCAAATACGGTGGCCCAGCTTCCGGCAGTCAGTGTATCCGATTCCTTAAAGCACTGTCCGCCCTTTACATCAATATCGAAAAGATGGACTTTTCTGTGCTTTGCGATCTGAGCTCCGTTCCGGTCAAACACATACGAGGTATTGTAAACGGATCCGTCATCAGTAAGCTCAGGAACAGATCCGGCAGACAGATAGACCTGATATTCCTTTGCAAGAGCAGAAAGAGCCATCCAGCTATGGCCTCCCTCCGGCTCTGCATAGACCGGAAAATTCGAGGTCTCATAAGGACAGGCAAACATTTCGGGCAGGCAGACCAGATCGGCATCTGCCTTCTTTGCTTTTTCCAGATACTGCGGCAATACGGCAAGGTTCTTTTCCTTGTCGGAATATACATGAGTCTGAAGCTGTGCGATGGTCATGGTTTTCATGGCGTATTCCTCCTGTTTGGGCTATTTAGCTGTATCCAGTTTATCGGGAAATGGGGGGAATGTCAATGATTCGACTTGCAAATGAAAAAGGGCTGTGATAAAGTGTAACCAAAACGGATTACGAATATCTGCTCAGCTGTTTGTCGCGGGCGTACAAATCCGGGACGGGAAGGAAAAAGAATGGAAAGAAACAGATACTATGTTGTGCGGGATAAGGCGCTTCCCGAGATCCTGCAGAAGGTGGCGGATGCCAAGAGACTGCTGGAAACGGATCAGACGCTGACCGTTCAGGAGGCCGCAGAGCGGGTCGGCTTAAGCCGCAGCTCCTTTTATAAATATAAAGATGATATTGCTCCGTTTTCGGATAATACAAGAGGAAAGACGATCACACTGGTGATCCAGATGCAGGATGAACCGGGACTTCTTTCCGATCTTTTAAAGGTGGTATCCGACTATCGCGCCAATATACTGACGATCCATCAGGCGATTCCGGTCAATGGTATGGCAACGGTGACGCTAAGCGCCGAGGTGCGGCCGAATACGGGAGATGTTTCCGGAATGGTGGGAGATATGGAGATTCTCGCGGGGATCCAGAATGTGAAGATCCTTGGAGTGGAAAAATAAGATGGCAGAAAACCTGAGATTTATTGTGGCGCTGTATTCAGGCGGTGGTCTTCCCTGCCTCTTTCATGAATGGACAGGGCTTTATTGTCCCGGCTGCGGAGGTACCCGGGCTCTGAAGGCTCTCCTTAAAGGCCATTTTTTTCTGAGCGTTCAATACCATCCGCTTGTTCCTTACGGCGCCCTTGTGGCGCTTCTCTTTGCTGCTTCCTAC
>ENA-UESP01000879-UESP01000879.1-human-gut-metagenome-genome-assembly--contig:-NODE-879-length-23004-cov-5.142365_pt1 | contig 23004 bp, 14 predicted proteins | sample MGYA00243003_ERZ508004 | MGnify/ENA primary metagenome ERZ508004 (study PRJEB26167, sample SAMN06115443) | human gut metagenome | host: Homo sapiens | place: China:Henan | collected 2015-07-29 | study...
GCTTCTCGCGGAAAACGGGCCGATGGGCATTATGGATCTGAGCAATCGGCTGGGATTTCATAAAAGCACGGTACACCGGCTGGTCGCATCCCTGCAGCACATGGGATATATCCGTCAGGAGGAAGGCTCTTTAAAATATTTTCTGTCGCTGAAGTTTCTTCAGATCGGGAGCAGGATATTAGAGCAGAATGATATGGCGGAAATGATCCACCCCGCGTTGAAAAAGCTGTCCGAGCAGGTAGGCGAGACAGTCCACCTTGTCCGGCGCGAGGGGACGGAGGCTGTTTATATCGATAAAGTGGAGTTTAATGTAGGCTCTATCCGTATGGTATCCAGAGTCGGAAGCAGGATCCCGCTGTATTGCTCCGGGGTCGGAAAAGCACTCTTAGCGGAGCTTCCGGATGAAAAAATAAGAGAAATATGGGAGGAGTCGGAGATCGTGAGACTGACGCCGCGGACGATCACTTCCTTCGAGGAGCTGATGGAGCATTTAAGAAAGGTCAGACAGGACGGCTACGCGATCGATGACGAGGAAAATGAGGAGGGAGTCCGCTGTATTGCCGTAAGCCTCTGCGATTATCATAAGGAGCCGGTATATGCCATCAGCATATCTGCTCCGCTAAGCAGAATGACAACAGAGCGGATCATGGAACTAAAGACCGCGGTTCTTGATTTTAAAAAGGAGATCGCGGGAAGTCTGGGGCTTGGAAGAATAGGGAGATGACAGAATGGAAGAAGGCGTTTCTAGGTTAAAAAAGCTCATGGGAGGGAGCAAACAGGGGTATCATACAGCATTTCAGATGGCCTGGCCCGCAGTGATGGAATCATTTTTCATTGCATTGGCCAGCCTTGTGGATTCCCTGATGGTCAGCTCGATGGGAGCTTATGCGGTAGCTGCGGTGGGTCTGACGACACAGCCAAAGTTCATCGGACTCTGCATTTTTATTGCCGCAAACGTATCGGTATCGGCTTTGGTAGCCAGAAGGCGCGGAGAAAAGGATCGATATGGGGCAAATCAGGTGCTTTTAATGATCCTTGTGTTTGTTCTGGCAGCAGGTACGCTGATAAGTGTGGCGGCAGTTACCTTTGCAGAGCCGATCATCCGGTTCTGCGGAGCAAACGGGGATACCTTAGAAAGTGCCGTCCTGTACTACCGGATCATCATGGGCGGAATGATGTTCAATATCCTGTCGATGGCGATCAATGCGTGTCAGCGGGGAGCGGGAAATACAAAGATCGCAATGCGGACAAACGTAACGTCCAATGTGGTGAATATGATCGGAAACTACCTTCTGATCCAGGGAAATCTCGGCTTCCCCAGACTCGGGATCGCCGGAGCGGCCTTAGCTACGGTGTTCGGGACTGTAGTGGCCTGTGTAATGAGCTTTTTATCCCTTGTCCCAAAGGATAATTTTGTCAGCATCCCCTATCTTATGGGAGAAAAGGTGCGGCTGGCTCTGGAGCCGGCCAAAAACATGCTGAAGATCGCCTCCAGCGTATTTGCGGAGCAGCTGTTTATGCGTGTCGGCTTTTTGACCGTCTCGATCATGGTCGCAAAGCTCGGGACGGCTGCATATGCAGCACATCAGGCGGGAATGAATATCATGAACCTGTCATTTTCCTTTGGTGACGGCATGCAGGTGGCGGCAGTTGCCTTATGCGGCAGAAGTCTTGGGGAAAAGCGGCCGGATCTGGCCAGAATGTACGGAACCATCTGCCAGAGGATCGGAAATATCATCTCTATCCTTCTGGCCTTGCTCTACTTAACCTGCGGTTCATGGTATTATCACCTCTTTTTTGTGGAGGAGGATATCATACTTATGGGAATAGGGATCACGCGGGTGCTGGCCGTGATCGTCCTGTTCCAGGTCGCACAGGTCATCTATATGGGCTGCTTAAGAGGAGCGGGGGATGTGCTGTTCACGACGATCGCTTCCACGTTAAGCATCACGTTTATGCGTCCGATCTGCTCGTACACACTTTGTTATATCTGCGGATTTGGTCTGATCGGGATCTGGATGGGTATCGTCGGAGATCAGCTTTTAAGGCTGATCCTGACGAGCTGGAGATTCCAAAGCGGAAAATGGACCGGGATCAAGATCTAAAGCTAGTTTCCGCACTCAATACTGATCCGGTTGAACACCTCCAGAATATCTTCCACGGCCATGCAGGCTTTTTCCTCAGCGCTTTTATCGAGGACTGCATGGCCCTGATGCATCATAAGGAGGCGGTTTCCGTATTCCACGGCAAACCGGAGATTATGGGTGACCATGATCGTGGTCAGTTCTTTTTCGCGGACGATCTTGTTGGTCAGCTCCATGATAATGTCGGCAGTTTTCGGATCAAGGGCTGCCGTATGTTCATCCAGAATAAGAAATTCGATGGGGGTCATGGTGGACATAAGAAGTGCCATGGCCTGTCTCTGGCCGCCGGACAGAACGCCCACCTTTACATTCAGCTTATCCTCAAGCCCCAGTCCGAGGATCTTTAACTGATCTCTGTAGAAATCGATCCGGGATCTGTTGGTTCCGGGGAGAAGATTAAAGGGCTTTCCTTTGTTGTCGGCCAGTGCCATATTTTCAAGGATCGTCATGTTGGGGCTGGTGCCCAGAGCAGGATTCTGGTATACACGCCCGATCCGGCGCTGCCGCTTGTATTCCGCCATTTTTGTAATGTTTGTTTCATTAATAAAGATGTCACCGGAATCAAGGGGGATGCTGCCGCAGATCAGGTTGAGCATGGTCGTTTTTCCGGATCCGTTGCTTCCTACGACAGACACAAATTCTCCTTTTTCTATTTTTAAATTAAAGTTTTCAAACAGGCACATCTCATTGACGGTTCCCGCATTGTAGTATTTATTGATATTTCTAAGCTCCAGCATGATGGGTTCCCTTTCTCTTTAAAGAATCACTGATGATTAATATAATAAGAAGGATCGCGGCGGTGATCAGCTTGAGATCGGTTGCTTTGATGATCCTGAGGGAGATGACAAGAGCAACGCACGCTTTATAAAGTATGGCTCCCGCGATCACGGCGGTCGTGCTCTTTATCATTCCGAAACGCGTAAACAGCTGAGTTCCGAGGATCACGCTGGCAAGGCCAAAGACCATGGTTCCGGTTCCGATGGAGATATCAAAGAAGGCCTGCTTCTGGGCAAGGACACCGCCGGCCAGAGCGGAAAAGCCGTTTGCGATGGCAAGGCCGATGATCTTTACCTTTCCTTTGTCCATGGCAAGAGAGGTCACCAGCGTGTCGTTATCTCCGGCGGCCCGTAACAGGTAGCCGGAGCGTGTGCCAAGATACCAGTCTAACAGAAGCTTGCACACGAGAACGATCACAAAAAGGATCAGTACGACGATGTAGGGACGGAGGGCATCCGGCAGAATATCTCTTGTCCACGGATTATCAAAGATCGTGTCCTTGGAGAGGAAGGGAAGGTTTGCCTTCATTCCTGCGATCCTTAAGTTTACGGAATACAGGGCGGTCATGACGATGATCCCGGAAAACAGGTCGCGTACCCTGCATTTTACATGGATGATCCCGGTAGTGCAGCCGGCCAGAACACCTGCCAGAAAAGAGAGGGGAAGGGCAGCGGCCGGCGGAAAGCCCTTTACGATGAGCCCGGCGGTGAGAGCTGCTCCCAACGGGAAGGTTCCATCCACGGAAAGATCCGGAAAATCCAGAATTTTATATGTGATATAGACTCCGAGAGCCATGATCGCGTAGATCAGGCCCTCCTCTAAAATTCCTAAAACAATTGTCATGATAACCTCCATAAAGCTTATATCGGCAGCGGAAATGCCGAGGCATTCTTGAATAGTGTTTTCCGATTTTATTTCGCCTCTGCCTCTGAAATTTCGGAGAACATCTCCTTTGCACTTGATGTCAGCTCCTCCGGGAACCGGATGCCGAGATTTTCGGCTGCCTTTGTATTTCCGTAGAAAGCGGCTTCTTCGATCACTTCAAAGCTGAGGTCGCTCGCTTTAGCTTCTCCCTTAAGCACCTTTGCAGCCATGTGGCCGGTCTGCTTTCCGAGATCCGTATAGTCAAGTCCCATAGCGGAAAGACAGCCGAGCTTAACCTGTTCGATCTCACTTCCGAATACCGGGATATTTTTTGCATTCGCCTTGGAGAGGATCAGCGGGAGAGAGGAAACAACGGTATTGTCTGTCAGGTTGTTTAAGCAGTCGACCTGTTCTAAGAGGCTGTCTGCTGCAAGAGGAATGTCAGCGCTGGAGGAGATACCGGATTCGATGATCTCAAAGCCGAAGTCAGCAGCCTTTTCTTTATATTCCTCCAGTGTGGAGGCGGAATTTACTTCACTTGTCGTATAAAGGATGCCGATTTTTTTGGCATCAGGAAGCACCTTTCGGATCATATCAAGCTGCTGCTCCACCGGAAGCTTGTCGCTGGTTCCGGTAACCTCTCCGACGGGAGTGGAATCTTCATTGGCAAGCTCAGCGGCAACCGGGTCGGTGATCGCAGTATAGATAACGGGGATGTTATTTTTGCGTCCGACGCTGTAGGCACTCTGGGCGCTTGGGGTTGCGATGGCACAGATAAGATCGGCATTCTGTCCGGCAAAGTTCTGAGCGATCTGGGCAGCAAGTCCCGGATCGTCCTGCGCGTTTTCATAAAGGATCGTGAGGTTTTCCCCTTCTTTTATGCCTTCCTCTGCCAATCCCTCGATAAATCCTTCACGGCAGTTATCCAGAGAGCCGTGAACGGCAAACTGGCTGATCCCGATGGTGTATTTTTCGGATGAGGAATCTGCTTTCGTTGTATCCGCCGCTTTTGTGACTGCTTCGGTTGTCGGCGCTTCTGTTGCCGCCTCTGTTTCCTTAGCTGCGGCTGTGGTATTTGTCGTGTCTGTCTGTGGGGTGGAACAGCCTGCCATAAATACTGCTGCCAGTGTGGCGAGTGCGAGAGCTTTCATAGTTTTTTTCATAATTAATTCCTCCTTAAAAAATAAAAGAATGTGCCTCGGCATATTCTCGCGCCTTGCGCGGTCGCTTGCGACAATCTACATCTTCGCGCAAGTGCGCATAAAAAAAGTCCCAGACATAGATTTACTATGTCTGAGACGAATATACTATCCGCGGTGCCACTCAAATTGACCTTCCGGTCCTCTTTTTCGTATACCAACATATACGCCGCATAATAACGACTGCGGAAGCCGTCGGCCCATACTCGTTTCCTTTAGGGACCGCCCTCGAAAGTCCATTCCATTTCCAACGCTATACTGCAATCCCACCACCTGCAGTTCTCTGTAATACCGTCTGCGAAAATGTACTCCTCTTTCTCTACGGTTTGGCTTTTTTGTTATGCCGCTATATTAATACGCGAAAATTGATTTGTCAAGTACCAAAAAATATAAAAAATTTGTTTTCTTTGTTAAAGATATGTGAACCTTCTTGACGTTGTAAAGGTAAAGTGTTAAGATTGCTTTCATGCAAGTGACGCCCTGTCACTTAATGGGATGAAGGAAGTAATTAAAATGGATAAGAGAGAAAAAAATGACCGTATGGCAAATGCCCCGCTGGGAAAGCTCATGCTGGAAATGGCGCTGCCCACTGTGTTCGCCCAGATTGTAAATCTATTGTATAATATGGTTGACCGTATGTATGTCGGAAGGATCCCCCAGACCGGACACCTCGCCCTTGCCGGGCTCGGCGTGTCGTTTCCAATCATCATGCTGATCTCCGCCTTTGCCGCACTGATCGGAGCAGGCGGCGCACCCCGGGCGGCCATCTGCATGGGCAAAAAAGAAAATGCCCAGGCAGAAAAAATATTGGGAACCTGTATTTCAACCTTATGTGTTCTGGCCATCGCCTTATGTGCGATCTTTTCTGTCGTGAAGGAGCCGCTCCTTATGCTGTTTGGAGCCAGCAGCCAGACGATCGATTATGCAGTCAACTATCTCAGTATTTATCTGCTCGGAACGATCTCGGTGCAGATCTCGCTGGGGCTTAACATGTTCATTACCTGTCAGGGCTTCGCCAAAACCGGAATGCTCACGGTGCTGATCGGCGCAGTGATCAATATCATTCTGGATCCGATCTTTATTTTTGGCTTCCACATGGGGGTTCAGGGAGCTGCTCTGGCAACGATCATCAGCCAGACAGTGTCGGCGGTATGGGTGCTTTCTTTCTTATGCGGAAAAAAGACGATCTTAAAGATAAAAAAGGAAAATCTCCGGATCCGGAAGGACGTTCTCCTCTCCGTTGTGGCGCTGGGAGCTTCCCCGTTTATCATGCAGTCTACGGAATGTCTGGTTCAGCTTACCTATAACTCAGGAATGCAGCACTATGGAAATGACTATTACGTCGGAGCCATGACGATCCTGTTTTCCGTCATGCAGATGCTGTTTTTGCCGCTCTCCGGTCTGACCCAGGGAGCCCAGCCCATCATCAGCTATAACTTCGGAGCCGGAAACACAGAGAGAGTAAAACAGGCATTTAAGCTCCTGCTTATCTATTCCGTAGGCTTTTCTCTTGTTTCAACGGGCTGTGTGCTGCTGTTCCCGTCGTTCTTTATCCGGCTGTTCTCGGAGAATGAGGAGATCATACAGATCGGAGTGTATGCAGCGCGGATCTATATGTTCGGTTTCCTGATCATGGGCGCCCAGTGTGCCTGCCAGCAGACGTTTCTGGCTCTGGGACAGGCAAAGATATCCATGTTTCTGGCATTTTTAAGAAAGATCATTCTTCTGATCCCGTTAGCAACGATCCTTCCGAAGCTGGGAATGGGTACGGACGGACTGTTTTATGCGGAGCCGATCTCGGATCTGATCGCGATCGGTACAACTGTTGTTTTATTTGCGTTAAATTTTGGAAAAATGCTTAACAGAGAGAAAAAATAAAGGAGGAAAAATTATGGGTGTGAAAGATGGCGGAAAAAAACCGGAACAGAATAACAACCTAAAAGGGATCATTTATTACCTGCTGTCGATCTTTATGATCACTATGCTGCTAAACGCACTGGTGTTCCCCAGTGTAAGGAGAGAAAAGGTAATCGAGGTAAATTACAATGAATTCCTGACGATGGTGGATACCGGAAAGGTCATTCAGGTACAGAAGGAGGAGGAAGCGGATCAGATCGTGTTCCTCGCTCTTGATAAGGATGGCAACAAGCAGATCTATAAGACGGGAATCTGGAACGATCCGACGATCACAGAGCGTCTTTATAAGGCGGGTGTGACCTTCGGAGAGGTGATCCCACAGAAGGAATCTGCCCTTGTGGCACTATTAACGACATGGATCCTGCCGTTTGCGTTCCTGATCTTTATGGGACAGCTCCTAAACCGCATGATGATGAAAAAGATGGGCGGAAATGCCATGACCTTCGGCAAATCCAATGCAAAGATCTATGCGGAAAATGAGACAGGAAAGACCTTTGCGGACGTTGCAGGCGAGGAGGAAGCAAAGGATGCCCTGGAGGAGATCGTGGATTTCCTCCACGATCCGAAGAAATACTCCGATATCGGAGCCTCCCTGCCGAAGGGAGCCCTTCTTGTGGGCCCTCCCGGAACCGGTAAAACCCTGTTGGCAAAGGCGGTAGCAGGAGAAGCCCATGTCCCCTTCTTCTCCATCTCCGGCTCGGAATTTGTGGAGATGTTCGTAGGAATGGGTGCGGCAAAGGTTCGTGACCTGTTTAAGCAGGCGAATGAAAAGGCACCCTGTATCGTGTTTATTGATGAGATCGATACCATCGGTAAAAAGCGTGACGGCAGCGGTATGGGCGGTAATGATGAGCGTGAGCAGACGTTAAACCAGCTGCTTACCGAGATGGACGGCTTTGACGGAAAGAAGGGTGTCGTTATCCTTGCGGCAACCAACAGACCGGAATCTCTGGATCCGGCCCTGTTACGTCCGGGCCGTTTTGACAGAAGGATTCCGGTGGAGCTTCCGGATCTAAAGGGCCGTGAGGCGATCCTAAAGGTACATGCCCGCAATGTCCGCATGGATGAAACGGTAGACTTTAATGCGATCGCCCGGGCAACAGCCGGTGCAAGCGGAGCAGAGCTTGCCAATATCGTTAATGAGGCAGCCCTTCGTGCCGTCCGCATGAACCGCAAGGTGGTCTGCCAGGAAGATGTGGAAGAAAGCGTGGAGACCGTCATCGCAGGCTACCAGAGAAAGAATGCGGCTGTTTCCGAAAATGAGAGACGTATCGTAGCCTACCATGAGGTCGGACATGCCCTCGTCGCAGCCTGCCAGAGCAACTCGGCTCCGGTCCACAAGATCACGATCATACCGCGTACCAGCGGCGCCCTCGGCTACACGATGCAGGTGGAGTCCGGAGAACGCTTCCTTATGAGCAAGGAGGAGGCCCTTAATAAGATCGCCACTCTGACCGGAGGCCGTGCGGCAGAGGAATTTATCTTCCATTCCATCACGACAGGCGCCTCCAACGATATCGAACAGGCTACAAAGCTGGCGAGAGCCATGGTTACCCGCTACGGCATGAGCAGCCAGTTCGGCATGGTCGCACTGGAGACAGTGAATAACCAGTATCTGGGCGGAGATACTTCTCTGGCCTGCTCTCCGGAGACAGCCAAGGCCATCGATGATGAGGTGATCCGGACAGTGAGAGAGCAGTATGACAAGGCAATGCAGATCCTTAAGGAGCATGCGGCAAAGTTAAATGAGCTTTCTGCTTATCTTCTCGAAAAAGAGACGATCACCGGAGAAGAATTCATGGAGATCTTAAACAGATAGTAAACAGATAAGAGAGGGCGGCGGTTTCCCGATAAAGAGGAGACCGTCGTTTTTTCGTTGAAACACATGGAAAAACGCAGAAAATATACTGGAAAATTATTGACAGCTTGACAGATATGTGTTAAGATGAAATGTGCATTATTATGGATTTGTATGCTTAAAGGCATTAGTATGCCCAAAAATAGAAGCATTTGCAGCTGTTTCAAATCCAGACAGCTGTGTGTTTGAGATTGATAAAGAAAACAGGGGTGAAACGTCAATGGAGAAAAGCAGAATGCGTCCGGTGCCGGCCGGCAAGAGCGTAAGAATGAGCTACTCAAGACAGAAGGAAGTTCTTGAGATGCCTAACCTGATCGAAATCCAGAAAGATTCCTATCAGTGGTTTCTCGACGAGGGCTTAAAGGAAGTCTTTGAGGATATCTCTCCCATCGCGGACTTTGCTGGCCATCTTAGCCTGGAGTTTGTAGACTTCACGCTTTGCAGAGATGACATTAAGTACACGATCGAAGAATGCAAGGAGAGAGATGCCACTTACGCAGCGCCATTAAAGGTCAAGGTAAGACTCTGCAACAAGGATAAAGATGAAATCAATGAACACGAGATTTTCATGGGCGATCTGCCATTAATGACAGATACGGGTTCCTTCGTTATCAACGGCGCGGAACGTGTTATCGTCAGCCAGCTGGTGCGTTCCCCTGGAATTTACTACGGAATCGATCACGACAAGATCGGTAAGGAATTATATTCCTGTACCGTGATCCCGAACCGTGGTGCATGGCTGGAGTATGAAACAGACTCCAACGATGTGTTCTATGTTCGTGTCGATCGTACAAGAAAGGTTCCGGTCACTGTACTGATCCGTGCATTGGGCTACGGAACAAATGCAGAGATCATCGAGCTGTTCGGCGAGGAGCCGAAGCTTCTTGCAAGCTTTGGAAAGGATACCTCCGACAACTATCAGGATGGTCTTCTGGAATTATACAAAAAGATCCGTCCGGGCGAGCCGCTGTCTGTTGACAGTGCGGAGAGCCTGCTCAACAGCATGTTCTTCGATCCGAGAAGATATGATCTTGCCAAGGTCGGAAGATATAAATTCAATAAAAAGCTTCACCTGAAAAACCGTATTACCGGCCAGATACTGGCAGAGGATGTGGTGGATGCCACAACCGGCGAAATCCTTGCCGAGGCCGGAAAAGTGGTGACAAAAGAGCAGGCCGTTGCGATCCAGAACGCTGCGATCCCGTATGTCTGGGTTCAGACAGAGGAGAGAAAGGAGAAAGTCCTTTCCAACCTTATGGTCGATCTCGGTGCATACGTTTCCTTTGATCCGGCAGAGGTCGGTGTTACAGAAGCGGTATTCTATCCGGTTCTCTCTGATCTCCTCGAGGAAGCAAAGGATATGAGCGAGGAGGAGCTTAAGGCTCTGATCCGCCGCAACATTCACGACCTGATCCCGAAGCACATTACAAAGGAAGATATCATCGCTTCCATTAACTATAATATGCATCTGGAATTCGACGTGGGAACAAAGGATGATATCGATCACCTCGGAAACCGTCGTATCCGTGCGGTCGGAGAGCTTTTACAGAACCAGTACCGTATCGGTCTGTCCAGAATGGAACGTGTTGTCAGAGAGAGAATGACCACACAGGATATGGATGGCATCACTCCTCAGTCCCTGATCAACATCAAGCCGGTAACTGCAGCAGTCAAGGAATTCTTCGGAAGCTCCCAGCTGTCCCAGTTTATGGATCAGAACAACCCGCTTTCCGAGCTGACCCACAAGAGACGTCTCTCCGCATTAGGACCGGGCGGTCTGTCCAGAGAGCGTGCCGGATTCGAGGTTCGAGATGTACACTATACCCATTACGGACGTATGTGCCCCATCGAGACTCCTGAGGGACCGAACATCGGTCTGATCAACTCCCTCGCATGCTATGCAAGGGTCAACCAGTACGGCTTTGTTGAGGCGCCGTACCGTGTGCTTGACAAGACAGATCCGATGAACCCGCGTGTTACAGAGGATGTTGTATATCTGACAGCAGATGAAGAAGATAATTACATCGTTGCCCAGGCGAACGAGCCGCTGGATGAAAACGGCTATTTTGTCCACAGCAATATTTCCGGACGTTTCCGTGAGGAGACATCCACCTTCCAGAAGAAATCGATCGATCTGATGGACGTATCCCCGAAGATGGTATTCTCCGTGGCTACATCCATGATCCCGTTCCTCCAGAACGATGACGCGAACCGTGCGCTGATGGGTTCCAACATGCAGCGTCAGGCCGTTCCGCTTCTTGTGACAGAGGCACCGGTAGTCGGTACAGGTATCGAGGCAAAGGCAGCGGTTGACTCCGGTGTCTGCGTTGTGGCAAAGAACGCCGGTGTCGTAGAGCGCTCTGCTTCCAACGAGATCATTATCAAGAGAGATGCTGACGGAGTAAGAGATGTATACAGACTGACAAAGTTCTCACGAAGCAACCAGTCCAACTGCTACAATCAGAAGCCGATCGTATATAAGGGTGACCACATCGAAAAGGGTGAGGTGATCGCAGACGGCCCGTCCACAAAGGACGGCGAGATCGCTCTCGGCAAGAACCCGCTGATCGGATTCATGACCTGGGAGGGCTACAACTACGAGGACGCAGTCCTGTTAAGTGAAAAACTGGTTCAGAATGACGTATATACTTCTGTCCATATCGAAGAATATGAGGCAGAATCCCGTGATACAAAGTTAGGGCCGGAGGAGATTACAAGAGACGTTCCGGGTGTCGGCGATGACGCATTAAAGGATCTGGACGAGCGTGGAATCATCCGCATCGGTGCAGAGGTGCGTGCCGGTGATATCCTTGTCGGAAAGGTAACTCCAAAGGGAGAGACAGAGCTTACGGCAGAGGAAAGACTTCTCCGTGCGATCTTCGGCGAGAAGGCAAGAGAGGTTCGTGATACATCCCTTAAGGTACCGCACGGCGCATACGGAATCATCGTTGATGCCAAGGTATTTACAAGAGAAAACGGCGATGAGCTGGCGCCGGGCGTAAACCAGTCCGTAAGGATCTATATTGCTCAGAAGCGTAAGATCTCGGTTGGTGACAAGATGGCCGGCCGTCATGGTAACAAGGGTGTTGTTTCCCGTGTTCTTCCGGTAGAGGATATGCCGTTCCTTCCGAACGGACGTCCGCTGGATATCGTGCTTAACCCGTTAGGCGTGCCGTCCCGTATGAACATCGGACAGGTGCTGGAGATCCATCTTAGCCTTGCGGCAAAGGCCCTTGGTTTTAATGTATCCACACCGGTATTCGACGGTGCCGACGAGAATGACATTCAGGATACTCTGGAGCTGGCTAACGACTATGTAAATATGGAGTGGGAGCCGTTCCAGGAAAAATATAAAGACATCTTAAAGCCGGAGGTGATCGAGTATCTCGGTTCCCATTTGGAACACCGCGGTCTCTGGAAGGGCGTTCCGATCCGCCGCGACGGCAAGGTGCTCCTGCGCGACGGCCGTACAGGAGAATACTTCGACAGCCCGACTACGATCGGACACATGCATTATCTGAAGCTGCATCACCTTGTAGACGATAAGATCCATGCACGTTCCACAGGCCCATACGCACTGGTTACACAGCAGCCGCTGGGTGGTAAAGCCCAGTTCGGCGGACAGCGTTTCGGTGAGATGGAGGTTTGGGCTCTTGAGGCTTACGGCGCATCCTACACACTTCAGGAGATCCTTACCGTGAAGTCGGATGACGTTGTAGGACGTGTTAAGACCTATGAGGCGATTATCAAGGGCGAGAATATCCCTGAGCCGGGTATTCCGGAGTCCTTTAAGGTATTACTGAAAGAGCTTCAGTCCCTCGGACTGGATGTCAGAGTCCTTCGCGATAATGGCGAGGAGGTTGAGATGTCCGAAAATATTGACTACGCAGACACAGATCTTGATCTGCGCTCCATCATCGAGGGTGACAGACATTACAACGAAAAGGAAGAATCCTTTGGTGACTATGGCTTCCAGAAGCAGGAATTCAACAAAGAAGGAGAGCTTGTGGATGCAGAAGATGATTATATAGATGATAGCGCCGCAGAGGACAATTACCTCGACGACGACTATACAAATCATGATGACGATAAATAATAGAAGGGAGTACCGTTCATGCCTGAGACAAATGAAACTTATCAGCCGATGACATTTGATGCGATCCGCATTGGGCTTGCTTCTCCGGAAAAGATCTTGGAATGGTCCCACGGTGAGGTAAAAAAACCGGAGACGATCAACTACAGGACATTAAAGCCTGAAAAGGATGGCCTGTATTGTGAGAGAATCTTCGGACCGAGCAAGGACTGGGAGTGTCATTGCGGTAAATATAAGAAGATCAGATATAAAGGCGTTATCTGCGACCGATGCGGCGTTGAGGTAACAAAGTCCAGCGTGCGTCGTGAGCGTATGGGCCACATCGCTCTGGCGGCTCCGGTTTCCCATATCTGGTATTTTAAGGGTATCCCGAGCCGTATGGGTCTGATCCTCGACATCTCTCCGAGAGTTCTGGAAAAAGTCCTGTACTTTGCTTCCTATATTGTACTGGATCCGCGCGATACCGGACTTCAGTTAAAGCAGGTACTTTCCGAAAAGGAGTACCGTGATGCAGTTGATAAATATGGCTACGGCACCTTCCGTGTAGGAATGGGCGCCGAAGCCGTTCAGGAGCTTTTAAAGGCAATCGATCTGAAAAAGGATTCCGAGGAGCTTAGAAAAGCATTAAAGGATTCTTCCGGGCAGAAGCGCGCAAGGATCATCAAGCGTCTGGAGGTTGTTGATGCGTTCCTCCAGTCCAATAACAAGCCGGAATGGATGATCATGAATGTGATCCCGGTCATCCCGCCGGATATCCGTCCGATGGTACAGCTTGACGGCGGACGTTTTGCAACCTCCGACTTAAACGATCTCTACAGAAGGATCATCAACAGAAATAACCGTCTTGCAAGACTTCTTGAGCTCGGCGCACCGGATATCATCGTCCGCAACGAGAAAAGAATGCTGCAGGAGGCTGTCGATGCCCTGATCGATAACGGCAGACGAGGCAGACCGGTAACCGGACCCGGAAACCGTGCATTAAAATCCCTTTCCGATATGTTAAAGGGTAAGCAGGGACGTTTCCGTCAGAACCTTCTCGGTAAGCGAGTTGACTACTCCGGACGTTCCGTTATCGTTGTAGGGCCGGAGCTTAAGATCTACCAGTGCGGTCTTCCGAAGGAGATGGCGATAGAGCTGTTCAAGCCGTTCGTAATGAAGGAGCTGGTTGCAAACGGAACCGCTCACAATATCAAGAATGCCAAAAAGATGGTGGAGCGCCTTCAGACAGAGGTGTGGGACGTTCTCGAGGATGTTATCAAAGAGCATCCGGTTATGTTAAACCGTGCCCCTACCCTGCACAGACTTGGTATTCAGGCCTTTGAGCCGATCTTAGTAGAGGGTAAGGCAATCAAGCTTCATCCGCTTGTTTGTACCGCCTTCAACGCTGACTTCGATGGTGACCAGATGGCTGTCCATCTTCCGCTGTCCATGGAGGCACAGTCTGAGTGCAGATTCCTTCTGCTCTCCCCGAACAACCTGTTAAAGCCGTCAGACGGTGGCCCGGTGGCTGTTCCTTCTCAGGATATGGTACTTGGAATCTACTATCTGACTCAGGAAAGACCGGGAGATAAGGGCGAAGGCATGTTCTTCAAGAGCCCGAACGAGGCGATCCTCGCTTATGAGAATGATGCCGTAACGCTTCATGCAAGGATCAAGGTCAGAGTGACAAAGACAATGGCAGACGGTACCGTGAAGACGGATATTGTCGAAACAACAGTGGGACGTATCCTGTTCAATGAGATCATCCCGCAGGATCTGGGCTTTGTGGATAGAACGATCCCGGAGAATGAATTAAAGTTTGAGATCGATTTCCTTGTAAAGAAGAAACAGCTCAAGCAGATCCTTGAGAAGGTCATTAATACACACGGAGCAATGCAGACAGCGATCACTCTTGACGATATCAAGGCCATCGGATATAAATACTCCACAAGAGCAGCCATGACCGTATCGATCTCCGATATGACCGTGCCGGCTTCCAAGAAGCAGCTCCTTGCGGATGCAGAGTCAACAGTAGATCTCATTGCAAAGAACTTCCGCCGTGGTCTTATCACAGAGGAAGAACGTTATAAAGAAGTAATCGATACATGGAAGGTAACAGACGATCAGCTTACCCATGATCTGCTGACCGGTCTGGACAAATATAACAACATCTTCATGATGGCTGACTCCGGAGCCCGTGGTTCCGATAAGCAGATCAAACAGCTTGCAGGTATGCGAGGACTTATGGCCGATACAACAGGTCATACCATCGAGCTCCCGATCAAGTCAAACTTCCGTGAAGGTCTTGACGTACTTGAGTATTTCATTTCCGCCCATGGTGCGCGTAAAGGACTTTCCGATACAGCGCTCCGTACAGCCGACTCCGGTTACCTGACAAGACGTCTTGTAGATGTATCTCAGGATCTTATCATCCGTGAAACAGACTGCTGCGAGAATACAGGTAAGATCCCGTATATGGAGATCAAGGCATTTGCAGATGGCAAGGAGACCATCGAGAGCTTAGAGGAGCGTCTGACCGGAAGATACATTGCAGAGGATATCGTAGATCCGGATACCGGAGAAGTTGTCGTTAAAGCAAACCATATGTGTACGCCGAAGCGTGCGGCTGCGGTTATGAAGGTTCTCAACAAGCTGGGCAGAGATTCTGTAAAGATCCGTACCGTACTTACCTGTAAGTGTCATATCGGTGTCTGCGCGAAGTGCTACGGCGCCAACATGGCAACCGGCCAGCCGGTTCAGGTCGGCGAGGCTGTCGGAATCATTGCCGCACAGTCCATCGGTGAGCCGGGTACACAGCTTACCATGCGTACTTTCCATACCGGCGGTGTTGCCGGCGGTGATATCACACAGGGTCTTCCCCGTGTCGAGGAGCTGTTTGAGGCAAGACGTCCGAAGGGACTTGCGATCATCGCAGAGTTCGGCGGCGTAGTAACGCTCAAGGATACAAAGAAGAAACGTGAAATCATCGTAACAGATGAGCAGACCGGAAACTCCAAGACATATCTGATCCCCTATGGTTCAAGAATTAAAGTTCTTGACGGTCAGGTTCTGGAGGCCGGTGATGTACTGACCGAGGGCTCCATCAATCCTCATGATCTTCTGAAGGTTAAGGGCGTTCGTGCCGTACAGGATTACATGATCCGTGAGGTACAGCGTGTATACCGCTTACAGGGTGTTGAGATCAACGATAAGCACGTTGAGATGATCGTTCACCAGATGTTAAAGAAGATCCGCGTAGAAGAAAGCGGAGATTCCGATGTACTTCCGGGAACATCCATGGACGTTCTCGATTTCAACGAGATGAACGAGGCTCTGGTGGCAGAGGGCAAGCAGCCGGCAGAAGGAAAGCAGGTAATGCTTGGTATCACAAAGGCATCTCTGGCAACAGACTCCTTCCTGTCCGCAGCATCCTTCCAGGAAACAACAAAGGTTCTTACGGAGGCTGCGATCAACGGTAAGGTAGACCACCTGATCGGTCTGAAGGAGAATGTCCTCATCGGTAAGCTGATTCCGGCCGGAACCGGTATGAAGCGTTACCGTGATATCCGTCTGGGAACAGACAAGGAGGAGCAGCCGCAGGAGGAGATCGCCCCGCAGGAGGAGATCCTTGATGAGGAAGCTCCGCTGGATGAGGCAGATGAGATCATCCTGAACGAGGACGATACCCAGGAGTAATTTAACCGAATAGCGAAGCGGATTGCGAATATCCGCTTGACCATCCGGATCAAAAACAGGAGTAAGCAGCTGTTTTTCAAAGAAAAACAGGAAGATTACGATAAAAGTAAACAATAAACAAAAACAGCGAGGGAAAAACTTCCCTCGCTGTTCTATATTAACATGAGTTAGAAGAAGGCAACTGAAATGATACATTTATTATCCGGTATTTTTATTAAGAACAGAGATCAGGTGGGATGCTGTGCGGTGTCCTCGGAATCGTGTTAAATGTCCTCCTTTTTGCCGGAAAATATCTGGCAGGGATACTGAGCGGTTCGATCGCCATCACAGCAGATGCATTTAATAACCTGTCGGATGCGGGCTCCTCCGTGATCACGCTGGTGGGCTTTAAATTTTCCGGGAGAAAGGCAGATGCGGATCACCCGTTTGGTCACGGACGTATCGAATATTTATCCGGCTTCGGTGTCTCCATGGTCATTATCCTTATGGGCTTTGAGCTTTTAAAATCCTCTGTTCAGAAGGTCCTTTCACCGGAGCCGGTGGAGGCCGAGATCCTGTCTGTGCTCATCCTGATCGTATCGATCTGTGTGAAGATGTATATGGCCTATTATAATCGGTCAGTGGGAGTAAAGATAAACTCCGAGGCAATGAAAGCAACAGCCATGGACAGCCTGAGTGATACCATCGCTACCTTTGCGGTACTGATCTCCATGGCAGTCGTACATACCACCGGCTACAATATCGATGGCTGGTGCGGCTGTATTGTAGCCTGCTTCGTACTTTATGCCGGTTATAATGCGGCAAAGGATACATTAAATCCCCTTCTGGGCGAACCGCCCTCCAAAGAATTTGTGGAGGAAATCCGCTCCATCGTTCTGGCCCATCCGGAGATCATAGGGATCCACGACCTTGTAGTCCATGATTACGGCCCGGGAAGGCGGATGATCTCCTTACATGGGGAGGTGGCAGGCAACAGCAACATTTTTGAGATCCATGACGTGATCGACCGGATCGAAAAGGAGCTGGGGCAAAAGCTTGGCTGTGAGGCCGTTATTCACATGGATCCGGTCGAGGTGGACAACGAAAAGATCGCAGAGATAAAAACGGAGCTGTCGGAAAAGATACAGGATAAGCTCCCGGAGGTTTCGATCCACGATTTCCGCATGGTGCAGGGGCCGACCCATACAAACCTGATCTTTGATGTGGTAGTGCCTTATGAATATGAAAAGACAGGTTCGCAGGTTAAGGCAGAGATCGAGGATATTGTCTCAAAAAGCTGGGAAAACTATTTTGCCGTGATCCATGTAGATCACTCCTACGTATAGGAAGAAAGCAGGAAATATTTATGGAAGAAAAAGAATTTGAAGGTTTAAATGCAGAAGAATATCTGGCAAGCAACCCGTTTATGCGTTATAATCATATGGAAATAACGAAGATCTCAAAGGAATGCAGCGAGATCCGGATGGAGGTACATCCGAACGGACTCAATCTGATGGGACAGGTTCACGGCGGTCTGATCTACTCTCTTGCCGACGTGGTCACAGGACTGACGGCAAGAGCAGATGGCCGCGAATATGTGACCCAGAGCGCCCACATAAATTTTATCGGGAATGTAAGCTCCGGAACCGTGATCGCGCGTGGACTTTTGATCCGCCGGGGCCGGACGATCACGATCGTCCGCGGAGAAGTTACCGATGAAAAGGGTAAGCTTCTGGCGGATGTGACCGTAGATATGTTCTGCACGAATGCACGGTAGGTGAATAACAAATGAATAACAAATAAGAAGTGGAGGAAACGAAGATGGACACTATGAATCTTATCCGGGAACAGGAATCCGACATGATCGAGATCAGAAGATACATTCATGCCAATCCTGAGCTCAGCAACGAGGAATTCAAGACAACAGAGCTTATCAAAGAGAAGCTTACCGAGTACGGGATCGAGGTTTGTGAGATCGGTTTAAAAACCGGTGTGGTCGGACTGTTACGAGGGGGGAAGCCGGGAAAAACAGTGGCAATAAGAGAAGACATCGATGCCCTCCCTATGGCAGAGCTGACAGGACTTCCCTTTGCGTCGAAGGTTGAAAATGTCTGTCATTCCTGTGGACATGATATTCACACCACCACACTTCTTTACTGTGCCAGAGTTCTTGCAGAGCTTAAGGAGGAGCTTTCCGGAAATGTGCTGTTTCTTTTTCAGCCGGCCGAGGAGGACGGCTCCGGAGCAAAGCAGCTGGCAGAGCATAAATTCTATGAGATCTCAAAGCCGGATGTCTTTGTAGGCCTCCATGTATCTCCGGAATTTCCGGCAGGCTCCATCGGACTGAAGCGTGGGCCGGCGAATGCCTCCTGCGATGTATTTTCGATTAAGGTGAGCGGAAAAGGCGGACACGGAGCTCATCCGGAAAATTGTATCGATCCGGTCGTTATCAGCGGTTACATCCTGACCCAGCTCCAGACTGTGATCTCCCGGGAAAATCATCCGGTCTATCCGGCAGTTATGACCATTGGCAGCATTCACGGTGGAAAAGCCCCTAACGTGATCCCGGACTATGTGGAAATGTCGGGAACTCTGCGGAGTCTGAATGCAGAAAGCAGAGAAAAGATGCAGAATGCGATCGACAGGATCACAAAATCCTGCGCGGAGGCGATGAGAGGCCATGCAGAGATCTCGTGGAAGAAAGGCATGCCGCCCCTTGTAAATAATGCAGAAGTGATCGACGGACTTCAGGCGGCCGCAGAGAAGACGATAGGTGCAGATCATGTGATCACGATCCAGAATCCGTCTCTCGGATCCGAGGACTTCTCATATCTGTTCCCGAAATATGCACCCGGCGCCCAGTTCAGGCTCGGCTCCGAAAATGATGCGGATCCCAATACAAGGCACGGACTCCACAACTCCAAAAATGTCTTTGATGAGAATTGCCTGGCAGCAGGAACGGCGGTTCTGGTGCAGTATGTGAGAGACTTTTTAGCATAAAGGAATCAGCCTGACTATCCTTCAGATGATCGGCTGGAGGGGACTGTAAAAGTCTAAGACAACCTATCCGTGTGTGTCATAGCACGAAATCGGGATTTTTCATGTAAAAAATCGAGGTTTGTTCTTGACAGCGGAAACAAGACTGTATATAATAATGGGGCGTGCATGGGAAACGCCCCATTTTTTGTGCGCAAAACTAAGCTGAATTACAGCAACCACAGACAATATCACAGGAGGTGAAAAGAATGCCAACATTTAACCAGTTAGTAAGAAAAGGAAGACAGACAGTAGCAAAAAAATCTACAGCTCCGGCTCTCCAGAAAGGATACAATTCCCTTCACAAGAAAGCTACAGATACATCTGCTCCGCAGAAGCGTGGTGTATGCACAGCTGTTAAGACTGCAACTCCTAAGAAGCCGAACTCCGCTCTTAGAAAGATTGCCAGAGTACGTCTTTCCAACGGTATCGAAGTTACAAGCTATATCCCGGGTGAGGGTCACAACCTTCAGGAGCACTCTGTTGTTCTTATCCGCGGCGGCCGTGTAAAGGACCTTCCGGGTACCAGATACCACATTATCAGAGGTACTCTTGATACTGCAGGTGTAGCCAACAGAAAGCAGGCCCGTTCCAAATACGGTGCTAAGAGACCGAAGGCTAAAAAGTAATCGGTTAATGTAAAACTAATTGGACCACTAACGGGAATAAAGTGAGAGTTAGTGCCGGTGATATTGAACCTGTGGGTTGCAGGACATAGATAGAAAACCGCGCGCGAACACATTTTATGGAAACATGTGAGTACCGATGAGCTAATCTATTTATGATTAAGGAGGGAAGTAACGTGCCACGTAAAGGACATACTCAGAAAAGAGACGTATTAGCAGATCCGTTGTACAATAACAAGGTTGTTACAAAGCTGATCAACAACATTATGTTAGACGGTAAGAGAGGCGTTGCTCAGAAGATCGTTTACGGTGCTTTTGAGGAAGTAGCTGCAAAGAGCGGCAAGGACGCTGTTGAAGTATTTGAGGAGGCAATGAATAACATCATGCCGGTTCTGGAGGTAAAGGCAAAACGTATCGGCGGTGCAACATACCAGGTACCGATCGAGGTTAAGCCGGAGAGAAGACAGGCATTAGGCCTTCGCTGGATCACTCTCTATTCCCGTAAGAGAAGCGAGAAGACCCAGGTAGAGAGACTTGCAAACGAGATTATGGATGCAGCTAACAACACTGGCGCATCTGTAAAGAAGAAAGAGGAAATGCATAAGATGGCAGAGGCTAACAAGGCATTTGCTCACTACAGATTCTAAAAGGAGGACGAATCCTTGGCTGGGAGAGAATATCCGTTAGAGAGAACCAGAAATATCGGAATCATGGCTCATATCGATGCTGGTAAGACTACCACAACTGAGCGTATTCTGTATTATACTGGTATTAACTATAAGATCGGTGATACTCATGAAGGTACTGCTACCATGGACTGGATGGCTCAGGAGCAGGAAAGAGGTATCACGATCACTTCTGCTGCTACAACATGCCACTGGACTCTCCAGGAGCAGACAAAGAAAAAGCCGGGTGCTCTGGAGCACCGTATCAACATCATTGATACTCCAGGCCACGTTGACTTCACTGTTGAGGTTGAGCGTTCCCTGCGTGTACTTGATGGCGCTGTCGGCGTTTTCTGTGCAAAGGGTGGTGTAGAGCCGCAGTCCGAGAACGTATGGCGTCAGGCTGATACCTACAATGTACCGAGAATGGCATTCATCAACAAGATGGATATCCTCGGCGCAAACTTCTACGGCTGTGTGGATCAGATCCGTACAAGACTCGGAAAGAATGCCATCTGCCTGCAGCTTCCGATCGGTAAGGAAGATGAATTCAAGGGAATCATCGACCTGTTCGAGATGAAAGCTTACATCTACAATGATGATAAGGGTGAAGATATTACCGTAACAGACGTTCCGGAGGATATGAAGGACGACGCAGAGCTTTATCACACAGAGCTGGTAGAGAAGGTCTGCGAGCTGGATGATGACCTTATGATGATGTACCTTGACGGTGAGGAGCCATCTGTCGATGAAATGAAGAAGGTTCTCCGTAAGGCTACCTGTGAGTGTCAGGCTATTCCGGTATGCTGCGGTACTGCTTACAGAAACAAAGGCGTTCAGAAGCTTCTGGATGCTATCATCGAATATATGCCGTCTCCGCTCGACATCCCGCCGATCAAGGGTGTTGATTTAGAAGGAAACGAGACAGTCCGTCATTCTTCCGATGATGAGCCGTTCGCTGCTCTTGCATTCAAGATCATGACAGACCCGTTCGTTGGTAAGCTGGCATATTTCCGTGTATATTCCGGTACAATGAACTCCGGTTCTTATGTACTGAACGCTACAAAGGGCAAGAAAGAGCGTGTTGGCCGTATCCTTCAGATGCATGCCAACAAGCGTGCAGAGCTTGACAAGGTTTACTCCGGTGATATCGCTGCTGCTGTAGGCTTTAAGGCTACGTCAACAGGTGATACAATCTGTGACGAGCAGCATCCGGTTGTTCTTGAGTCCATGGAGTTCCCGGAGCCGGTTATCGATATCGCCATCGAGCCGAAGACAAAAGCCGGACAGGACAAGATGGGCGAGGCTCTCGCAAAGCTTGCTGAAGAAGATCCGACCTTCCGTGTTCACACAGACACAGAGACAGGCCAGACCATTATCTCCGGTATGGGTGAGCTTCACCTTGAGATCATCGTTGACCGTCTCCTTCGTGAATTTAAGGTAGAGGCTAACGTTGGCGCTCCGCAGGTTGCTTACAAAGAGACCTTCACAAAGGCCGTTGATGTTGACAGCAAATATGCGAAGCAGTCCGGTGGACGTGGACAGTACGGTCACTGTAAAGTTCACTTCACACCGATGGATCCGAACGGCGAAGAAACCTTCAAGTTCACATCTTCCGTTGTCGGCGGTGCAATTCCGAAGGAATACATCCCGGCTGTCGGAGAAGGTATCGAGGAGGCTACAAAGGCCGGTATCCTTGGCGGATTCCCGGTACTCGGCGTAGCTGCAGATGTATACGATGGATCTTACCATGAGGTCGACTCCTCCGAGATGGCCTTCCACATTGCCGGATCTATGGCATTCAAGGATGCTATGGCAAAGGCAGATGCTGTTTTACTTGAGCCGATCATGAAGGTTGAAGTAACAATGCCTGAGGAATACATGGGTGATGTTATCGGTGACATCAACTCCCGTCGTGGACGTATCGAGGGCTTTGAAGATATCGGTGGCGGAAAGCTTGTAAAGGCTTACGTACCGCTTGCTGAGATGTTCGGCTACTCCACAGACCTTCGTTCCAGCACTCAGGGACGTGGTAACTACTCCATGTTCTTTGAAAAGTATGAGAAGGTTCCGAAGAACGTTCAGGAGAAGATCATTGCTGAGAGAAAGGGCGCTAAATAAGCTCCTGCTCACAAAATAAGCAAGAATAGGCTTGAAAATCTAATATCTAT
>ENA-UESP01000887-UESP01000887.1-human-gut-metagenome-genome-assembly--contig:-NODE-887-length-22848-cov-10.596548_pt1 | contig 22848 bp, 22 predicted proteins | sample MGYA00243003_ERZ508004 | MGnify/ENA primary metagenome ERZ508004 (study PRJEB26167, sample SAMN06115443) | human gut metagenome | host: Homo sapiens | place: China:Henan | collected 2015-07-29...
AAAAACACCATATAGATTTTTTGTACGCCGCCGCCCGCCATCGAGCAGAGTTTTACACCTAATTGGGGATAAAACAGCTCATGGCGGGCGGCGGTGTCGCCCTTATCGGTATGACCCTTGTACCCCTGCTTTCCGGCTTGTTCGGTTAAGAAGCGCGGGTAAAGGCTTATGCAGAGCATACTTGACGCGATTAACGAATGGATAAAGGAAATCCTTATCGGAACTATCAACGGTAATCTGTCAACTATGTTCGGGGACGTAAACGAGAAAGTCGGCACTATCGCCGCAGAAGTGGGACAGACCCCGCAAGGTTGGAACGCGAGCATATTTTCCATGATACAGACGCTATCGGAAAATGTGATTATCCCCCTTGCGGGGCTTGTCATTACCTATGTCCTGTGCGTGGAGCTAATCAGTATGGTAACGGAAAAGAACAATATGCACGACGTTGATACATTCATGTTCTTCAAGTGGTTTTTCAAAGCGTGGGTAGCAGTCTATCTTGTTACCCACACCTTTGACATTACTATGGCAGTATTCGACGTGGCGCAGCGTGTCGTTTCCGGCGCGGCAGGGGTAATCGGCGGCAACACCAATATTGATGTGACCGCCGCCCTGTCGTCCATGCAGGACGGGCTAAACGATATGGAAATCCCCGAACTTCTGTTGCTTGTCATGGAAACAAGCCTTGTGAGCTTGTGCATGAAAATCATGTCCGTTCTGATAACCGTTATCCTCTACGGCAGAATGATTGAAATTTACCTTTACTGTTCGGTGTCGCCTATCCCATTTGCAACTATGACAAACCGGGAATGGGGACAAATAGGCAGCAACTACCTAAAATCCCTGTTCGCACTTGGCTTTCAAGGCTTTCTCATTATGATTTGCGTCGGCATTTATGCGGTTCTTGTGAACACGCTGACCGTTGCGGATAACCTGCATAGCGCGATTTTTTCAATCGCCGCCTACACCGTTATCCTGTGCTTTTCCCTATTTAAGACCGGCGCACTTGCAAAGTCAATCTTTCACGCCCACTGATGAAAGGAGGTTTTTTCTTGGCGTATGTACCCGTACCCAAAGACTTAACAAAAGTAAAAACAAAGGTTGCGTTCAACCTTACCAAACGGCAGCTTATTTTCTTTGCGGCGGCGTTGGCTCTTGGCTTGCCGCTGTTCTTCCTGCTCAAAAACAGTGCAGGGACAAGCCTTGCTGCTATGGTAATGATTGTGGTTATGCTCCCGTGTTTCCTCTTTGCCATGTATGAAAAACACGGACAGCCCCTTGAAGTGGTAATTAGAAACATCATCAATACAAAATTCACCCGACCAAAGGAACGCCCTTATCAGACACAGAATTTCTACGCCGTTCTGGAACGGCAGGCAAAACTGGAAAAGGAGGTATCAGCGATTGCAAAAGGCAACTTCAAAAAAGGCGCAGCCAAAAAGCCCCGCAGCCGGGGCTAAACGGAAGCTGACCCGCGCCGAAAAGAAACAGATTGCGGAAGTCATACAGACCGCAAAGGGCGACGGGAAGCCCCACACCGCACAGCAGACCATTCCCTATATGCAGATGTTCCCGGACGGTATCTGCCATGTTTCCGGGAAGCGGTACAGCAAGACCGTAGCCTTTGAAGATATTAACTATCAGCTTGCACAGGCAGACGATAAGACCGCCATTTTTGAAAACTGGTGCGACTTCCTCAACTACTTTGACGCAAGCGTACAGGTGCAGCTTTCATTTATCAATCAAGGCGGGCGCGGCAGCGCAGCCGAAAGTGCTATCCATATCCCGGCGCAGGACGACGCGTTTAACTCTATCCGCAGCGAATACGCGGATATGCTGAAAAATCAGCTTTCAAAGGGTAACAACGGACTGGTGAAGCGTAAATACATTACCTTTTCCATTGAAGCGGACAGCATGAACGCGGCAAAATCCCGTCTTGCCCGTATCGAAACCGATATACTCAACAATTTTAAGGTCTTGGGCGTATCGGCACACCCCATGACAGGCTATGACCGCTTGGAAATGCTGCATGGATTTTTCCACCCGGAGGGCGAATCGTTCCGTTTCTCTTGGGACTGGCTTATCCCGTCCGGGCTTACCACAAAGGACTTTATCGCCCCGTCCTCGTTCCGTTTCGGTGAGGGGCGCACATTCCGCATGGGAAAGAAAATCGGTGCGGTATCATTCCTTGAAATCCTTGCGCCGGAACTCAACGACCGTATCTTATCGGAGATTTTGGACTTGGAAAACGGCGTTATCGTCAATCTGCATATCCGCAGTATCGACCAGAGCGAAGCTATCAAGACCATTAAACGCAAAATCACCGACCTTGACAAAATGAAAATCGAGGAACAGAAGAAAGCGGTACGCAGCGGCTATGATATGGATATTAGTGCGACTCGTTCCTGAACAAAGCCTTCGTGGTTGAAGGACAAAATCAGGCATTAACAAAAGAACGAAAATTTCAAATGTTAGGAGAACTAACAATCCGAGAGGTGGAATGATGGGGTAACGCCCTGAAACGCCCCCTTAATACTCCGACTGGCATTTCAACAGAAATGTGACTTGTCAGAAGCTCGGTGAAGTCGGCTGAGAGTAGCCGTATGGATTGCTGGATAAATACCAGCCTCACGAAAGCTGTCCAGAGGTGGACGGTGCTACCTATAGGCCGGAGGTCTACAAAATACCCAAGGTCAGAATGTTTGAAATATGACTGACGAAAACCGCGAATGTAAGGGTCTATACCATGACGGCATAGAAATGTGCCGGTAGCGTTAATCGCTAATCAGTGTGGTGGAGTAAAAATTGATGTTATGAAACACCATAGCACGTTACAGGCGTGTTCAAGCTGACAGGCTTAAAGCGGAGACCTAAAGGTATATGTAAAGATAGGATTGTTGGAACGAGGAAAGGCAGTAGGCTTCCACCATTAGGAAGTAAGCAGACGAATCATATAAGCTGCTGTACTACTGCTGAAAAGCAGAGGTCGAACCGATGATGTTTTCTGCGAAAAAGAGGAAAACGGAGGAATGGCCTCAAGTCAGTCAAACAGACAACTTAGCACTTAGTCGCAATTAGGATTGCGAGTATGACAAAAAGAAGTCACTCGCCGTAAAGGAGAGTGATGCCTGATGCCAAATGAGAAGAAACCAAAAACAAAATACGTGGAGTATCTCCGCCATGCTGAATACTACGATATGCAGAGTACCTTTGATGAGCTGTATGCCAGAAGTCAAGCCGGAGAAATCTTTGACGGCCTGATGGATGTGATACTTTCGAGAGAAAATATCCTATTGGCCTATCGGAACATCAAATCCAATACCGGGAGTTTTACACCGGGGACGGATAAGCTGAAAATTTCTGATATTGGTAAACTTACCGCTGACGAAGTAACAGCGAGGGTACGTAGAATCGTAAAGGGAGGTAAAAACGGCTACACCCCAAGAAGCGTGAGACGCAAAGAAATCCCTAAGCCAAACGGGAGTACCAGACCTCTGGGAATCCCTTGTATATGGGATAGATTGGTACAGCAATGTATCAAGCAAGTCATGGAGCCTATCTGCGAAGCCAGATTTAGCAATAACAGCTATGGATTCCGTCCGAATCGGTCGGTTGAAAATGCGATAGCGGCAATCTACAGGCTTATGCAGAGGTCAGGACTTTACTATGTTGTGGAGTTTGATATTAAGGGCTTCTTTGACAATGTAGACCATTCAAAGCTGATAAAACAGTTATGGTCACTTAATATTCGGGATAAAGAATTGCTCTATGTAATCCGCAGGATTCTCAAAGCACCAATCCTCATGCCGGATGGCCATACAGAACACCCAGCAAAGGGAACGCCGCAGGGCGGCATTATTTCACCACTGCTGGCAAATGTGGTTCTGAATGAACTTGACCATTGGATAGAAAGCCAGTGGCAGTGCAACCCGGTAACGGAAAACTACTCCTACAGGGAAAATGCGACGGGCTGTCCGATACAAAGCCATGCGTATCGGGCAATGCGGAATACAAGGTTGAAAGAAATGTATATCGTCAGATATGCGGATGATTTTCGGATTCTTTGCAGGACGAAAGAACAGGCAGACCGGACGCTGATTGCGGTAACGCATTGGCTGAAAGAACGCTTACGTCTTGATGTTTCGCCAGAGAAAACGAGAGTTGTTGACACCAGACGGAGCTATTCTGAATTTCTCGGATTCAAAATCAGACTGCACAAAAAGGGGAAAAAGTATGTCGTTCAATCGCACATGTGCGATAAAGCCTATAGAAAGGTCAAGGCCAACCTGACAAAGCAGGTCGGGAACATCAAATTTCCAAGAAAAGACCGTGGAGAGGCCGGAGAAGTACGGCTGTTTAACTCAATGGTTATGGGAATCCAGAATTATTATCAGTTAGCCACAGACATCAGCATTGATTGCGGTGATATTGGCAGAACTGTTAATATAGTCCTTAAAAACAGGCTGAAATCAGGAAAAACGCACCGACTAAAAGAAGAAGGTCGAGACCTTACAAAAATGGAGCTCCAAAGATATGGGAAATCGGAACAGCTAAGATATATAGCACAATCCAAAGAACCGATTTATCCGATAAGCTATGTTCAATGCACAAATCCAATGAATTTGCGGCGAAAAGTATGCGCCTACACAGCGACAGGCAGAAGTGCAATCCATGACGATTTACGGATAAACACTTCCTTACTGTTACAGCTTATGAGAGCGCCTACATACCGCCGTAGTGCAGAATATGCGGACAACCGTATTTCACTATTCTCCGCTCAATGGGGGAAATGTGCAATAACGGGAAAGGAATTTCAGTGTGTTTCAGAAATCCACTGTCACCATAAAACACCAAAGGGTAATGGTGGCAGTGACAAGTATGAAAATCTGGTATTGGTGCTTGCACCAGTACACGAACTGATACACGCAGTCAATGAGGATACTATTTGTTCTTATCTCTCCGCTCTTAAATTGGACGCTTCACAACTTATGAAGCTAAACAGACTGCGAATTCTGGCAAATCGGAAACCTATTGATTTGGAGAACCTAAATCTTACGAATAATTCTCATAATGGTATGACTAAGGAGACTAAGAAAACTGTTTGATTGATGGAACGCCGGATGCGGTGAAAGTCGCATGTCCGGTGTGAAGCGGGGGAAAAGCTGGAGATAACTTCAAAGGCTTACCTATCGCTATTCCCGTCTGACCTTGCCACATTCGGCAACGAAGCAAAAAATCTCTTGCAGGATTTACAGAGCCGCAATGAGCGAATGTTTCTGCTGACGTTCCTTGTGGTGAACATGGCAGACACGAAGCGCAAACTTGACAATGATATTTTCGCCACGGCGGGCATTGCACAGAAAAACAACTGCGCCCTTACCCATCTGGACTATATGCAGGAAGCAGGCTTTATGGCGAGCGTTCCGCTTGGGGAAAATCTTATCCACATTCAGCGGGGACTTACCACATCAAGCACCGCTATTTTTATCCCATTCATCACGCAGGAGCTTTTTCAGACAGGCGCAGCCCTGTACTACGGACTGAACGCACTTTCTAACAACATGATACTCTGCGACCGCAAGCAGCTTAAAAATCCAAACGGGCTTATCTTGGGAACACCGGGCAGTGGTAAATCCTTTGCGGCAAAACGGGAAATGGCAAATGCCTTTCTCATTACCGACGACGATATTATTATCTGCGACCCGGAAGCCGAGTATTTTTCCCTTGTGCAGCGTTTGAACGGTCAAGTTATCCGGCTGTCCCCGACAGGCAGGGGCATTGACGGAAAGCCCCAGTATGTGAACCCTATGGACATAAACCTCAACTATTCCGAGGACGACAGCCCGCTTGCCTTGAAGTCCGATTTTATCCTCTCCCTGTGTGAACTTGTTATCGGCGGCAAGGAGGGCTTGCAGCCCGTGGAAAAGACCGTCATTGACCGCGCCGTAAGGAATGTGTACCGTCCGTTCCTTGCCGCCCCAGACCCGGAGAAAATGCCTGTCTTGGGTGATTTGTACGACGAGCTTTTGAAGCAGCCCGAACCCGAAGCTGCCCGTATCGCGGCAGCATTGGAGCTTTATGTTTCCGGCTCTTTGAATGTCTTTAACCACCGTACCAACGTGGAGCTTGAAAACCGCCTTGTCTGCTTTGATATTAAGCAGCTTGGAAAGCAGCTCAAAAAGTTAGGTATGCTGATTGTGCAAGATCAGGTGTGGAACCGAGTGACCGTCAACCGGGCAGAAAAGAAATCCACCCGCTACTACATGGACGAATTTCATTTGCTCTTAAAAGAAGAACAGACCGCAGCCTATTCCGTGGAGATTTGGAAACGATTTCGTAAATGGGGCGGCATACCGACAGCAATCACACAGAATGTCAAGGATTTGCTTGCGTCCCGCGAGGTGGAGAACATTTTTGAAAACTCTGATTTTGTCCTCATGCTCAATCAAGCGGCGGGCGACCGGGCTATCCTTGCAAAGCAGCTCAATATTTCTCCGCAGCAGATGAAATACGTTACCCACTCCGAAGCGGGCGAGGGATTGATTTTCTATGGGAATGTGGTGCTGCCATTTGTTGACCGCTTCCCGAAAGATACCGAGCTTTACCGTGTAATGACAACAAAGCCGGAGGAAGTCGAGGGCGCATAATGCGTCCTCTGGAAAGGAATGGAGGTGATACTGCATGAAAGACCCATTGAAGCCCCGTGATAAAATCACGCAGAAAATGAGCCGTGACGGACTTGTTGAGGTAAACGAAACCAAAGAAACCGCCGAGCGTATCAGCCGCCGGGAACAGGAAACGGATTTTTCCAAACAGCCGGAACAGGCAGCGCAGGACACGGCGGCACAGCTTACCTCTCCCGGTACTTTTCCAAAAAACGATACCGGAAAAACAGAGCGCGTCATGGAGCATATCGGCGCAGCGCAGACCAGGCAAGCGTCTAAAAACGCAGTACGACGGGCGCAGGAAGAAGCCGCAGCTAATGTGAAAACGTCCCGGCTGCAATTTACCGCCGAAGAATTATCCAACCCGGAGCTTGAAGCATATATCCGAAAATCCCAGAAAGCGGCTGACAACTTGGACGCAGCGCGGGCAGCTCTCCCAAAGGAAAAAGTGATTGTCAAAGAGCGTGTCTTTGAGGAAGCCAAAGGCAAAGGTAAGACCCGCCTGCACTTTGAAGAACGGGAAAAGCCCATGCCAAACGGCAAGCACCATAAAAATCCGCTGTCCCGTCCGGCACAGGAAGCGGGAATATTCGTCCATAACAAAATACATGAGGTGGAGAAAGACAATTCCGGCGTGGAGGGCGCACATAAGACCGAGGAAGTCACCGAGCGCGGTGCAAAGTATGGGGCAAGGAAAATCCGTGAGGGCTACCACAGGCATAAACTGAAACCCTACCGGGCAGCGGCAAAGGCAGAAAAAGCCACGTTCAAGGCAAACGTGGAATTTCAGTATCAAAAGTGCTTGCAGGAGAACCCGCAGCTTGCCGCGTCAAACCCACTTTCCCGGTACTGGCAGAAACAGCAAATCAAAAAGCAGTATGCAAAGGCGGTACGGACTGGCGGCATGAAATCGGCAAAGACCGCAGCCGACCATACCCAAAAGGTAGCGAGGAAAACCGCTGAATTTGTGACAAGGCACAGGAAAGGTGTTGTGCTGCTTATAGCTGCGCTGCTTCTGTTCATTATGACAGCAGCCGGGGTGTCGTCCTGTTCCTCTCTGTTTTTCGGGCTGATGAACGGCGTACTTGGAACGTCCTACACGTCCGAGGACAGCGATCTTGTGGCAGTTGAAAATAACTATGCCGCTATGGAAAATGAACTGCAACAGCGGATTGACAATATCGAGCGTGATTATCCCGGCTATGATGAATACCGCTATGACCTTGATAATATCGGGCATAATCCCCACGCTTTAGCTTCTTATCTGACCGCACTTTTGCAGAGCTATACCCCGCAGAGCGCACAGGCTGAATTAGAACGTATCTTTGATATGCAGTACACCTTGACGCTGACCGAGGAAGTGGAGATACGCTATCGCACCGAAACAAGCACCGACCCGGAAACCGGGGAAACAACCACCGAGGAAGTCCCTTATGAGTATTACATTCTCCATGTGTCCCTTACCAACCGGGACATTACCACGATTGCACCGGAAGTTTTATCTGCCGAGCAGCTTCAAATGTTCCGGGTGTACTTGGAAACAAGCGGCAATAAGCCCCTGCTGTTTGGCGGCGGCTCTGCAGATACGTCCGCGTCCGAGGATTTAAGCGGCGTTCAGTTTGTAAACGGGACGCGCCCCGGTAATCCGCAGCTTGTGGAGCTTGCAAAGGGGCAAGTCGGAAATGTGGGCGGTGCGCCGTATTGGAGCTGGTACGGATTTGACAGCCGTGTCGCATGGTGCGCCTGCTTTGTTTCCTGGTGCTATGGACAGGCGGGATTATCCGAACCGCGCTTTGCCGCCTGCCAGTCGCAGGGCGTTCCGTGGTTTACCTCTCACGGACAATGGGGTGCGCGGGGCTATGAAAATATCGCTCCCGGCGACGCTATCTTTTTTGACTGGGACTTAGACGGAAGCGCAGACCATGTAGGGCTTGTCATTGGCACAGACGGAAACCGAGTCTATACCGTAGAGGGCAATTCCGGCGACGCTTGCAAGATAAAGAGTTATCCCCTTGATTATGCCTGTATCAAAGGCTACGGACTGATGAACTGGAACTAACATTTGAAAGGAGTATTGACCGTATGGCAACAAATAAAATTGACCGTATCAGTGCGGAAATCGAAAAGACCCGCGAGAAAATTTCCGAACAGCAGGCACACTTGAAAGAGCTGCTTGCACAGAAAACAGAACTGGAAAACCTGCAAATCGTACAGCTTGTGCGCTCCATGCGCCTTACCCCTGCCGCCCTTACCGACCTGCTTTCCGGCGACGGTATTCCCGGCATGAAAACTGTACCCGAAGCACTCACCAGAGAGGAGGACACCGACCATGAAGAATAAACCATTTTTCCGCAGCTTTCTTACGTTACTTTTTGCCCTTATCTGTATGGGCGGCGTTTCCGTGACCGCGTATGCACAGGGCAATGATATTCCCACCGACGACAGCGGCGTTATCGTGGAAACCGAGCCGCAGCCCCTTACCCCGGAGGGCAATATGAGCCTTGTTGATGATATTTCCGGCGAAGCGTCCGGGGATAAACAGTTTATTGTCGTGAAAAGCAAAGGCGGCAACTATTTCTATATTGTCATTGACCATGCAGCCGAGGGCGAAAATACCGTCCATTTCTTAAATCAAGTGGACGAAGCCGACCTCATGGCGATTATCGGGGAGGAAGAAACTACCGCCCCGGCAGTCTGCACCTGTACGGATAAATGCGTGGCAGGCGCAATCAATACCACTTGCCCTGTATGCTCTGTAACAATGAGTGCGTGTACGGGCGTAGAGAAACAGACCGAGCCGGAGCAGACCGAAGAACCACAGGAAAAGCCAAACAAAAATATAGGCGGTTTGGTTATCTTCCTTGTGGTGGCAGCTCTTGGCGGTGGCGGTGCGTTCTACTACTTTAAGATTTGGAAACCGAAACAGAATGTGAAAGGCAGCACAGACCTTGACGAGTTCGATTTTGAAGATTACGACGAGGACGAGCTGGAAGAAACCGACGACACAGGCGGCGGGGAAACGGAGGGCGAGGAAGTATGACCTTTTTTACTGACAGTCCTTTTGAAAAAATGATGATACAAAGACCTACCGGGCGGCGTGAACCTACGCCGCCCGTTCCTGTTTCTCCGGCTTGTGCGTCCTGTCCCTATCGGGGGCAAGCCCCTTGTGTGGGCTACTGTTTGAAACAGCTACGGGAGAAAAAATTTGCGGAAGTTGAACAATCGGGAAATGACACCACCTAAATAAAAAATCCGCTACCAATTTTGCTTTGATAGCGGATTTCATTTCAATATTCTGTGGGAATGGTTTTGGTAAAAGTTATTCCATAAACACTCGACAAAAGGTTTATGTTTTCTCTGAATACATTTCTAAATTGCTTCATAGCAAAAGAAAATGCACTATTCGCCCAGTCGCCCTTTTCATTTTTAAAGATTATTCCTGTTTCTTTTACAGTGTCTAATCTATCTAAAAAGTCATTGCAAGCACCAATCATTGAGCGAATACAACCGATTGTATCTTTAGAAAAATCACATTCAGAGAGTGTGTCTACCAACCTACGCTTGATTTCAAGAGTAGATTCAATGCACCATTGCTTAATTTCCATTTCAATCGGGTTTGTTAAAAGCCTTTTTGATTCAAGAAAAAAGAATAACTTTTGAATTGCCTGTTTCTCTGTTTCAGTATATTTCCATGAAATGCCCCCAAATGGAACATCAATACCTGTTATTCGGATTCCCATATTTTCACCCCCTGTTCAAACGTATTTTATCGCAAATTTAATTCTTAGACAATTACGAAAGGAGATTTTATATGCAGTTAGTCATTGCAGAAAAGCCGAGTGTGGCACAGAGTATCGCCGCCGCACTTGGCGTAAAAGAGAAAAAAGACGGATATATCGAGGGCGGCGGCTACCTCATTTCATGGTGTGTCGGACATTTGGTACAGCTTGCGGAAGCTGCCGCCTATGGGGAACAGTACCGAAAATGGAGCTATGACAGCTTACCTATTCTGCCCCAAAACTGGCAGTACACCGTAGCCGCAGACAAAGGAAAACAATTCAAAATCCTAAAAGAGCTTATGCACCGCGCCGACGTTTCGGAAGTCGTGAACGCCTGCGACGCGGGACGCGAGGGAGAATTGATTTTCCGTTTCGTCTATGAAGTTGCCGGGTGCAAAAAGCCCATGCGCCGCCTGTGGATTTCCTCAATGGAGGACGCAGCTATCCGCAGCGGTTTTGATAACCTCAAAGACGGGCGGGGTTATGACGCGCTCTTTGCGTCTGCGCTCTGCCGCGCAAAGGCAGACTGGATTATCGGTATCAATGCAACACGCCTGTTTTCCTGCCTGTATAACCGCACCTTGAACGTGGGGCGTGTCCAGACCCCAACCTTGAAAATGCTTGCCGACCGGGACGCGGCTATCTCTACATTCAAGAAAGAAAAATACTACCATGTGCGGCTTACCTTATCCGGCACAGAAGCGGTAAGCGAAAAGCTCTCCGACGCTGCCGCAGCGGACGAACTGAGAGCAGCCTGTGAAACCGCACAGGCAGAGTGTATTTCTGTGACCCGTGAGAAAAAGACGGTATCGCCGCCGAAGCTCTTTGACCTCACCAGTTTGCAGCGCGAAGCAAACTGTATTTACGGCTATACCGCGAAACAGACCCTTGATTTGGCGCAAGCCCTTTATGAAAAGCGACTGCTGACCTATCCGCGAACCGACAGCGCATTTTTGACCGACGACATGGGCGGTACAGCGACGAATATTGCCGCGCTGCTCTGCGGAAAGCTGCCGTTTATGCAGGACGTATCTTTTACCCCGGACGTGTCCCGCACCCTTGACAGTAAAAAGGTGTCCGACCACCACGCAATCATTCCTACTCTGGAGCTTGCGAAAACCGACCTTGCAGCATTGCCCGAAAGTGAACGGAATATCTTAACCCTTACCGGAGCACGCCTGCTGTTTGCTGCCGCCGAGCCGCACAGTTATGAAGCAGTCACGGCGATATTTTCCTGCGCGGATAATTCTTTTACGGCAAAAGGAAAATCGGTACTCTGTGCCGGGTGGAAAGACCTTGAACGCCGCTACCGTCTGACACTGAAAGGAAAGCCGGACACGGACGACGGGGACAGCGATTTTGTATCTGATGTGCCGGACTTTACCGAGGGACAGACGTTTTCCGACTTCTCCACAAAGGTAACAGTTCACGACACGCAACCGTCGAAGCCCCACACGGAAGCAAGCCTTTTGTCTGCCATGGAACACGCCGGAAGCGAGGACACAAACGCCGACGCGGAACGCAAAGGATTAGGCACACCTGCCACCCGTGCCGCTGTCATTGAAAAACTGGTGAACTCCGGCTTTGTGGAGCGCAAAGGCAAGCAGCTTTTCCCTACAAAAAACGGTATCAACCTTGTCTGCGTCCTGCCGGACAGTCTGACTTCCCCAAAGCTGACAGCGGAATGGGAAAATACGCTGACGCTGATTGCAAAGGGAAACGCCAACCCGGAGAACTTCATGCAGGGCATTGAAGCAATGGCACAGGAGCTTGTGAAAGCCTATCCATTCCTTTCCGAGAAAGACAAGGAACTTTTCAAGGAAGAAAAGCCCGTCATTGGAAAATGCCCGCGCTGCGGTTCTCCCGTCCATGAGAGCAAGAAAAACTATTATTGCTCTGACCGGGACTGCACCTTTACCATGTGGAAGAATGACCGTTTTTTTGAGGAGCGTAAAACTGTCTTTACCCCGAAAATCGCCGCTGCACTCTTAAAATCCGGCAAAGCAAGTGTCAAGGGGCTTTATTCCCCAAAAACGGGAAAAACCTATGACGGAAACGTGGTTTTAGCCGATACAGGCGGGAAATACGTCAACTACCGTGTGGAACTGCCAAAGAAGAAATGACTTGAATAGCAAGCATAGGAAGTGTGTACCCACTTCCGTAAATTCCCCCTTTTCTCTCACCGAGGACTGCGGGGAATTTTGCTTGTTGGGATAATCCCAAACCCTTATGGAAACTGCCGCGAAAGGAGGACTGCACATGGCAAGTTTACGGGACACTGTGAGACAGTATCAAGAGGAATTACGAGACGGTATCGCTTGGATTGCCTTTTGGCGTGAGGGGCGTTCATGGAACGGTGAGGACTTCTATCTGGACACAGGCGACAGCCTTACCGCCGAACAGAAAAGCCGCCTTGAAGAAATCCGGCAGAAAGACCCCGCAGCCGTTATTCTGAACAGCTATTACTGCGGCTATTTAGCCGGGGATATGACCGTTGACGAGCTGACCGCCGGAGTGCGTCGGCATTATGAAAACGGCTATAACGACGTGGTGGATTTTATCGCTGCACATGATGATACCTTATCCCCGGAAGTCTTGGAAAAGGCGCGGGCATTAGCCCATGCCGCAGGGCTTCCCTTTTATGAAAAACCTTATAACGGGGAGGAAATCGACCCGTATATTTATGACGGATATATGAGCATTGAGGACTACGAACTCATGCACCAAAAGATTGAACAGGAAAGGAGCGAACATTTGGCAGAACAATTTTCGATTTTGATTGACAGCCGCAGCCGTTTTGAAACCGGGCAGCCGGGTGGCGTATGGCTTTCCATGCCGACGACTATAGAGCAGTTTCACAAAGCGATGAACCGTATCGACATTACCGCAGAAAATTCACAGGATTTTTTCATCAATGGATTTGCAAATACCGAACAGCAGCCCTTTGACGTACCGCTTTCCGTTATCCAGAGTGCAGGAATTGACGAGCTGAACTATTTCGGGAAGCTCTTAGAAATGCAGGGTGACGCGGACAAGGGAAAATTTACGGCGGCGGTAACACTGGGCGAATATGCCGGAAGCGTGAAAGACCTTATCAACCTTGCACAGAACCTTGACTGCTACTGGATTTATCCCTCCATACAGGACGAAGAAGCCTACGGACATTATCTTATCGACGAACTGGACGAATTGGAGCTGCCCGAAACAGCAAAGAACTATTTCATGTATGAGGAATACGGGCGGGACGCGGTAAAGAATGACGGAGGTATTTTTACCGCGCAGGGCTATATCTACAACAACAAGAATACCTTTTCGGAATGGTACAGCGGGCATGAGAATGACATACCGAAAGAATACAGGGTTATGAGCTTCCCGCAGCCGGAACGTCCAGACCCGGCAAAGGTGGAAATGGACGCTGCCGCACCACCGCAGCAATCTGTACCGCCTGACGCAGCGCAAGAGCCGCGCCCGGTTATCCCGATTGTGCTGACTTCCGAGAAACCCGTAGATAAGCTCAAAGAAATCACAGACCGCTTGGAACAGGGTATCATGCAGCTGTTCGACAGTGATCGCTACAAAGAATATCTGCGCGTCATGTCAAAATTCCATAATTACAGCTTCAACAATACGCTGCTTATCGCCATGCAAAAGCCGGACGCTTCCCTTGTGGCAGGCTTCCAGTCTTGGAAAAACAACTTCAAGCGCAATGTGGTAAAGGGGGAAAAAGGTATCAAAATCCTTGCCCCGTCCCCGTTCAAAATCAAGCAGGAAATGGAGAAAATCGACCCGGCAACACAAAAGCCCGTAATCGGTGCAGACGGGAAACCTGTCAAGGAAGAAAAAGAAATCACTATCCCTGCTTTTAAGGTGGTATCGGTCTTTGATGTTTCCCAGACCGAGGGAAAGGAGCTGCCGGACATTGCTGTGGATATGCTGACTGGGGACGTTGAATGCTTCAAGGACGTTTTCGCAGCCCTTGAAAAGACTTCCCCTGTCCCTATCGGTTTTGAGAAAATCGAGGGCAATTCACACGGGTATTACCATTTGGAGGAAAAGCGGATTGCCATTGACGAGGGAATGAGCGAGCTTCAGACCATAAAAACCGCTATCCATGAAATCGCCCATGCGAAGCTGCATGATATTGACCCCAACGCCCCGAAAGAGGAACAGGCAGACAGACCCGACCGCCGTACCCGTGAGGTACAGGCAGAAAGCGTCGCTTATGCGGTCTGCCAACATTACGGGCTTGATACGTCGGACTATTCCTTTGGATATGTCGCCGGGTGGAGCAGCGGACGGGAACTTGACGAGCTGAAAAGCTCCCTTGAAACAATCCGCAGCACCGCAGCGGAAATCATCAACAGCATTGACGAGCATTTGCAGGAAATTCAAAAGGAACACGACAAGGAACAGGTACAGAAAGAAGTAGCCGAGCCGGACAAAGACACCTTTTCCATTTACCAGTTAAAGCGTGGTGATGAAACGCGGGATTTCCGCTTTGAACCGTATGAGCGTCTGGCAGCAACTGGACGTACCGCAGACCGGGCAAATTATGACCTTATCTATACCGCCGAGCTTACGCCGGGGACTTCTCTTGAAGATATTTATACCCGGTTCAATATCGACCACCCGAAAGGTTTTAAGGGACACAGCCTTTCCGTTTCTGACGTTGTGGTGCTTCATCAGAATGGACAGGACACGGCACACTATGTTGACAGCAGCGGTTACAGGCAAGTGCCGGAATTTTTACAGCCGCCGGAAAAGGAAAATCCCTTAAAGCACGTCGAGGACACTATCGAGCAGAACGACAACAATTTTGACGGGATTATCAACAACACCCCGTCCGTGGACGAATTGGAGAAAAAAGCAAAATCCGGGGAACAGATTTCTTTGACCGACCTTGCAGACGCAATCAAAGCAGAGAAAACACGCAGCAAGGGTAAAGAAGAAAAGCCCTCTATTCGGGCGCAGCTTAAAGCGGATAAGAAAAAGGTGCAGAAGAAAACCGCAAGACAGAAATCACAGGATTTGGAAAGGAGCTGACGCATGGGGAAATTAAGCAAATTTGAAGATGTGGACGTGTTTGCTTCCCTTAGTGCAATCTTGAAGCAGAACACAGGATTTTATCAAAGTGATTTTGACATTGATAAAAGCATAATCACGCAGGCAGCGGCAAGCCCACACAAAGAGGATAAAACTCTCTTGTGGCTCTGCCGCCCTATGGGAACGCATTGCTTTCGGGAACGTGACGTGTTTCTAAAGGACACCGCACCTCACAATACTTGGCGGTTTTATAGGGAACAGACAAGCGACCGTATTCTTGCTTACGCAATCGAGCTGACAGGTACAGAACGTGGAAAAATTAAAGGTAATCTCTATGAGCTTGACTATACAAGACATTATGAGCGTGTCAAGGACAAGGAGCTTGCCGCCAATACGGTGTGTTTGATTTATGAACACGGTACACGGGATATACCCGCCGGACAGTATTTTGCAGGCAATCCCGATACGCTTTACGGAAAATTTGAACGCTTTGAAGCTATCCCTAACGACCCGGACGCGCTGCGATTTCTCTTGCAGGAGGAAAAGCATAGCCGAGAGCAGCTTGCGCCGGGGGATTTCAAAGCTCATATCGCTGTTTTGCATGACGAGTTGCTTGAAACAGAAGCGCGACGCATTGTGGCAGAAATGAAGCGGCGCGATACGCCGAACAGTCCCAACAGGACACATTTCATGGTAGAGCTTTCCAACGCATTTATGCAGCTTGCGAACAGCAAAGATTTAGACCGCCTTTTTTCTATGCTGCCATATCAGACACTTTCCTTTTCCAAAATCGAGGGCAGACACGGGACGTATGCACTGATTGATAAAAACGAAAGCAGGAATAAGGATATACGAAAGCCCCGTCCCTCTATCCGGGCGCAGCTTCAATCCGAAAAGGAAAAAGCTGCCCCAAAAAGAACAGCCAAAGTAAAAAAACACGATTTGGAGGTATGACTATGAACCGTTTTACCGTGGAAGAAACAAACCTTTTGAGTATTTACGCGGACAGCAGCAAACCGGCATTGCTTGAAAATATCCGCGACGCGCTGCCATACATGGACGCTGATTTGCGGGAACTTGCAGAAAGAACCATGAAGAAAGTAGGCGCACTGACCGAAACGGAATATGCCGAGCTTGCCGTTTATGCCGCTGATGAAGTATGACCGGGAATAGGCGGCTGACACCGCCGCAAAGCCGCAGGGTAAATTCCCTTGTGAAAAAATCATGCTGCAACTGCGACAATGGAAAATGTATGTTGCTTGACGACGGGGAAGAATGTGTATGCCCGCAGCTTATTTCTTATTCGCTGCTCTGTAAATGGTTTCAGACTGCGGTACTTCCTCTGGATAAGGAATTGTACGCAGAACTGTTGAAAACCGAAGATATGCGGCGTTGTACTGTATGCGGTGCTGCCTTTGCGTCAAGCTCCAACCATGCGAAATACTGCCCGGACTGCCGGAAGCGTGTCACCCGGAAACAAGCTGCCGAGCGTATGAGAAAAAGACGCGCCCTTATTACGCGATAGAGGGCAAAACAGCCCATTTTATAAGGCGTTCCGGGCGCGTTTCCTACAAGGGTAAGGGATTGATACCTAACTCTGTAAAAATGGGTTCTACTGCGTAACATACAATAAAAACTGCACCTACGAAAAGACGGGGCGCGGTGGCTATCATTAGCCGCCGCGTCCCGTCTTTTTATAGTATACCACGAGATTGATAATCCGATACATCATTTATAATATTAGACACTATTTTTTGACGTATAAAATGGAAATCACAAGTTGGATTAGACTGCTTTTCAATATTGATTTGTGCAATATATTTTTTTAGTGCAGCTCTCATGTATTCTCTAAGCTTTTTCCTATTAGTAGCTGTAATAGCATCATTTGTTGATTCGTGTGTATCATCAGAACGATATTCGTAATAAGTTACCATATCATCATGAATACTTTTCACTTCCAAATCATTTTTACCAATCCATGCAGCTAAACGATTCGCAAGTTTGGCTTTTTTTGCTGCATTGTCATGACTATTATAATTTAAAAATAAGGTTTCACCAACAGTAATCAATTCCTTAAATGCAAGTTCATTTCTAAATTCTTTACAACCTACTTCAAATTTGTCAATTACATTTTTCAAAATATCTAAACAATACACATTATTTGCAATTATTTGATTCAATTCTGCTGCTTCACTATCCGTTAATTCGTAAAAATTATCGAACACTTCACCTTTATCTGCGTGCTGACATTCTGAATTTAAATGTAGTCCGTTTACACGATAGCGTCCATCAAACCGATAAAACACGTTAGATATTTCAATGTTTCCCTCTTTGAATAAGCGCATAATAGACAAAAGTTCTCTAGTGTATTTTTCTTGAAGCTTTTTCCACTCGTCCATTGTCGCACTAAAAAGATTGAGTGAGTGCATTTCATTAAGTGTAAAAGCCATAATTGAACAAGGAACATTATCGTTTTTAGTTAGACAAATAAAATGCGCTTGATTTTCAGAACTTGGAGGAAGCTGACAAAAACAGTAATTCCCTAATAATTGTCCACTTGCATTTACATACTTATCTTTGAAAGGACTATCAAAAATATTTATTTTCTCAAACTTAAAACCATTATTCAAATGAATATTTAATAGACTATCTGTTCCTCCTAAAACAATAGCAAAAAGTGTTGCAGAAGCCTGTATTGTAGGAATTTCATTAGACATAGTTAATCTCCTAAATCATTTTTTGTTATTATAACATGGTTTCTTATAATTCTCTATTAGTTTCCCTTGAATTTGAACAGATTATTTCTTGTAAAATACTGTCAATGTTGCGCTTGATAACATCATATTCCTTGACCTGTTTTTTCAGCTTTCCATAGTCCGCATACAGAGCTTTTTTCTGTGCTTGGAGCTGTTCATATTCTGCTTGCAGCGCAGTAAGGTTCGGAAGCTTCTTTATACCTGCCGTTTTGAGCGCCTTTGCCGCCGCTTCATGGAGGATTATTGCCCGTTCATGGTCTGCCCGGTATCTATCCTTATTCGTGGCTTTGCGGTATGCGTCATAGGTAGGCTTTGTTTTCTGGTAGGTGGTAACATTCTTAATCAGCACCGCCATATCAGCAAGCCGTTTTTCGGCTGTCTTTAAGCTGTCCGCTGCCTGTTCGCTTGCAGCCGTGATTTCCGAGATTTTGGCGGTCAAATCGGCATACTGCTCAATCTTGTGTTCAGTGAGGAAATTCAGTGTTTTTGCCGCCTGTTTCAGATTATGGATTTTCGCCCATTGCTCATAGCCTTTGCCTTCCTGTGCCTTGAGACAATTTTGAATATCAATCAAAAGATTGATACCGCTACGCTGCGGCTTTGGAGCTTTGACAGTGCGGGTGCGCGTTCCGTTGATACGTTCCCGTAATGCCTCCTCTGTGTAATCTGCGCCGAGGGTTTTCAGACGAGTAAACCGTTCCTGCCCCGGAGCGCGGCAGGAAACATATTTCCCCGGCTTTATTTCATAGCCTGCCGCCTGCAACCGGGATAGTAATTCTTCAAAACTTGATACTTGGGGAATGAGTGCGTCCACCGCAATTTTGAGTTTGCCTTTCCAACTTGTCCCTGTCTTTTCGGCTTGATATTCTACATAACTTTTTCCTTTGCTGCCTTTTCCCGGAATGACCACAGACAGTCCATTTTCCCGGCATAGTCTGTCACTTATATTGCGTATGCCGTAATAGCTGCGTTTGTTGGAGTTGTACTTGTGGTAATCTACAAAATTCACCGCGCAAAAAATGATGTGGTTATGGATATGCCCCTTGTCAATGTGCGTTGTTAAGACATACTCATGCTGTCCCTTTGTAACCGCGTCGGCAAACTGCCGCCCGATTTCATGCGCCTTTTCATAATCAACTTCTCCCGGCGCAAAGGACTGTATCAAATGGTGGGCTAAATTATTCCCTTTATCTAATGCCTGCGCTATGGTAAATTCAAACTCAATATCTGCCGTTTCATAACTGCACCCGTAAGAGGACACCAGTATTTTTTCATCGGTCTTATCCGGGTTCTGGATATAGTCAAGGGCTTTGCTCAACGTGCTTTTAATAGGCTTAATCTTTGTAACCGCCATATCTCCGCAAGCACCTCCTTTATTTCTTCCATATCCTCTTGGTAGACGCTGCCTGTTGCATTGACACGCTTTGCAATCTGATTGATGTTGATACCGATTTTCTGTATCTCTGCGGTCATGGCTTTTATATCGGCATGGTCTACCTGTATGATGTAACCGTCAATGGCGATTTTCCGAAGATACGCCGCCATGTTCCGGGTGGGGACGAGCTTCATTTTCTGCTCAATCAACGCCCGTTCTTCCTCTGTCACATAGAATTTGACTTGTATTGTTCTTTTGCGTCCGTTCATGCAATCGCTCCTTTCCATTCCGAGGGTTTGGGACACTTCCCAACAAGCAGTTTTCAACCGACGCGCCGCAGCGCAGGAGGGCGAAAATACGGAAAAGGGTACTCTTTTCCTATGCTTGCTATGAAAGTTTTATCCCTTGTTATCTACTACAACAGGAAGTCCCTTTTTGCCAAAAGAGAGTAAAGAAAAACCCTGTAATTCCTCTCTATCTGTTTGTTTTCAGTATTATATTGACAATAATGTATCTGTTGTTTATAATGTGTATGTAGTTACATCACACTAAAAGAAAGGGGCGAAGGGATTTGTGAAAATACTAATTTCAAATACTTCTGACACTCCCTTATACCAACAGATAAAAGACCAGATTAAGGACGCCATATTAAAAGAAGAATTGATTGAAGGGGACGCACTTCCCTCTATTCGGGCTTTTGCTAATGATTTGAAAGTGAGCGTCTTAACAATTCGACGGGTATATGAGGAGTTAGAACAGGAGGGATTTATTGTAAGTCAAGTAGGAATTGGGACATTTGTATCTACAAGCAATCTTGAATTATTCCACGACTCCAAACGACGGCTTGTAGAACAAAAAATGGCGGATATGATACAAACAGCAAAATCACTGAAAATCAGTAAGGAAGAACTTAATTCCATGATGGATATTCTTTACGAGGAGGATTGAAATGAACGATATTTTGACAGTCAGCGGTTTAAATAAGTCGTATGGCGATTTTTCTTTGAAAGATGTGACATTCTCTTTGCCAGAGGGGTGTATCACAGGTTTTATTGGTGTCAATGGAGCAGGTAAAACAACAACGCTGCGGACGCTTTTAGGTCTGACGAACAAGCTATCCGGCAAAATTCAGTTTTTCGGTCTTGACATGGATAAGAATGAAAGAGAAATCAAAGACCGTATTGGTATAGTTTTAGACGGTGGGGGATTTTACGAAGAACTTTCGCTAGGTGAAATGAAAGGAATTATTTCGTCTGCGTACACTTCATGGTCTGAACAGGATTTTAAGCGGTACATGGATATGTTTTCGCTTGACCCGAAGCAAAAAATCAATAGCCTTTCCAAAGGTATGAGAATGAAGTATGCTCTTGCTTTAGCTCTTTCTCATAACGCAGAACTTTTGATTATGGATGAGCCGACAAGCGGACTTGATCCTTTAGTTAGGGGGCAGCTTTTGAAAATCTTAACTGAGTACATGGAAAATGGCGGAAAAGGTGTTTTCTTTTCAACACATATCACCTCTGACCTTGATAAGATTGCCGATATGCTCATTATGATTGATAACGGGCGTATCATCTTTCGAGAGGAAAAGGATACCTTGCTTGACACATATCGGATAGTCAAAGGTGATAGCGGAGCTTTAACAACTGATACTCGCAAGCTCTTTTTATCTATATCGGAAACTGATTTTGGATTTACAGGAATTACAAAGCAAATATCCGAAGTACGGTCTTATATTCCCAACATTATGGTTGAGCGTCCGACGATTGAGGATATTATGCTTGGAAATATCGGAGGTGAAAAATGATGTTGTTCGCCCTGCTAAAAAAGGATTTTCTGATTGTAAAAAAATATGTGCTGATTATGCTTGTAGTTATTGTGCTTATCCCACCTGTCATGCGTTGGCGGACACCGGAGTTTACGGGAGTTTTTGGATTTATTCTTTCTGTCATTTTTGGCGTTTTCATGCTGTTGCAATATGTATCCCTAAAAGAGTATCAATTTCCAAAAGCTACGACATTACTATGTGCCACACCATTTTCACGGAAAGCGATAGTTTCATCAAAATACATTTTTTGCATGGCTATATATGCAATCTGTTGTATCGTTTTTGAACTTGAAACCTTGTTTATGCCCGGATTAGGAACATCAGATATAAAGCTGTTTGCATTTATGTTTCTTATAGTATCTGTTTTTATTGGTATTTATTTGCCAATACAGTATAAGTTTGGATATGAAAAAACAAAGTTTGCTTTTGGTGTGATTATTATGGCTTCGCCATTTATTCTGCCACTGCTTATGAGAGCGGGAAATCTAAACTTGAACTTCCTCTCTATGTTTTCGCCATACCTTGTTTATGGCGGTATTGTCCTTATTGGTTTTGCGGTTTTAGCAATATCAGCATCTTTGTCTATAAAGATTTACGATAAAGCAGACTTGGCGTGATAAAGAAAGGTGGAACTATGGATAGAGATACTATTTTTCTTTATGTCATTGCTGTGATAGCATTGTGTTTTGGATTGATAAACTGTATTCAATTTTTTTTAAAAGGAAACAAAACGGCAGAAACCGTCGGTACGATTATTTCTTTCAAAACAATAAATCCAGAAAACTCAAAATTTCGTAATTCAAAATGGGCAACCGTTTCGTATAAAGTGAATGGAAGAACGTATCAGTCCCAAAATTGCATACAAGTACCAATGGCGTCACAGATTGGAACAACCGTTACCGTGCGTTATGACACGCAAAATCCGGAAAAATTGTATAGTTTTTCTATTTTACGAATTATTGTATCACTCATTGTTGCTGCTATCTGCATTGCAGCGGCTATATTCAATCTTGTATAAGATAAGGAGGATTGAGATTATGCCACATTTTCCAGATTGGTTTGTAGCTATATGTGTTTTACTTCCTGTTTCCAATGTTATATACAAAACATGGAAGAACAATAAGAAAAAATAGTTATCAAAGAGCCTGACACACAGTCACAGAGCCGATGAACTATGAGAAATTGTAGTCCATTGGCTCTTTTAGGATATACTTATAAATAGGCAAAAGCCGGACGATCAACGCGGAGCTATGCCATTATTGGAGGTGTAAAGAGTGAATGACAATCGAAAAAACTCTCTTTGGATCCATTGCCCGATTTGCGTAAACGCTCCATACCAAGTACCCTATAAGCTAAAAGCCGCTTCCGCGGCTCTGCTTCATTGCTTTTTCGGTTTTCT
>ENA-UESP01000919-UESP01000919.1-human-gut-metagenome-genome-assembly--contig:-NODE-919-length-22409-cov-14.095871_pt1 | contig 22409 bp, 17 predicted proteins | sample MGYA00243003_ERZ508004 | MGnify/ENA primary metagenome ERZ508004 (study PRJEB26167, sample SAMN06115443) | human gut metagenome | host: Homo sapiens | place: China:Henan | collected 2015-07-29...
AACTTTCTAAGGGATAAAGAATTAAAGGGATAAAGTGTTTATTGCGGCGAGGGGACGAACCCGGCCCGCGATCTGGCGGGTGTACGTGGTGACGTTGCCGCTGGTGAAGTACACGAACCAACTGCTGGAAGCGTCATATTCGGTACTAGACCAATACCAGTCATTTGTAAATATATTTTGATTGCCAAACATAGAAGTTATGAGCTCATTGATTTCGGTTTTATACTTGGCCATAAGCATAAGTTCACCCAATGCGGGCAGGTTCCACACGGTTGTATCTTCAATTCCGTCAGATTCAAGCGTACAGGCTTTATAGGCTCTGGCAACTTCGGCGGCAGGGGTGCCGACAGTTCCCTGGGTGTCCTTGACGCCTGCAAGGGTTTCTATTATAACATCGGTATTTTCCTTGCCGTCGAAGGTATCATAGAGTCCTTGGTTACCACTGCCGTAGTTTTTCAAGCCGCGTAGGTCAGTTCCGTAGCCACCCCATTTGAACGTTTTGTTGCCGCCTGCGTCAACGCAGTCACTTTTGGCGATAATGAACTGGTGGCATTCGGCACGAAGTCGGATGCCAATACGGATATACTTGGAGCGGTTATTTGCGCTCATGGAGTTCCATTCGGAAGCCGTGAAAAAGACTTGTTCACCGTCTTCAATTCGGAGAGTAGCCAAAGAAAGGTCAAGAAGCGTACCTGCCCATTGCATATACTTGGCGATGTCACTCGCCGGGGTATTTTCATTGACGGTTGTAAAACCGATTGATTGCAAAGCTGCAACTTGGTCTTGTTTATTCAGGCGCATAAGCATTGCGTTAGCGATATTTTTATCCATTTTATTATATAATTTTAGGTTAATACTATTCAGAAGCAACAGCTCTCACATGGAGAAGATTTGAATTTTTGTTTTGATTCGTAATACGCCCGGTATTCAGTTCGAACGCCCAGGCGGAGTTAGTATCCCAAATTGTTGATGACCAGTAGTATTTATCAGTCATCAGCATACTGTCACTACTCCAAAAGGTACGCATCATCTCATTGATTTTATCGCGATAGCGGTACATCAGAAGCATTTGGCCGGATGAAGGAAGGAACCAGTTAGATTCATCCTCGATACCGTCACTTTCCAAAGTGTAGGCACGGTATGCACGGGCGGCTTCGGCAGCTGGCGCACCGATCACACCACTATTATTTTGGTCTTTCAGAGTTGCGATAATGAGGTCAGTATCTTCCTCACCCGTGAAGCAGCCATACATGGCGCCCAGTCCTTTTTGATTCAGGCCATCTATGGCTTTGCCCTGACCGCCCCAGTAGAAGGTGGTAGTCATGTCGGCATTATAGCACTCCTGGGCGGAAATTACGAAGGAGTGTCCATGTGCCCGGATACGAAGACCGCGTTTGATAAACAACTGTTTGTTGGTAACCGTGAGGGAATCCCATTCCTCACGGGTGAAATACCATTTGGAGTTATCCGAGATGCGGTTACAGGCAAGATTCAAATCAAGCAGGCCGGCAGCCCACTTGATACGTTGTCCAAATTCAGATGCGCGGGAATTCTCGGTGATATCCGAGAATCCAACGGCGTTCAGTGCTGCTACTTGTGCCTGTTTATTCAAGCGAAGCAGCGTTGCGCTTTGTTCATTCGTCATAGTTACTTGTTGATTAAATCATTAATATCCATATTGTCTTCAGCGAAGCGTTCGAGATATTCTTCGTAGGTTTCGCCGTTATAATATTCAAGGACTTCATTGATGTTGTCCAGCGTTACGTTATCGTAGTACGGTTCCCCGCCATAAGACTCATTATTGAACCAGTTGATCAGGTCGATGTAGGCATCTATGACGGTAAGGATGACAAGGCCGTCGATACCGGATTCAAGAGATTCGATTTCATCCGTTTCACGGATAACTGTCAGTTCATACGTGCCGTTGACTACCGGTTTATCCTGTCTGTTGCCGTCCTCATCCATTCCGGCAACTCCATATTCGAGAATGGCAAGAAGCTCGGAGCCGTCAGCCTTCAGGGTCATGTTCGAGATACGGAGCATGGAAAGTTTACGGGATGCCGCTTGTGAAGCGAGGACGTCACGGAGCATCTGAATGGCGTCAAGTTGAGGCGACGTTTCAAGACGCAGGCGTTGGACGTTCGGCATGGATTCTATTTGCAGGCCGGACGGGGCGGAAAGACCGGTATAGGTCAGTTCAGGAAGACCGACAAAACGGAGGCTTGTCATTGTTGCTGGAAGAGAGATGTCATTAATCGGAGAAGTCTCTGCAAGAGTGATGTTCTCCAGTTTGCTACCGGACGCATTGATATGGGCGATACGTGGGCATTTGTCGGTAACGAGCGTAGCGATTTGTGTGTTCCGGATATCGAGTGATACGAGGAAGGGCATTTCGCCGCAGTTCAGCGAGGTAAGCGGTGCGTAAGAACCGATGGATTGTTCTGTATGGGTGTCAGAGCCCAAGATAAGGGTTTCCACAAGTTGCATGGCGGAGAAGCTCACCGTACTTGACAGGGAGATTTCAGACAGGTCGAGCAGCTTCATGCGGTCAGCCTGATAGATATACAGCAAGGCGCCTTCCTCATGTGAGAAGTTGGTGAATACATATTCTTCGCCCGCTTCAAGGAAGCAGCTTTCGGAAAGGTTGCCGCTAGCGTCATTGCCGACACCGAAGTAACCGTTTTTAGCAGCGACAATCCGGATGGTGGCGTTTGATTTGGAAGATACGCGCCCGGAAATTACACCGCTGAAGAAATCACCGGTTTGGAAATAGCCGTCACGAATACGCCAACGTCTTTCAATGAAGGACGGAAGGGCAGTAAGTCCAAGACCTTGCAGGGCATAAAAGTAGATAGCGTCAGAAGTGGCTGTATAGGAGATGTATTTCCGTTCACCATCGTAAGAACTAACCAGTTTCTGCCATTTTTTGAGCCGTTTGTCAATGAAGAAATGCGTAGCTCCTTCGGGTGAGAACGGGTGCAGGGTGACGCCGTCAATGGTCGCCTGAACGTTACGCATGGCGGCGGCAACGGTACGCAGGGAGAGTTCCGTACCGGATGAGTCAGTCCACACTACTTGCTGGAGATAGATGTTATTAAACAGAACGGAGCCGTAGCCAGCATAAGGGTTGGTGAATGTTTCATCGCTCGTCCGGTTAGGGTCCACCTCGGCGTCAACCGTGCAGCCACCGTCGTTGTCCTTGCTGTTGAGCGTATCGCAGTCATAGATTTTATTCAGGTACATGCGCATGGCATCCTCGGAACTGTACACACCGTCCGTTACGGAAGCGTACTCTTCCAGGAACCACATCGGCTGCATATTCTTGGCGCGTTGGTCAGTGGCGGCAAGGTAGTCGGTGAAGATGTCATAACTCAAGACACTTTCCGGGCAGGCATATTTATACAGGTTTTCCTTCCATGTTTTTTGCCAGTTCCCGCCTTTGGAGTAATCGCAGGAATCACAGAAGCGCAACCATCGGTAGAGGTTATAGGGTACTTTCTTACCCAAAGCGTAATCAATGGCGAGCTGGTCGTCATCGACAAGCGATTCAAAGTAGTAAGTCCATGCCGGGAAGGTATCGGCGGAGATAGTTCCATTATCCACGAGTTTCTGAACCCATGAGGACTTATCGGTTTTCATGGCCATCATATCCTGAACGGAGCCGACGCCCTGGAACCAGTCCATACCTTGGTAATTAAGAAGCTCGAAGCCTTCGACCGGATTCAGGACGTCACCGGTGACATTCCATTTACCGTTTTCGTATTTCATGGAGCCGGACTGTCTTTGCCATGAACCGTCCTGATACCTCATGAATCGGTATGAGCTTCCACAATACAGGGAAAGCAGGTACACGCTGTCCGTATCGACTCCGTCAGTCTGTTTGAAGCGTATCTCGATTGCGTCCAAAGTTTCGTCAGGAGTACCGAAGAACTCTATGAAGTCACCATAATTCAGGCAACCTTTGTTATAGCCGGGGGTATCTTTGAAGCCGAGGGCGAACTGTTCCCCTTTGTCTTCTTTCCAGTTGCCTTTGGCATGGAAATAGACGTTTTGCAGGCTGTCATCCTTACACCGATAGGTGGCTACCGGGTGATTGGCGGTAGAGTGGTTCATCTGCAAGTCTTCGATATGCAAGTCACCGCTGTCAAATGTTCCGTCAAATGCACGTTGGACAGGTGTCATATAGTTACCACCTAAGGCACGGTATGTAACGTTCATCATTTCACAGGCGCCGCAGTCGTTCGCATTACCGGAATCGGAGTAATCGACTTTTACGGTAATGACATCGACCGGGATTGTATTATCACCGACCTGTACTTTGTTGATGGCAGCCAAGGCTATTGCACGGCGTCCTTCCTCCGTCGTATCGTCCGGATTAAGTAGTATGATTCGAGTGTCCTTGTTTTTGCCTTTGCTCTTGGCGAGGTAGTAGCGTTTATTCTTTACCGGGCGTTTGGCAGAGGTGGTTCCCTGGTTGCGGGTTTGGACACTCATGGCCTTGAAGTTACGCCACGGGCGTTCGGGGTCAAAGTAATAGAGCGTGATGTATATCTTCGTACTGGTGGAAGTGGTGCCGTCCAGTGCTTCTATATCGGAGCCTTCATAGGGGCATTCGACAATGTAAGGCATACCGCGTGAATAGATTTCGGCAGCCGACGGGCGGCTTTGGGTACTACCCTCGGCTGTCTGGCTTTTAAGGACGTCCTCAAAGGCGTATTCCTTCACCATTACCTCCGTATCGGTCAGACGGACAAGGTAGTTCTTGAACGCCTGTGCCCATTCCATATAAGAGTTCCAGGCCATCATGTAATAAAGGTACAAATCACCCAGCCTGCCGTCCATCGTTATATATTTGGTCTGAATCAGGGAGCCGCCGCCCGGAACATAACCAAGGCAGGCGACTTCCTCACCGTTGAGGAAGAGTTTCATCATAGAATATCGTGTACCGTCACGTTCAACGTAGTTGCTTGCAGGTTCAACAACCACGGCTACGGTTATCTTTTCACCCTGTCGATAGGCGCGTTCTTCACGACGGGAAACGCCATTGTTACAGAAGATGCCGACCACCCGGCCGGTGACATAGAAGCCGGCACCGGACGTTTCGTCATAGCAGCTAAGGAGCAGGGCATCATCATCGGTCACGTTCTTGGAAGCGAAAGCGAACTGGATGGCGGCACCGTTGGATTCGATGGACGAGCCGGCAAACGGGGCATGGTTTAATGACACGCCCACATTCTCGGCTACGCGAAGGCAGTTCTCACCCAAGAATGTGCCAAAACCGTTGGTAGTCCAGTTGGCACCGTCCACTTTCATTTCATAATTACCGCTGACAATGCTATGGTCAGTTTCCTGATTGGTACGGGATGAGAAGTCAAAGTTATAGATGGCGCCTTCTTTTATGGCGGCGTCAATGGCGGAACCGCTAACTGTCACCCGGACAGGTTCGCTAGTCACGTCCTTGCATACGGCAGTATAGTTGACCGTATCGGTGCCGTCAGCCTTGTAGCCCTGCAGTTGCTGTTTGACCTGATAGGTTTTGTTACGACTGGCAGCAATTTGTGTTACCTGCACGTTATTGGCTTTCACGCTGACGGGTGAAGTCATTTCCAACGGGTCATAACAGGCAACATCAAGTTCTACGGTTTCGTACAGTCGGACTACTCCACCGTTTTTATCATCGTATCTCAAGGCGACAAGAGGTGTGGAACTATTCGGGTCAATTACCATGACAGCCGTGTAGATGACATTTCCTTTCACTCCGGATGCGACATCCATTCCTTGGATGCGCAAGGGATAGGTACCGTGTTCTAGGCCGAGGGAAGCAGGGCGGATTACAACGGAGTGCGAGTAGTTGTCATTTACAACGGTGGTAGACAGGGATTGCCATTCACCATTAATCTTGATGTCAACCTGGGCACTGATACCTTTATCAGAGGTGTTGTTTCCGAACTTATAGAGTGGAAGGCTGAAACTTTCAGTTGTCGGAGTAAGCAGAGTTTCAGGGGTATAGTTGAGCACCTGCACACAGGTACAGGTAATATCAACAGCTGTTACATTGACATTCTTGGAACCGGTATTGCCGCTTTCGTCAGTGGCTATCAGCTTGAATTTCCGAGTACCGGCAGCCGTAAAGTATGCGGTGAAGTCCAGTTCAAAGGAGAAGTCCTTCATGTCACCGGAAGATGCTTTGTTGACGGTTTCAGTCCAGACGGTAAGCCCGCTTTCACGGTCTACGAGTTCCAGTTTCTCAATCAGGTTGTCAGAGGATTCGACACCGTTCGAGGTCACGGAACGAATGGCGGCAAAGGTTCGTAGCGTGGAGCCGTAAGAGCCATAGACAGGTGTCGACTGGAAAGCAATGGCAACAATGGTACCGCCAGTTTGACCGCCGCCACCCGTGCCGATAGCGAACTGCACTTCATCACCAAGGGTTTCACCAGCAGCGTTCTTCATCTGAAGTTTTACGATGCCTTCTGTTTCCACGTTTACGTCGAGGTTGGCCGGAACATAGGCATAGGCGCCACCAGTTGAAAAGGCATCCTTTCCCCCTTCTGCCGGTTCATCGGAAGTTTCAACAACGGAACCGCCACCACCATTCCCGAAGGGTTTCCAAAGAGAAGGGGTCGCAAAATCGGACACAGCACCCTGGAACTGCCGGGTTTCCATTTCATACTCGCCTGTTTTGTAAGTAATGATGAGACCCGTTCGCTCATATTTGACGCCAGATTCCTGTTGATAGGAGACAATGGCGGCAATAGCGGTTTCAAGGGTATAGTGGCCATCTTTCAGAGGGCGGATCTCATCAACAATGACGATGGGGTGTGTTACATCGTCGGCGGGCGTGCCGCTCTTCATATCCTCAAGGGCTTGCTTATCCTCGGCGGACAAAAGGCCGGCTTGTTCAAGGGTAGCAGAAGGCAGACGGAAGCTGTCGTCCGTTTCTTTACCGGTTGTTTTGGACACTTTCTTAAAATACACATTGAGATAGGAAGCGTCAGACAGGACGGAGAAAGAACCCGGTTTGATTATATCGGAAGGGATATTTTTCATTGTATCTTCCAAAGACTTTCCACGGTTGCCGGGGAAAGCTTCTTCTTCACCTTCCCCAAGAGACAACGGTTCAGGCAGACATTCAGAAGGAACTTTACTTTCTTCGTTCAAAGGAGCGATACCGTTCGCTTTTCCTATCCTTTCCTCAAAGTCATTTATTACAGAGGTCCATTTGCCCCATGTAACACTCTCATTGGAAACAATACCTATTCGTGAGATTGTACAAACTGTACCTAAATATACACCTTCGGCATTGTCTGACATGGTAGCCAGTTGTATACACGAAGTGAATGATTGACAAACCTTATCAAGCTCCAACCGTTCAATTTGTATATTTACAGGAATCTTAGACGAATCAACAGACAAAATACACCGATAATTCCCAATAGAAGAATCCCCGGAATACATTGTTTTTAATTTATCTTTAAAGCTACCAATAGTAGTAAAAGAGCCAATACTTTTAAATGGGTCAGTCAAAGGATTGGATTTATCAGACACTCCTGTTATACGTTTCAATAACTCGGCGTCTCCATCCGATAAATCTTTTGCAATCTTATTGACATTCTCCACTAATGCATCAAAATCCCCATTCACCATTTTAGCAATGGTACTTGAAAGTAAATCAATAGATATTTTCCGACCGCCACTAACTTCAACGTACATATCTTTGGATAGCTCTGTTGTATCAGTCAGTTGCTCTATTGTAAGACTGTTTGTCTTCAACGCTTGTAACACAAGGCTAATAATCTGTTGTTTTTCTGTTTCTGTCATAATTCTCTTTTTTAATCATTTTCATATACCCATACAAGCTCAATGGTCATACCAAGATTATCTATGTCGCAATCATAGACATTATCAAGATAAAGTTGGAACTCCTTCAGAGCACCAATATCTCCACCGTTAATACCTTTCAAGACACATACACCATCCCTACTGATTACACTCCCTTCAATGAGGTTAGTATACGAATCTCCTTTATATAGTACAGCACGCAAATTTATCGAACCGTTGTCCAAATCGTTCTTTAGTCTATCCAGTCCATTAACTGTAAGTTTACCGTAACCTCTTCTACCAATATACTTGTTATCTATGTCAGTCGTCTTGATTGCAATCAAATCCCAATATGAATTTTCATCAACACCTGGGTGATGAATACTGTTGACAGTAACCATAGTATCACTATTAATAGAAACTCCAGTATTAGGAATAGCCTTAGTCATATTGATATATGCTCCGACCTCTGCAACCTCACTTTCTGAACCATACTTGATACTACGCATTCCTTCATCATCTGCTATCCTATAAGCACCGCTTTGTACACACCTCATAGCAAGCTGGTTATTCCATTCCAAAACTGGATTCATCGTTCTTACCTTCTGTAACATTTGATTGAACACAAAACTCTTCAATCCCTCTATTTGCTGGTTAAGTTCCGGAACATTACTTTCCTTTCTGGTATATCGAACACCATCAAAGTAGACGTAATTACAGCATAAGACACGATTCAATAATTCAGCAAACCACACAGGGCATCCCATCCCATTTCCAAGCGTGAATAATACTGTTGTATATTCGTGGCTGAATAGCTCAACAATATCCTCATCAGAGGTCACGAACTGCTCATTATCCACACCGAACGTCCATCCGTTATCTTTGAAACCACCAGGAACGCGAAAATCAAAAAAGTATTGCATCCCATCTATCCACCAGACAGCATCAAGACGCTGCTTATTATCTTTCATTGAATACTGAATAAGGCTGGTTTCTGATAACTCACATTCATCGTCCGTAACTTTAAAAATCTCACTCGTATTCCCATTAACTGTTACAGTATAGTATCCACATGGAAGCAATGAAATGTTATAGAAATAAAGAATCTTATCATCATTCATCTTCCATGAGCTTAATGATACAGGTGTAGATATATTACTTAAAAGATTATTAATGTAAACTATAGGCTCCTGCTCTTTGGCTGTCAAAATCAATTCAACAAAAATCCTGTCTGTACGTGCGAATAATTGCACATATTTACTCTTCGCTCCAAATTTATCGGTAGACGGAGAAAAAAACAGTGGGGTAAACGGGCTTATAATCATATTCTAGGCTTTTGTTATTGAACGGACAAATAAATCATACTTCACTCCCTCGTTTCTCTCAACTGTACTACTCACCTCTTTGATGTAACCTTCGTAAACAAGGCCACCTTTTTGAATCTTAATCGTTCCATCATCTGTTTGTGGAATATCCTCATCAAAGGTTGTAAATGAAACATCTCCACAAGTGACCAAATGCTCTTCAAGTATAAAGTCATCAGTTAATTTCACATCATTGACTATAACATTGCTATTCCCATCCGAAGAAGCATAATGAAGAGAATCAGCGAACATGCCAATATACTTAGCATTAGCTTTCAACATAGCTTTCTGCCAATACATAACATTAAACATTGCATCAGGATTTAGAACACCTGCAATCTTCCAATCCGCATTCCTTTCTAGTACATATTCCGCTTTCCCAATAACCTTATTATAAGCGAGCATTGCGCCAACGATAAACACATCATTATCACTTTCGTTATCAGTAGAACTACTTCCCCTTTTCTGTGACACGATTTCCAAGCCATAAGCATCTGCACGATAAGGGCTCACTAACTCTAGTGTATTATCTGTTACTTGCAATCCAGTAGTATATTCAGCAGTAAATCGAAATTCATCACGACCATTCAAGCATTCATAATCAACTTTATCATAACCAACTTTAACTCGTGCATATATCCTAGAACTGTCTACTTTAAATTGAAAATCTGAAATGTTTCTTGATATATTCTTATTACCATTAAAAGTAAATAAGCTGTCACGATGGACAAACTTTACAATATCCCCCTCAATCCTCTGAACAAAGCCAAAACAGGCTTCCATCCAGTCTACAAACTTCGTATATGAGGTATATAATTTAGCAGACAATATCCCACGAATACTTTCGGCAGCCAAAATAAGGCAATTGTCCAACCGATTGTCTACACCGGAAGCTATCTCGCCTTTTATACCCTCTTTACCACCATTCATACTTTTGAGCAAACTATTCAGAACAGTAATAGGTTTTACCACATCTATATTGATAGGTGATGCTATTGAAGTCCATTTTATCTGTAGTGAATATTTAGAAAAATACACCTTTCCAGGTCCGTTAACATTCATATTACCTATCGGATCATGTATGACAAATTGAAGACATTCACCATCTTGAAGGTCTATTGCATAAACATCCCGATATTGTTCGGGTCTATAAGTGTCTTTTTCTGTTGTATGTGTATTTCCTGAATAATCGGTATTTATCCAACTCGCAATAGTGCTTGTGGTACCGTTCCCATCAACTTTAGCAAGTGTCAACATTACATCTCCTCTGCCTAAATAAAAGTTGAATTCGGGAGTTATATATACCTTGACTGGTTTATGCGCCCTTAAAAAAGCAGGTACAGAAGTATCTAAAGTCACAGAATTTATTTCTACAGGACTATCTGATTCTGGTAAGTCTTTTTCTACGACTTCCAATGGAAGAGACTGGAATATAGTTTTTCCTGTTATATCTCTTGAGAAATCAACATATTGCCCTCCATCTTCTAAAGAGTATCCACCACATATATAGTTCGCGTAGTAATTAAACGGTAGTCTATCATAATAAAGCTGATATGTATCTTTTATCTCATCTACCGAATATTCGTACTGCGTTCCTTTGTTAGCCTTTATGATATTAGCGACACTATCATCTATCGAATTAATAGAAACAGTATTTCCATCATAGGTCAATGAACCGAAATCCAGTCGGCAACTGAAGAATTCTTCATAAGTATGAGAATTAGTTATAGTATAAACAGTGATACTAGCATTAGAAGCCAGGTATTTGCTCAAATACTCCTCCAATATGAGATCATAGGCTTCTCCCACAAACTGGAATTTTGAAGTAAAGGTTCTAGTTATTCCTTCAAGTCCGGAGCGTTTACGGGAAAACTTTATTTCATCCCAATTCTGAATACAAGATTTGGGAATATCATAGGAAATACTATCAACTGTAAGTACATATTTACAAAGCATTTTAACTCGTTTTGAACGTTCACGAGCAAATATATAGAAAAAGCCAACCGGTTTCCCGATTGGCTAAATTCTTGAAAATTGCATTTTGCAAAAGCAAGACATAACTATTTATTTTTCAACGCAATAGATAAAACATAAAATAATTATGACTTTCTGCATTCTCAATTTACAAATTAATACTTTCATAAAAAAGCTCCGAACCCATATATAAAGGAACGGAGCCTGCCTTTGTCTTAAAACGGTCTCGCTTCACAGCGGTACACTATCTTTAGAAAGTGGCTGCGGAAAGTTCTTTAGATATACGTTCCACCGCTACCCGTATCTTATCATATTGTTTTTGTCCGGCTACTGTCACACCGGAAGTATATTGTCTCATCAATGAAGCATTGATACCTGCCAACTCTGCAACCTTAGTAACATTCAGGAATGAGAAATAGTTGAAGAAAGACTGCATATCATATTTGTAGATAAACTCCAATTCCGGCATTTCCTTGCCTTCTTCTGCCTGCATCTCCTTTATTTCCTCATATGCTTTCATCATATCCTCTTTCGCGGCTTCCGCCGTATCTCCATACCCTGCCAAACCAAAGCCGGGTAAATCTTCCTCGACAAAGCATGAGTAATACCCATCGCTCGCCTTTTCCATGATTACAGTTACTTTCATATCCATTGCTTTAAAAATAGGAGTACGGCAATATACCGTACCCCATTGTCTCAACATTTACAGTCCTTTAGATAATAAAGCGCAAAAGGTAGGGGGATTACTCCCCCAAAAGAACCTTTCTTGCTTTACGTTCCATTCCGGTAGGCACTTCCTGTTTGCCATGCCTTGACAGGGCAAATTTGTTTCCTGTCTTGGGGCTGTACCAAATATCATGATTAGCCCCATGCCTAAGAACGTAACAACCTGCTGCGGTAAGTTCCGCAAAAAACTGATTGTACTTCATAATGTAAAAGACCGTTTATTTAAGACGATACAAATATAGCGTTTTTGCTATAAACCACCAAATAAAAATATAACTATTTTGCTATATTTATGAAAAAAGTTATTTCCATACACTTTTAATCGATCATCAATATCCAATTTCATGAAGCAGAAACTTCCGACCGGAAGAAATACGACTTCTTACAGTTCCAACAGGAATGTTCAGGATTTCACTTATCTCATCATAAGAATACCCACTAGCATAATACATCACACTATCAATACAACGGGATTTTTTAGCACACCGTTGTATTATGGAAACCAAATCATCAAACAGTATTGAATGAGCTGTACAGTTAGAAATGGCACTTCCGTCTACCATATCAAGCCCTGTAAAATGTATAAGGGAATTTCTATTGTATCTTATTATATAAGTATTCCTCATTATAATAAGACACCACGGTTGAAGTGGTTTAGAACAATCAAATTTATCACGATTCACAAGTAGCTTATAAACTGTATCACCGGCTAAGTCTTCAGCATCTTGCATGGAACAGCAGAATTTTCTTGCCACCTTTAATATCCAAGGATATATTTCTGATAATTCCTTTTCAAAGTCCATTGTCAGCCCTCCTTATTAGGTGTATCTTCGGTTCGCCATTAATGCACCTTTCCACATATTTCCGGTGCATGATACTTTGTTCGTGCATTTCCTTAGCAGAACGCTCGATTGAACTAATAAGAGTGCCTATATCGGGGGGCAATAAGGCAATCATTTTTTTTACCTCGGACACTTCTGCCGTTATCCGATTACACTTCGTCTCTAATGTACGTAATTCTGACAATAAAACATTGTATAAATGCCTATTTATACAATGGATGCTGTTTTTTCTATTCATAAAAAAGTCGTTTGTGATTCTAAAGGAGATGTACAAACGACTGTATGAAATAATTCGCTTTAATTAAAAATTAATCGAATTACAGCATATATGTAATACCAATATTATCATGTGCTTCTTTTTCTGATCGATATTTCAACATCAGCTTGATGAACGATATTCGCATAGACAGCAGCATTAATTACGCGGGAATCAATACTCATTTTAAAGAATGTCATTAGAAAAGCAATCTCTGCATCAAAAGAAGAACGAATTTGTTCAGGAGTAGCCTTACTTCCTTTATGTTCCTCACTGCGTCTCTCCTCATTCCGTTTTTGCTCAAAAATTGCAGAATGAAGTAAATAATCAAGCTTCGATATAACTTGCTCATCACTCATATTTCGGGTATCTACATTTAGTTGACCCAATACCTGACGAACATCATCATAAAAGCCAAGAGAAACAAGAGCCTGACAAATACGAAGACTCAATAGTTTGGCACGTTCTTTCAGCATATCCTCTTTGTCCATTACCATAGCCTTCATATTTGAAGGATTAACAATACTTCTGTATTCAATGAGCAATTTAGATGCTATCTCTTTAAGCGTGCTCTCTGACACAAATTCGCGACCCGAAAGCAAACAAGCATAGTTTCCGCATGAAAGCTCAATGAAATCATTCAATGTTATCTGATTTAATCTTTCAATCATGACTATTTCAGTTTAGATAACTTATACAGTTCAAATTCACGGTTAGAAGCATCCTGACGCTGCATTTTAAGACTCTTCATCAAAAGAAAATTTGTTCTATCAACCCTTTTTTCTAATCGGGAATAATCATTGAAAACAATGGTGTCACCGGAAGAAGATGCAAAATATGTCGGTGAAAATGTAGGAAAGTCCCAATCCGGCATATCAAAATTAGAGATATCTACCTTATCAACATCAGGAAAGACTTGTGCACCTTTAGGAATATCAACTAAAGTTGGAGCATCAGGAGTAATCCATGCTTTTCCGGAATACATGATAACTTCATGTTTACCGGCATCACCAACTAAAGCGGTACCGCCGGGATGCCTATCATTACCTTTAGTACCGTCTGCATAGGAAGGAATAGGAGTTGCAAGAATTGTTGCTACTTGCATAGCCCCCATTGCCCCGATAACAGCAGCCATAACAGCACCGGCAATCGGACCTAACTGGAAAGCCTCCATAATACCACGAGCCGTCGCAATTCCCGTTTCTGCTACTTGTACCCCTTTGTTCCAAACAGCTTGCTTATGCGCAATCTCTTGCTTTTGCCTTTCCAGCTCTTTATTCTTGGCTTCAGTCTGATCCTTTGCTGCACGTTTACGTGCTTCTGCTTCCTCTTCAGATATGGCCCCCGATTCTGCTAAGTTCTCTATTCGTTCAATATCCTCATCATACTTTTCCTCATTGGCTTCCCGTTCTTCCTCTATTTTCTGAATCTGTCCATCATAAATAGAAGAGACTAAGTTTCCAATGGTCCCCACAGCTTGAGATGCAGTTTGAAGCCACTTTTTCAAGTTTTTCTGACGCTCTTTCTGAGCTTTCTCATCCGCTTTAGTAACCTTATTGATAGCCTCAATCTCCGCTTCTGCTTCTTTTTGGGCAAGGTCTGCTTTCAATTTAGCAAGTTTCTCCTCTAGTTTCTCCCTTTTATCCGTACTCAAATTGGCAGTAGCAAGTTCGGACTCCAAAGCATCAATAGCTGCTTCAGCAGTTTTACGTGCATAGTTTAATTTTAGCTGATATTCAAGTTCTGCATACTCCTGCTGGGTTATTTCCTTAGAAGCTAACTGTTTTTTAAGAGCAAGCGTATCCATAACATATGCAGCATCCCGGATTTCCTGCTCATGCGCTGCATTCTCTGCAATTAACTGCACCTGATCGGATGCATGTCTTTCGTTAAGTTCTTGTTTCTTTTTTGCATATTTTTCGTCAATGAGAAAAACATCTTCACCTGTTTTCTCCGCTGCATCAATTTCTGCTTCACGTTGCAACTCCAACTGGTGCAATTTCAAATCAAGTTCTTCTTGGGACCCCTTTTTTACAACAGCAAGAGCGTTCTCAACATCTTTCTTTTCACGGTCAGAATTATACTTAATAGAGAATTCATCTAATTTATCCTGCATTTTTTTCGCCAAATTCTGACGAATAGCAATTTCTTCTTTACTATAACCCTTAACAGCAGCAATCTTCTTTGAGTACGCTAAACCAATTTTAGCAAGTTCCTTTTCTAAGCCTTCATCCATGAGGGCGAGTTCAGATTCTTGATAAGTTTCTTTAATCTTTTGTTTTTCCTTAGCAGCTTTCTCCAGTTCACGTTTTTCTTTATCTGTGAGAGGTTTGTTAAATGTACTTCCCATATTTTCCTCTTGATAATCATTGGTAATACCTTTGATTTGCTCCATTTTTTCTTTCAACCCAGCAACATATGCAGTTTGCTCTTCAACAAGCTTGAAAGACTCATCTATGTCTTTTTTCATCTGATTAGTAGTTTTTTGAAGCCCTAGGCCTTGTTTCAATAAACTACGATTATTATACTCACTCCACTGCTTTTGGTTTCGTTTAGTATAAAGTTGCAATCTAGCTTCTTCTTGTGATAAAGTTCTTTCCAATATTTTAAGTTGTTCTCCTCTAGCTTTCTCAAAAGCTTCTGCACCGTCAACTCCCTCTTTTCTATATTTCAAAGCGACCCTATCAATACTTTCCTCCTTAGATTTAACCCATTCCTTATCCAATTTAGCAGCTTCTTGACCGTTACGAGCTGCATTGGCTAATCTTTCTTCACCAAGCTCTTCAGCAGTAGCAATAACAGCACGCATAGAACGAACAAGTTCAGTAAATTCATTTATAATTCCAGATAAAACGCCAGTATTCTTTCCCAAAGAAATCATGAGAGCTTCCCAAGCAGAACTTAAACTGGCAATTGCTCCCTTTGCATTATCTTCCATAGTATGAGCCATGTTCCCTAATTCACTCTCAACACCTGTAATCTGGTCACGCAAAGGAACTATTTTATCGGCAGCAGTTAAAAAAGCGTTGAAAGCAGCGACACTTCGTTTATCTGTCATTTCAAGAGTACTATTCAAATCTACTCCCTGCTCTTTCAATTTTTGCAATCCAGCGACCAATTCAGGTAATGTTCTCACCGGACCACCTAACGACTTGGCAAGTACCCCGTTTGTATCGGCTAAATTTAGAAGAATATTACGAGTAGCAGTAGCAGACATTGAAGCATCAAATCCTGCATCTGCCAACTTACCAACCAATGCTAAAGTATCTTCAATAGAGAAATTAAACGCTTTAGCTACTGGCCCCACGATTGGAAGTGCAGTAGCAAGATATGAAAAAGACAATGCACTCTTTGTTGTCGCAACAGCCATTGCAGATACATAGCGTTCAGTCTCACGGGTATCAGCATTAAACATTCTTAATGCAGCTCCTGTCAACGAAGCAGCCTCTCCCAACTCTGCACCGGTAGCTTGAGCAAAACGTAAAACAGATTCTGTTGCATCTAATATTTCTTTTCTTGTAAAACCTAATTTCGCTAATTCAATCTGCAATTCGGTAGCTTCAGAAGCTGTATATTTAGTTGTAGCTCCCAACCTTTTAGCATCAAGAGTTAATTCTTTTATTTGGTCTGATGTGGTACCGAGTATTGCAGCAAGCCGGCTATTAGCAAATTCAAATTCAACAACACTACCTACACCCTCACGAAGTTTAGTGAAAAGAGCAACGACACCACTTACAACAGCTTGCGCACCTATATATCCAGCAGCCCATCCTTTCAATCCGGCACTAACTTTACTTAATCCAGGAGCCATCTCCGTTTTAAGCATCCTTCCTGCATTCTGGGCAATAATACCCATATTCTGCATGGACTTATTACCGTTCTGTATTTCAATCCATGCCGCCTTTACTTCTTCCCGATATGCACCGATGGTCATTTTCTGTTGACTATATCGATCGGAATTTCGCTTTATGTAATCGGTATTGATTCCGATTGTAGAATTAAGACGGGCAAGCGTACGAATATAATTCTCATCAGTATCTTTCAGTAAATCAACAGCCTTTTGAAGCTGCTTATTCATTTCCTTTGCCTGGGAACGACTGTGTACTTCCTGATTAGTTAGTATTATTGCCGACCGGATAATCTTTAAACGTTCTTCTTCAGATAGAACAGCTTTCTTACGAGTAGTATTACCGACATTCTGCGCTTTTGTCAAGTTAGCTTCCGCTTTAGCTGCTTTTTCCAAGGACACAGCATTATCTTGATTAGCCTTAGTGAGTTTCTTTAATTCAGCAGAAGACAGTTTTTCTACATTTAACTTTTCCTCTATCCTCTTGCTTACGGCTTGGGTTATTTCAGACTGTTTTCTAAGAGCCTCTGTTAATTCGTTAGATGCAGAACCTGCAACTTTAACTTGAGTTTTATAAATGTTACCTAACTTCTCCAAGTCAGCGATGCCGTCCACATTTATCTTTAGACCTTTTGCAAGCTCAATAGCTGCATTTTTATAAGTTTCCCTTACTTTACCAATAGTATTATCAAGTTCAATCAACTTTTGAATCTCACTATCTTCAACGAAATCTTTTAATTTTAAATCTGCCATAATTACAGGTAATGTCTATATTCAACAATCTTTCCTTTTATCTCAACTCCAAGTTTATCAAAAGCATAGGTACCATCTTCTTTCTGATAAACGACATACATGCAACCATCCAAGACAGCTGCTTTCTTTGCAAGATCACTGATACGTTCCAGTTCACTCTGCATCTTTTTTATTTCGCAACTACAAGCCATTTTCTACAGATATCCACATTCTGAAAAGAAACGTTCCATCCAGGGACGGAGATACATAATATTAAAGTACTCTTTAGCTGTATCACCAATGCCTAAAATCTGCTCACCGTATTTCTTCTCAATAGAACTACCGTCCGTAAATCCTTTCGTTGAGAATCGAAGCCCGGAATCAATTCTATCGGCAGTTATGCTATCATAGAAAGTACCAGTAATAAAGAGGTTAGGTACCTCAATCGGACGCGGTGGCAAATAAAGCATCTCACTTCTAAGAGGTGGAGTTATCCTCTCCTTCCATCGTTTATATTGTTCCGCACGGTTCTGCCAGGGACCGGGCTCGTTAAAATAGGTGTCAGTATCATAATCAGGATTCAATAGATGTTCAGTACCGTCCAGACCGGAATATAATTGCTCCTGAATACAATCAACGAGCACATTCTTATGTTCTTCCATACACCTAATACATTCCTCTTCAAACCCGGATGCAATGGAATGAATAACTCTATGTAATTCATCAAAATCTGCCATACAGTAAAAATATAACGGGCTGGGCTGTAATCACACCCCAGCCCGTCGGTTACTTAGTTATCGCATCGTACACTTCCGAGAGCTTCTTCTTACGGTCAGCTTCCTTCAGTTCCTGCCACACGACTTTAATGTGTGCATTAATAAACTCTTCCTTCGTCATGCCCTTCACAGCAGCTTCGACGAACGTAACATTATCTACCTTCATGACACCTGCTCAATACCTCTGATTCCTTTTTCATACAATACAGAAGGAGCTTTCAACGAAGGAACCGCCCCGGCTTTAGGAACAATGGTAATGATACCATCCGAATACGTAGCAGAAGTTACGTTATTCATAACTTCAGCAGCACCATCAGCAATAAGACTGCCAAATTCTTCTGTACGGTCATAACCACCAACAACTTCAACTATTTTGTAAGTATTTTCGGCCTCCAACTTTTGAAACACAACATCAACCAAGCCTTTAACGAAATTCTTGGGATTGAAGTCTAACTGCACGTAGTCAAAGTGCAATTGGCTGTCTTCCACATCTTCATGTGAAAAACTAACAGTCATCGCAGACTTAGCACTACTGGTCGGGTACTGTGTCACGGTCGGATAAACAGTAGACATCGGAATACCGGCAAGGATATCAGTGTCATCATTATAACCGATCAACATATTATCCTGATTCCAAAAGTAAACGTCCCATCCTTTATTGGCACATTTCAGAAGCTGGGCATTCAAAACCTCATCAAATTTCTTCAAAGTGAAGGTGTCTGTTTGAGCGCTTAGCCCGTTGTATTCACTTGCACCGTACCCTACAGCATTAACTTGGGGCTCTCCACCATTCTTGGCATACTCCAGGAATGGCAAAATAGGGTAAATACGCCCGGGACGGTCTGCATGGCACAATTCGAGCAATTTCTCACCTGTTATATCAGCAGGGAGTTTGACACCATGTTCCGCCAAGATAGCACCTTTGACTTTTTTCCAGTCAATACTACAAGCAGAACTACCAGTGTTCATCCGGGAACCCTTACACGTTCTAATCTTTCTCATTTTCTTCTACAATTAAGATTATTAATTTTTATTTCCATCGAGCGTATATTTATGGCATCAATCGGCTCGCTCACAGCCTCACCGGAATCTGTATAGGCTCCGTATCTGCCATATGAATAGTTTTCTGAATAACTATGTTTCACTTTTTCGTCATAGTCGCAGTCGAACCGGGAATCTTCATATAATACTTCCAATAAACGTTTATAGATTGGCCGAAGGATATTTTTAAAAGATGTGGTTCTGCGCATCTCATTGCTCCACTCTTTACAAGAAGAGCAAGCTATAATTAACGAAACCTTTGCTTTTGAAAAATAATCCGCGTCACCTCTATCCTCACTAATTGGAGTAAATAGTGCAACCAATGGAAACTTCCTTTCAGACTGGGCAGAAGACTTACTGTATTCATCTAAAATATCTTTGATATATTGACTGCTACCGAAGATGTAATTCAACCTTGGGGACTTCACAACTTTAGTTCCCCCTTTCCCATTTGGATAGAGGATTTCAAGCCCTTCTGGAAGTTCCTTTACAATCTCCTCAAACAGTTCTGTTATATCTAAATCTATCATAAATTGAAAGCATTAATTGGGGTCAAAAGATTCTTGGTTATTTTCACATCGAAAGGACAATCATTCGACATAGCCCATTCAACAAACTGTTTATTCTTCTCTACCATGCTATTCCATGTGCTTACTTGTCTCTTCAAAGGAGCTATATATTCATTAGCACATTTCAAACGGACAAGCCCGGTTATTGTAGCCTGGGTGTTTGCGTCACGAAGAATATGATAAAAGACATAGTCAGCGAACGGTTCACACAGCTTCTCGCATAATACTGCATATCCGGACTGGGGGGCTTCCTTCTCTTCTGAAATATCAACTTCATCTGAAGAATCTTCCTTTTCCCGTTCAATAAGCTCCAAATAATCTGTGATAGCTTGGGAAAGAGTCACACCAACAACATTCCGGAGAAATTCGGGCTGAAATGCCTTAATATACCCATTTATCACTTCATTAACAGCAAGAGATTGGGGTGAAGGCATTTCAGCGACCGAAGCATTCTCAATATGCCTGGGACCTGACGTAAAATATGAAACATCAATCAACATGGCAATAGTTATTTAGAAGCCTTACCCTTTCCGATTTTCTTTTCATCTTCCACGGAAACGGTTTTATCATCAACAACAGTTACTTCCTTAGCATCTCCAGCAGGCAGTTCTTTTGAATCGGCAGCCGGAAGATTTTTGTTATCAGAAGGAGCTAAGGCTTCAAGTTCTGCAATACGGGCTTTCATTGTATCACGTTCATCTGTCAGTTCAACAATAGCTTTATCTTTCTCCGTAATGGATTCAGTAAGTTCACCGATTTTCGCATCTTTCTCTGTGAGCATACATTCCAATGTCTTTCGAGCATCTTCCTCTGTCACCAAGCCGCATTCGGAAATGGGGGTGATTGTTATCAACCCCCTACTAACACGAATACGTTGCTCGCGAAGTACACGCGTCAGTTCTTTGTCCTGACCTGTAATAATGTACTTTTCCATAATCTTAGGCTTTCTTAATAGCGTTCAAAACATCGTCCAAATCACCATAAGCAAAAGCCCAAGGCATATAAACAGGCATCATCACTTCCTCTTGAATCATAACAGTAGTCATGTTCTTCAATTTAGTATTCACATCATCGGCAAACTCAATAGAAAGTGCAGTGTAATCAATCAATGAACATCCGTTCACCATATCCCCGGCAAAGTACTTACCAACTCCCATTGAGTTGCATTCAATAATAGGGATACCAGCAATTGACTTCTGACCATTCGTTTCTGCGATAAGGTTCAGCTCTCTACCAGTAGTATCTTTTGCTGTTGAAATAGTGAACACAGTAGACGGATGCAATACAAAAGCATTAGGGTAATACTGACCGAAGTTTAATACAGCAAAAATAGCATTTGCAGCATCCTTGTAGTTAGGATCTTCAACAGAGCCAAACATACCACTCTTCACAGTACCGGTAATCTTATTGATAGATTCTTCGGTACCTTGATAATCGAAATCAATTGCAAACTTACGATCATTCATCTTATGAATCGTGAAAGTATCGTTCAAACCTGTCTCAACAGTAGCACCGGCAAAAGTAACTTTCATATTATCAATGATCTTATCATTTGCAGCAGCAAGAACGATTACAGCTCTACCATTAGTCGTTTTCTCAATAGATTCGATAGCACCGGCAGCAATAGTAGTATATGTGCCACTGATGAACTTAGACACACATTCAACTCCTTCGTAAGTGGTAATACCCTTCAAGTTATCACCGGAGCCATCACCGAACAGGATTTGGAAGTTTTCTGCCGTTTTAACCCACAATGGAAGGCGGTTAAGAATGAATGACACGACATAACTCTTTGCTTTCAACAATCTCTTTGAAAGATTCATATGGGTACCGACACGTCTTACGTTCGTAAACTCTTCCTTAAACTTCAAAGAAGATTCTGAAAGCATACCATTTTCAGATACTACTGTTGCATTACGGTCGAAATCATAGACCTGTTCGTAAGAAATAGACAATGCAGCAGGATCGCCAGTTTCTACGAGCATCAAATCACGAAGGTTTAATTTCTGTTCATGAATTGCCGTTACAACACGCCCAGTTGAACGGTTATTACTTAACGGAGTATTAGAACTATTCGAAACAGAAACCAAGCCTTTCAAATCAAGATTAAGACTACCAGAAGATTTTTCACGACCACTGAAATATCCTTGGCAAGCAGGGGTATCGAGGAAATCTCCAACAGCCTTCTCAACAGCATTAACAGAAGTGAGGATACCACCATTCTCTTTGATTTTATCAAATGCTTCTGCTAAAGCAGTAACCTTTTCCGATTGCTCTCTATACGATTCCTGTATTTTATCGAAGTTGGGTAATCCTTTTAAGGTATCAGCAAGACTGTCTGAAATCTCTTTAAACTTGGCTTCTATTGCAGTCTTATCCATCAAACCACCATACAGCTTCTGCATATTGAAATGATTATAGTAAGTTTCGGCCTGCAATGTATGACTTACTTCAAGCAACC
>ENA-UESP01000950-UESP01000950.1-human-gut-metagenome-genome-assembly--contig:-NODE-950-length-21973-cov-10.885002_pt1 | contig 21973 bp, 24 predicted proteins | sample MGYA00243003_ERZ508004 | MGnify/ENA primary metagenome ERZ508004 (study PRJEB26167, sample SAMN06115443) | human gut metagenome | host: Homo sapiens | place: China:Henan | collected 2015-07-29...
AGCTCCCACTGACAGATCGCGAAGCGACTGCGTTCATGAGCAAGTAGCGAAGCGGATTGCGAATGTCCGCTTTACAGTACAGTTTGACTTCGATCTTTTATTCATTAGCTCTTGACAAGTAACCATTCGGTAACTATAATGAAGTTACCGAATGGTTACTTTGATAAAGGAGATAATTATGGCAGAGGGTACAAAGGAACGGATTTTGAGAACAGCACTGGAACTGTTTGCGCAGAACGGCTATCTGGGGACATCAATGAATGATATTGCAGGGCAGTTGGGAATTACGAAAGCCGCCTTATATAAGCACTATGCCGGCAAACAGGAAATCTTAGATAAGATCGTGGAGCGAATGAACAAGATGGACTATGAGCGCGCTGAGGCGTATGAAATGCCTGAAACGGAACCAGACGGCTTTGCGGAAGCATATCTGCATACACCAATTCAAAAAATTCGCACATACAGCCTTGCCCAGTTTGATCATTGGACAAAGGAATCGTTTTCCTCCAATTTTCGTAAAATGCTGACTCTGGAGCAATACCGTGATCCCAAGCTTGCACAGCTCCACCACGACTATCTGGCGGGAGGCCCTCTGGAGTACATGGCGGCCATCTTCCGCAAGTTTGCAGATTCTGATGAGGACGCTATGCAGCTGGCGTTGGAATTCTATGGGCCAATGTATCTTTTATACAGTGTCTACGACGGTGCCAAGGAAAAAGAATCGGTTTCTTCCTTGCTGGCGACGCATATTGATCACTTTATTGCCAAGGTTGAGTCTGATTACAGAAAGAAGGAATGAACAACATGAAAGATGGCGAAGGAGAAAAACGCTGGGTCTTATGCCCGTGGTGCGGTGCCAAGACGCGCTTACAGATACTGCGTGAGACAGAATTAGTGACTTTTCCTCTGCTTTGCCCCAAATGCAGGCATGAGAGTATTATCAATGCAAAAAATTTTATCATTGAAACCAAACAGCCAGACGCAAAGACGCAGTGCTGATCGCAAAACGATCATGCGCTGCGTCCTTTTTTGAAGGAGGACTACTATGGATGCAATTATTTACACCACCAACACAGGAAGTACCGAGCAGTATGCTAAGCTGTTGGCGCAGAAAACCGGACTACCGGCGTGTTCCCTTGCAAAAGCAAAGAGACGGGACTTTGCCGGAGCGGAGGTTATCTATCTTGGCTGGATTATGGCAGGCTCGGTCAAGGGCTATGCCGAAGCTGCGAAGCGCTATCGGGTGTGGGCTGTCTGCGGCGTCGGCATGGGACAAACCGGAACACAGACAGAAAGCGTGCGGAAAAAGTCAGCGATTTCAGCCAATATTCCGCTGTTCACCCTGCAAGGGAACTTTGATGTTAAAAAGCTGCATGGTATTTATCGATTCATGATGGAGATCATGGTCAAGACAGCCGGTAAAAGTCTGGCCGCAAAGAAAGGCCGCACGCCGGAGGAGAACGATATGCTGGATATGATGCGGTGTGGCGGCGATCGGGTCAAGGCGGAAAATTTAAGTGCTGTTCTTGAGTGGTACAGGAGGAACAGATGCAGTTCCTGAATCATTGGATCAGAGAATGTATCTCGAAATATGTCTGTGGCTGATCATACAAAATCATTAATAAGAGAGAAGGAGAAAAGTTATGTCAAAAAAGAATATTATTATTCGTCCGGAAACAAAAGACGATTACAGAGCTGTCGAAAACCTGACCCGCGAGTCATTCTGGAATGTCTACCGCCCGGGGTGCATGGAGCACTATGTGCTGCACTGTTATCGGGACGACCCGGCATTTGTGCCGGAGCTGGATTTTGTGATGGAACTTAACGGTGAGCTGATCGGGCAGGTTATCTATGTGCGGTCAGAGATCGACTGCGACGATGGACGAAAGGTGCCGATCATGACCTTCGGCCCCATCGGCATCGCACCCGCATACAAGCGGCAGGGCTATGGAAAGCAGCTGCTCGACTATTCCATGGAAAAAGCTATGGAGATGGGAGCAGGGGCGCTTGCCATTACCGGCAATATTGACTTTTACGGCAAGTCCGGCTTTGTTCCGGCCAAAACCAAGGGCGTGCGCTATGCCGACGACTTGGAGGCAGACTATTTTCTCATCAAAGAACTGAAAACCGGATTTCTGGACGGTATCTCCGGCACTTACAAAGACCCCAATGGGTATTTTGTCTGTGAGAAAGACCCTATTGGGTTTGAAAGGTTTGAAGCCACTTTTCCGGCAAAAGAAAAGAAGAAGCTGCCGGGACAGCTGTTTTGATCAGGAGAAATAGGTGGTGTAAAAATAATGTCATCCAGTAAAGAGTATCTTCATTTCATTTTAGAACAGCTATCGGATTTGGAGGCTTGAAAAGAAAACAAGCTCCGCTTTGGAGCTTATGCCTGCGGCAATCTGTGATCTTCCGTATGAGGGGGCGAAAGAAATGCTTCTGGTGGATGAAGTTGACAGCAAAGCGTTTCTTACAAAGCTGTTTGAGGCAATGTATGATGAATTGCCTTTACCAAAACAAAAGCGAAAGAATAGAGGAATAACCAATGAACTATATTCGGATCACAAAAGAAAATATTGATAAGGAGCATATCTGCTGCGCCATGTCCGGCAAACAGAGTGTTGCAAAAAAGGAATGGCTGAAGCAGCGCTTTGATGATGGACTTGTTTTCTATCGCAGTGAAGAACGCGGCAAATGTTTTATCGAATACATTCCGGCTGAAAACGCCTGGGTGCCTATTGAGGCAGACGGCTGCCTCTACATTAACTGCCTCTGGGTGTCCGGTTCCATGAAGGGACACGGATACTCAAATGATCTGCTGGAGGCGTGTATCCGTGATGCCAAGGCGCAAGGAAAGAAAGGTATTTGCATTCTGTGTGCAGAGGGCCGGAAGCGGGAATTCCTCGCTGACCCGAAATTCCTTACTTATAAGGGGTTCCGTGTGGCAGACATATCCGACTGCGGGATCAATCTCATGTATCTTCCCATTGAATCGGGTACACAAACGCCGCATTTCAAGGAATGCGCGAAACATCCGGCGATTGAGGAAACCGGTTTTGTCCTCTATTACACCGATCAGTGTCCCTACACCTATTATTGGGTGCCAAGGGTGCAGGAGGCAGCAAAGGAACATGGTATCCCGTTCAAAGTTATCCATATCACTGATAAAGAAAGCGCACAGAATGTACCTGCACCGGTCACGACTTATGCACTGTTTCGGGACGGTCAGTTTCTGACACAGGGTATCCAGTCAGATAAAAAATTCCTGGCGCTGGCAGGGACAGAGTTTGTCTCCGAGGGAAAGTCTGAGTGATAAGAAAGAGGATGATATATGGTGGAACAAAAACCGACAATCATTTATGAAAATACAGTCGTTGGGGTATTTGTCCGCAGAATCAACCGTTTTACAGCGGAGGTGCTGATTGATGGAGAACCGGAGATTGTTCATGTAAAAAATACGGGGCGTTTGCAGGAACTGCTTCTGCCGAAGGCAAAGGTGACGCTGCAAAAGAAATTGAACGCGAATCGGAAAACGGCATATGACCTGATTTCTGTATATAAGCCAGGGCTGAAGTGGGTGAATATAGACAGTCTGGCACCGAATATGCTGATGAAACAGCAGTTAATGAGCCTGAACTACGATCTTGTGAAACCGGAATATACTTACGGGAAATCCAGAATTGATTTTTACATGGAAAGTAATGGCGAAAGCTTCCTGACCGAAGTGAAGGGCTGCACGCTGGCAGATGATTTGCATCCGGGTATCGGATTGTTTCCGGACGCACCGACGGAGCGAGGCGTGAAGCACTTACAGGAACTGACAAAGGCGGCAAAAGAAGGCTGCCATTGCTCAATTGCTTTTGTGATTCAGATGAATGGTATTCATCGCGTGCTGCCAAACGAGACGGCGCAACCGGAATTTAAGGAGGCACTTGTGAAGGCTGCCAAGGCGGGTGTCCAAATTGTCTGCTACAGCTGCCATGTCGAAGCCGACAGCATAAAAATCACGGGCGTAGTGGGAGATAGTAACGATCTGCGTTTGGAAATTACAAAATAGGAATACGATACCATTGCAAAACAGAAGTAAGAACTGTATAATATGACCAAGAAAACAAAAGTCGCTGCAATGCGGCTTTTCTAAAACACAAAAGTTAGCCAAATCTAACCAAATGATGTACACAGCGGTTAGATAAACCTGACTACAAAAGGAATGACAGCAATGCGAGAATACAAGAATTTCTGGGATAGAAATGCAGGCCGATATGACTGTTTTATGCAAAAAGACAGGAGAGTATACGAAAAAATGTATGAGCTGATCCGTCCTGTTGTGAAAGACAAAACGGTGCTGGAATTGGCCACCGGAACGGGGCTGATCGCCAAGAACATCGTAAACGCGGCGGTACATATCGAGGCGACGGATGCCTCTTCGGAGATGATTACAGAGGCAAAGAGGAATAATCACTCTGTGAAGCTGTACTTTTCCGTGCAGGATATGTTCTCACTGCCCTATGCGGACAAGTCTTTTGATGTGGTGATCGTATCCAATGCACTGCACATTGTAGCGCTTCCGGAAAAGGCTCTTGCTGAAATCCGACGGGTGCTGAAGGATGACGGTGTGCTGATTGCGCCCACCTTTACACATGCAGAAAACTCATTTTCCGGCAAGGTCAAAGCATTTTTCATGAAGCTGGCAGGCTTTCCTCTCCATAACAAGTGGACGAATGAGGAATATCTGAGCTTCCTGCAACAGAACGGCTGGACGGTGCGAAAAAGTGCTGTACTAAAGGCATCCTTTCCGCTGACCTATGCGGAATGTGTGAAAACACCCGCAAGCCTCCACGGTGTACTGCAAGGGGCAGAAATATGTCAGCAAGGCGGACGAGGTCCGTCAGGTGGAAGAATACTTGAGATCGCAGGGAGTAGGATATCTTGAACTGGTTGTGGCTTCTTCAATCGGTGCCGATCTTGCCATGGCATTTTTAACAGGCACGAAGTTGCCCGTTAGACATGTTTTCTTTGACGGTGGGCAGTTTGCGCAAATCGGAAACGGTACGCGCCGTTTTTGTATTTCGCTATCAAGAGCCTGTACTGGTCAAAGGGCGGAACGATGAAAAAAATTTTGTGGTGTGATGATGATTCCATAAAGCCACTCGGTTTTAAGCCTTTTTCACGTAGATAGTATGGCCGCTTTGTTCCGGTTGTTACTCACGAAAGTGTTGTATAAAATAATTCCAATGATATAATGATAGCAGGTTCGCCAATCGGAGCATGTTACGTAAATGAAAAGGGATTCCTATTATTGGTGCAGCAGTGGAATATGATCAGATGACATGAAAAAAGTCACCGGCGAAACGGAGGTCGAGATGAAGATAGTTACCTATGGGAATCCTTCTGCTTCCACGGTTTTCGTTCAACCGGTAGATGATCATGATCTGGGAGAGATGGAAATAGAAATTGCCGGAATCCGGATGGCGAAAGGATTTGCCTGGGTGATGAAAAATAATTCTGTTTGTATCTGATCATCAGCGTAAAAATGGAGGGGGTGTGTGGATGAAGTGGGCAGACGGAAAAATACGGTGCTGCTGGGCAAATCCGAAAAATGAACGATACATCTGTTATCACGATGAGGAATGGGGCGTTCCGGTTCATGATGACCAGAAACTATTTGAAATGCTGATATTGGAGTGTTTTCAGGCAGGATTGTCCTGGGAATGTGTTTTAAATAAGCGGGATGCATTTCGTAAAGCTTTTGATGGTTTTGACTTGGAGAAAATCTGTGCATATCATGAGGACAAGCTGGAAATGCTGCGGAACAATCCTGAGATTATACGCAACCGCCTGAAAATACAAGCTGCCGTTATCAATGCACAGGCGTTTCGCAAAATCCAGAAGGAATACGGCAGCTTTTCAGAGTACCTTTGGCATTGGACAGACGGAAGAGTTATTCAGGAAACCGGAAAAACAAGTTCGGAATTATCCGATACCATTTCCAAAGACTTAAAAAAGTATGGCATGAAATTTGTGGGAACTACAGTAGTGTATGCGTATCTGCAGGCCATCGGTGTGATCTGGTCCCATGAGGATGAATGCTTTTGCAGCAGAGTTACAAGGAAAAATTGGTAAGTGAACGAATAGAAAAAGGAGGTAATTATTCAGTAGGTCTGCGCACATGCTGCGCTGACCGTAAGAACACATAGGCTGGAAGGCAAAAATCCCATCAGCGAAGCTGATCTGGAATGGATTTTTGCTCGTAACTATGAAGGTACTGAATAGTTACAAAAGGAGAAAATCTAAATGGAAGAAAATCAGCAGACACCTCACAAGCGCCGAGTGCGGTATAAAGGAAAATATCCAAAGAAATTTGAAGAAAAATACAAAGAGCTTCAGCCGGAGAAATACCAGGACACCATTCAGCATGTGATCGGGAAAGGGAATACACCGGCGGGCATGCACATTTCTATCATGGTAGATGAAATTCTGGATTTCTTAAAGATTCAGCCGGGTGAGACGGGATTTGATGCTACGTTAGGCTACGGTGGTCATACCAGAGCCATGCTGCAGTGCTTAAAGGGTCGCGGCCATATGTATGCTACAGATGTGGATCCGGAGGAATCAGCAAAGACGAAAAAACGTCTGGAAGAGCAGGGCTTTGGGGAAGAGATGCTGACAATCAAATTACAGAATTTCTGTACGATCGATGAGATTGCCAAAGGGGTAGGCGGTTTTGATTTCATTCTGGCGGATCTAGGTGTTTCTTCCATGCAGATCGATAACCCGAAGCGTGGATTTTCTTTCAAGGTAGATGGGCCTCTGGATCTGCGCCTGAATCAGCAAAAAGGAATCAGCGCGGCGGAGCGTCTGGATACCATCGGCAGAGAAGAACTGGCTGGAATGCTGTATGAGAATTCCGATGAGCCTTACTGTGAGGAGTTAGCGAGGGCAATCACGGATGAGATCCGCAAAGGCCGCCGGGTGGATACCACCACAAGGCTGCGGGAGATCATCGAGAAAACTCTGGATTTTCTGCCGGAGAAGGAGAAGAAAGAGACGATCAAAAAGACCTGCCAGCGGGTGTTCCAGGCTCTCCGCATTGATGTGAACCAGGAATTTGAGGTACTGTATGAATTTATGGAGAAGCTGCCAGGAGCCCTAAAACCAGGTGGAAGGGCGGCGATCCTGACCTTCCATTCCGGAGAGGACAAGCTGGTAAAAGCAGCGTTGAAGGAAGGATACCGGGCGGGTGTTTACTCAGCGTATTCTAAGGACGTGGTGCGCCCGTCTGCGGAGGAATGTGTGCGGAATCCAAGAGCCCGTTCCACGAAAATGCGCTGGGCGGTCCGTGCAGAGGAGTAACTGCAGGTGAGTACCACGGAAGAGCTATTAAAGAAGATCTGTGATACCACCCAGTCCATTCCGGTTTACCATTCCAAGACCAGCTACAATCTGTTTCAGACGTTGGAGATCAGTGGGAAAGAGGTGCTGATGTGCCGCTTTCTGGCAGATTTGCTAAATCCAGAGGGCAGCCATGGCTGCGGAATCCTGTTTTTGAAAACATTTCTGGAAGAGGTGTTGCAGGAAAAGAGAATGCCAGATTCCCTGCTGACCCATACCATTATCATCAAAGAATATGTGATCGACAAGGAGCGACGGATCGATCTGGTGATCCAGAATGTGGATTTTTTCATCCCCATGGAGGTGAAAATCTATGCGGGAGAACAGGAGGGCCAGTGTTTTGATTATTTTGCGAAGGCAAAAAATTCCAAGCTAGTTTATCTGACCCGGTTTGGAGACCAGCCTTCTCTTTACAGTCGAAAACAGCGGGGTGGAAGCGGAATTCTGCCTATTGGCCAGATCCAGTGCATTTCCTGGTCGGAGGACATAAGTGGTTGGCTGGAGCGGCGGCTTGACAGTTTGCCGCAGCCGATAGAGGGAGCGGTGATACAGTATCTGGACGCGATCCATCGTGTATCAGATGGAAGGAAACGAATGAAAATGGAGAAAACCATGGATGTGCTTCATGAGTCCCCGGATTATTTTGCGGCGGGATTGGAGATCGAACGTGTCATGAAGCAGGCGAAGATCAAGTTGATTCGTCTGCTGTTTGACGATTTCAAAGAAGCCATGGAGCCGTTGACGAAAAAGCATGGGTTAGAGTTGGAAACAGATGCGAAATATTATTCCTATGAAAATCCCAAGCATGACCGTTTTTACGATTGTTACAGCACTTATCCGGGATTGAATTACGTGGTAAAACAGGCAAACTTCCAGAAGAAAAGCCTGCAGATGTGGTTCCGGATCGAGATCGAGCAGAATTTATTTGCAGGCTTCAGTCTTTTTGATACAGAGGCAGAGCCACAGGACGGCTACTTAAAGGGATATCAGGTCAACGATATTACGGAGGATTTGATAAATGAAGCCTCAAAATATCTGGACCGTGAGATCATCGTGCCGGAAAACTGGTGGTTTGCCTGGAATTATTCCAACGGAAAGCGCAGGTATCAGGAATACGAAGTACCGGATTTTAAGGCCATGAATGCTTGCGCGGTCAGTCTGGTGGATCCGGAGAAGCGGAAAGGTTATGTAAAAGAAGCGGTGGCAGGTTTTGAGCGGTCGCTGCTTGCAAAGCTCCATGTTCAGGATGAAACAATATCGTAACTATTCAGTACCTTCATAGTTACGAGCAAAATCCATTCCAGATCAGCTTCGCTGATGGGATTTTTGCTTTCTAGCCTATGTGTTTTTACGGTCAGCGCAGCATGTGCGCAGACCTACTGAATAGTTACACAATATCTATTTTTGATATTTCTCCAACAACTTAAGCACTTCCCCAGACATTGGATACAAAAATAAAATATTAAACACGGTCATCAACCCGATTCCCACATCGCCAAGATCCCAGACTACGGTATACTGCTGTAATCCACCGATAAACAACATCACCAGAGCCAGTACCTTATAGGCTGTCTGCCAGCACCACCGATCCCCAAGCAGGTAAGCGATGTTGGAGCGTGCATAGAACAGGATTCCGATAAATGTGGAAAAACTGAATAATGCCAGAGTGATGGCGATAAAGATCACACCTGCGGAACCCAGATGATGATACATGGCTGTCTGCAGCAAATCCATGCCGGACAGTCCTGCGGTTATTTCCTCCGGAACCAGCAGCATGATCATGGCAGTGCAGCTGCAGATCACAATGGTATCAATGAGAACTCCAAGAGCCTGGATCAGACCCGTCCTGGAAGGATCATTTCCTTCAGCGGCGGCAGCAGCGCAGGGAGCGGAACCGGAGCCGGCTTCGTTGGAGAACAGACCCCGCTTGATACCGTTCATGATTACGGCTCCAAGACCACCGGATACTGCCTGGCGAAGACCAAATGCCTCCGAGAAGATCCGTGCAAAGACTGCAGGAAGCTGGCGGACATTTAATAGAATAATAAATACCGTAATGGCGAAGAAACTTCCTGCCATAATAGGCACCAGTATATCCAGAAGTTTGATCGTAGCATTTTTCTGAAGAATGATCACTGCAGCCAGAAGCACCAGAATGACTGTGGTAACGATAGGTGGAATATGGAACGCATTCTGGAACGCGGAACTGACAGAATTACTGATCACCTGGCTGATACCACACCAGCAGATCAGGCCGGAGATGGCAAACAGGGATGGGATCAGAAACCTTCTGCGGTTTTTACCGGTTTTCTCCTTTAAAAATTCATGGATGTAGTAGGCAGGACCGCCACGGTAGCCGCCGTAGAGAGGATCGGGGTCTTTGTATTTCTGAGCCAGAGATGCTTCTACATAAGCAGTTGATGCTCCAAGAAGAGCCATCAGCCACATCCAGAATACAGCGCCAGCGCCTCCTGCTGAGACTGCGGCAACCACACCGACCAGATTGCCCATGCCAACTCTGGTGGCAGTGGAGATGATCAGGGTCTGAAGAGAAGAAAGACTGTTTTCTGATTCCTTTTTTCCCCTGAGTGTGCCAATCATCTGAGGAAAATACCGGATAGGCAGAAAGCCGGTCCGGATTGTAAAATAGATACCTGCAGGAACCAGCAGCAGGATCATCAGAGAAATTCCGATGGAACTGTTTCCAAGGGAAATGGCAAATAAGTCTCCCCATAGGAGAGAATAAGTCTTTTCAATTAGTTTTACGATCAATGAACAAGTACATCCTTTCTTTCTATGGTAGATAAATTTCCCGGAATCCACCGCCCGGTTTTAATATCAGAGTCCGGTCAAATCCGCAGGAACGGGCTACTTTTACCGCTTGGTTAAAGTGGTATCCGATGGTATTTACAGCATGGCTGTCAGAGTTGATGATGATCCGGCCGCCCATGGCATGGAGTTCTTTTAATAAGATGGGATTCGGATAAGGTGCAGTACGATACCCGCGGGAAATCGCCCCGGTGTTGATCTCAAAGGGCAATCCCTGTCGATGCAGCTTTTTCATGGCAGCCAGAGCCGGTTCTAAGTAGGCATCACTGCTTTCATCAAAATAGCAGTATCCTTCATTAAATTTTGTGATCAGGTCAAAATGTCCCACCCAGTCACAGCAGGTACGGTCATAAACCAAGGCCTCCGTTTCATAATAGTCTCTGGTAAACGCGTACCAGTCATCATTCCAGAGCTGATGGACTGCGTTTTTTTGTACTTCCGCACTGGCGTCAACCGTAACAAATGTTCCATTCTTCTCCAGATAGTGGGTGGAGCCGATGGTGTATTCTGCTTTCTGGACCGGCCCTAGACAGTCTGTCTCAATTCCGATGTAGAGATTCATTTTTCCCCGATACTGTTCCCGAAGTTCATACAATTCTTTCATATAAGACGAGAGAATGGAATCAGTCATGCCAAAGCCCGGTTCAGCAGGGGAGTAATCTCCGTGTCCGGAAATCCCAAAATCTGTAAATCCCATGTCATAAGCGGCTTTTACCATTTCAGCCGGTGTATTTTTACCATCACAGTAGGTGGTATGAGTGTGAAAATCTGCTTTCAGCATCATGTTATTATAAGCCTTTCTCTATAGAAAATCAATTGGTCAATGGTTTTACAAAACCTGTGTTTACTACTCTAATGGATTTATTCTGGCCTTTCAAGCGATTTTACCCGGATTTATCATAATTTTGCAAATCATTAACGAAAGAAGTAGAAAAATATTTACAAAGAGAAGTTATAGTAGCCAGTGTTCAAAACAAGAAAAAATGGTGAAATAGGAAAAGGAGTATTTATGAAGAAAATCACAAGAAAAACCGTTACAATGGCTGCTGCAGCTTTGATGACCATGTCAGCACTTACAGGATGTTCTGGAAAGCAGGCAGTCCAGGCAGTGGATCTGACTGCTGTTTCCTTTGATGAGATTCAGAAAAAAGCCAAGGAAGAGGGACAGATCGCATCCGTTGGTATGCCGGACGATTGGGCAAACTGGAAAGGAAGCTGGGAAGCCATTACGGAAAAATATGGTTTGAAGCATGAAGATACCGATATGAGTTCTGCAGAGGAATTATCGGCCTTTGATTCTGAAAAAGATGCACCAACCAAGGATATGGGTGATGTGGGACAGGCGTTCGGACCACAGGCAGTGGATATGGATGTGGTACAGCCTTATAAAGCGACCGTATGGGATTCCATTCCTGACTGGGCCAAGGATCCGGATGGAAAATGGGTCATCAGTTATTTAGGAACCATGAGTTCCATGGCCAATGCCGCCAACGTCAGTGAACCGCTTGATTCCTGGGAGGCATTGAAAAATAGCGGTTGTAAAGTAACGTTAGGAGATGTAGTCCGCGGGGCGTCTGCCCAGATGGCAGTTCTTTCCTGTGCCTACGCTTTCGGTGGTGGTACGGATAATCTGGAGCCGGCATTCCAGTTCTTTACGGAGCTTGCCAAAGAGGGCCGTTTAGACGCAGGAATTTACAGTCTGGAGAGAATGACCAGAGGAGAAATTGATGTTTACTTAACCTGGGATTATCTGGCATTACAGTACCGGGATCTGGCTGTGGAAGCAGCACCGGATATTAACATTGCCTGCCATGTTATGAGCGATGGCGCCTTACAGTCCGGCTATGCCCTGGTGATCAACAAATATGCGCCACATCCATATAGCGCGGCTCTTGCAGTAGAATACCTGTTAAGTGATGAGGGTCAGATTGACCGTGCCAGAGGTTATGCCCGTCCGATCCGTTCTGATGTGGAGCTTCCTTCCGATCTGGCAGAGAAAATGATCCCGGATGAGGAGTATGCAGATACCATCCCGTTAACTGATAATGATGCAGTATCTGCAGCCTGTGCTGAGATCGCGTCCCGCTGGGAAGAGGAGATCATTCCGTTAATGAATTAGAAAGGCAGTACAGAAATATGAAAAAAGAAAAATTAGCAGCAGGCAGCAGAATCCTATTTCTGCTGCCTCTGGCATTGATCGTGATCTTCTTTGAGTGTGTTCCTTTAGTGGGAATGGTTTTGAAAAGCATCACCGGCCATGGAACTCTGACGATGGAATATTTTCATCAGATTCTGGAAAAACCAGTTTATACAGCAGCCATAAAGAACAGCTTATGGATTGCCCTTTCGTCAACGGTAGTCGGACTGATCGTGGATTTCTTCCTTGCTCTGGCATTGAGCAGTGAAAAAGGAAGAAAAAAGACCTGGTATTTGTCTTTGTTAAATCTGACATCTACATTTTCCGGGATTCCTCTGGCCATTGCTTTTATCACTGCCCTGGGAACTTCCGGTGTCTTTGTGCTTATGGGAAAGCAGGCGGGAATGAACTGGCTGTCCGGATACAATCTGTATTCTATGAAGGGAATGTTTTTGGTTTATCTGTATTTTCAGATTCCTATGGGAACCCTGCTTTTGCTTCCTGCCTTTGAAAAAGTGCGGAAGGAGTGGAAAGAGGCAGCCAGGCTGATGAATGCTGGAAGTGTCTGCTTCTGGACGCAGGTGGGGATTCCGGTGATGATGCCTGGAATTATGGGAACCTTTAATATGCTGTTTTCCAATGCCATTGCTGCCTACGCCACACCGTATCTTCTGGTTAACAACAGCATCGCTCTTCTGCCGGTAAAAGTGGTGGACATGTTCGTTGGTGATGTGCGTCAGAGACCGGAGCTTGGAAGCGCCCTGTCCCTGGTAATGTTGACCATCGTGTTGCTTGAGATCGGTCTGACCAATCTCTGCAAAAAGCATTTTGAAAAGGGGATATAAGGCATGAAAGAACATAAATTGCTGCGTGTTTTTTGGGAAATTCTCCTGGGCGCGTTTCTGCTGATGCCGCTGATCGTCACACTGATCTATTCTTTTGTGAAGCGCTGGACGGGGGTTCTTCCGGAAGGACTGACGCTACAGTATTATCTGGCGGCAGTGACCAACCAGAGTTTTCTGCTTGGTATTTTCAGGGGACTGGTGATATCCGCTCTTCCGGTGCTTTTGACGAATATCAGTATTTTGCTGGCTCTTTACGTGGCGCTGGTCTATCTTCCATCCATGGAAAAATGGATACAGATCTTTTGCCTGCTTCCGACAACCATCAATGGTATCATTGTGGCGACCTCCGTATTGTCGCTGTATGCAGGAAGCGGAACAATTCTGGCTAACCGGATCGTCATGCTGACGTTGATCTACTGTGTGTTTGTCATGCCGGTTACCTATCAGGGGATCCGCAACAGTCTGTACGCGGTTAATATGAAAGGAATTCTGGAAGCAGCCCAGATGCTGGGCTGTGGAAAATTTTACAGTTTTATGGTGATCGTGGTACCATCCATTTTACCGGGAGTCTGCGGTTCAGCCCTGATGAGTCTTGCCGGATTATTTGGAGATTTCGCGATTATTAAAATTATTGCATCATCTCAGTTTGAGACAGCCCAGGCGTATTTATACCGGAACCGTTCAACGGATGCCCAGTCTTTAAGTGCATCGGTAGTAATCCTGCTGTTGATCACACTGCTGATCAATTATAGTGTTCACAGAAGCCAGAACCGGAAGAAAGAAAGAAGGGAAGCATAGAGAAATGTCATATATCGAATTTCAGGATATTAATAAATATTTTGGACAGAATCATGTGCTGAAGGGAATTGATCTGTCTATTGAGAAAGGAGAACTTTTGACCCTGCTTGGTTCATCGGGCTGTGGCAAAAGCACCCTGCTTCGGTGCCTGGCTGGTCTGGAGGCGGTTCAGGAGGGAAAAATCTACCTGGATGGAACGGATATTACCAATCTTGATGCCAGAAAGCGGGAGATCGGCATGGTTTTTCAGCAGTACAGCCTGTTTCCCAATATGACAGTGGAGCAGAATCTGGCCTTTGGCCTGAAACGGAAAAAAATAGACAGGGCAGAGATCGGTGCAGAGGTAGAGAAGGCGTTGGACATGGTAGGACTGTTAGATAAAAGAGAGTCTTATCCGACGCAGTTATCCGGTGGACAGCAACAGAGAGTCGCTCTTGCAAGAGCAATCGTCATGAAACCCAAGGTGCTTTTGCTGGATGAGCCTTTAAGCGCCATTGACGCAAAATTAAGAAAAAGCCTGCAGATTGAGATCCGGAGGATCCAGAAAGAGTTAAATATGACTACGGTGTTTGTGACCCATGACCAGGATGAGGCTATGGTCATGTCTGACCGGATCTGTCTGTTAAATCAGGGACAGATCGAACAGTCCGGAACACCGGTAGAAATCTACACAGCGCCTAAAACAAGGTTTGCTGCCAGCTTCATTGGGAGTTATAATGTATTTACCCCTAACGAATATACGATGCTCACTGCCGGAAAAGAAAATACGGAGACATCTGTGGCAATCCGGCCGGAGACGATAGCGATTGCTAAGGAAAAGCCTGGCCGCGATCATTGCCTGGAAGTGTACGGAACGATTCAGGAGAGTATCACCAGAGGTAATGTGCTTCGTTATACGGTGGATGTCAATGGTGTGAAGCTTCAGGCAGATACCTTATTCCGCAGTTTTTCCATTTTCCAGACAGGGGAGCGGGTATGGCTTTCTGTGGAGCAAAAGAATTGTCTTCAGATGGAGGATTAAGTGATGAAAAAGATGTTTTCAGAGACAGGCAGATGGTACAAGGGAAATCTGCATTCCCATACGACGAATTCTGATGGAAAATTAAAACCGGAGGAGGCAGTGACTCTCTATAAAAAGTATGGTTATCATTTTTTGTGTCTCAGCGAGCACGATCATTTTACAGATTTAAGTGCGCAGTTTGACAGTCCGGAATTTATCATTCTTCCGGGACTGGAGGCTTCTGCTTATTTATTCAATAAAGAAAAGACAGGAGTGCTGAAGACCCACCATATTCATGGTATTCTGGGAAATGAGGCGATGCAGCAGGCAGCTGGAGCCCAGATATTCCATCACGGAGAGCGGCTGGAGCCGCTGGTGTTTACAGAAGAATGGGATGGTCTTGCAGTGGCACAGAAATTAAGCGATACCCTGCGCGCCAAGGGCTGTTTTACCACGTACAATCATCCAAATTGGTCCAGAGTAGAGATGGAGGACGTAGTAGGCTTAAAGGATGTATGGGCAGTGGAGATCTACAATTATGGAACGGTAGTTGAGTGCGGAGAAGGCTATGATTCTATTTTCTGGGATACCATGTTAAGAAAAGGAACCCATATTTGTGGATTTGCTTCCGATGACAACCACAATCCTCCGAGATTTTTTGACAGCTTAGGCGGCTGGGTCATGGTTCGTTCAGAAGAGCTGACTCATGAAGCGATCGTCAATCATCTGATGGCAGGTGATTACTATTTCTCAGCAGGACCGGAGATCCGTCAATGGGGAATCGACGGAAAACAGGTGTTCGTGGAGTGCTCCGGTGTAGAAAAGATCAATTTTATTGCCGGTGGCGTCATCGGTGGCAGTGAGACCATCTTAAGCCATGGAATCCTTCCGCTGACAGAAGGCAGCCATGAGCTAAAAGGCAATGAAACGTATATCCGTATTGAATGTGTGGACGAAAAAGGCAGGACTGCCTGGACGAATCCACTGTGGTTGTAATAAGAGTGTCCGTGGTAATTGTTCAGCGGGGCTGCGTTGATTGTAAGAAAACATGGGCTTGAGCTTCACCTCTGGGAAACCAGGGGTGTTTTTTGCTGTTACCACCACTGTATCATACGGCATTTTCAGTTCAGAAAATGCCTACCCGTGTACAGTAACAAACGCTCCGCAGGTTGCGCAAACAGGGGTCTTTTTCACGTTGCAGGCCGCAGGGAATTTCGCTATAATAAGAGATAGTGGCATCAAAGAAGTAACGGTCCGGTCTAACCGGGCTGATTGGAGGAAAAGAAACTGAAAGAACGTATTTGTATAGGAATTCTTGCTCATGTAGATGCGGGAAAGACCACTCTTTCTGAAGAGATCCTTTACCGCACCGGAGCCATTCGGAACCGGGGACGGGTCGATAACCGGGATACATTTTTAGATACAGATGATCAGGAACGGGCAAGAGGAATCACCATATTTTCCAAACAGGCGGTGTTTCCCCTGGGTGACTGGGAAGTGACCTTATTAGATACCCCTGGACATGTGGACTTCTCTGCAGAAATGGAGAGGACATTGAGCGTTCTGGATTATGCAGTGCTGATCGTCAGCGGTGCGGATGGAGTCCAGGGGCATACGGAGACCCTGTGGCGGCTGTTGAAACGTTATCAGGTTCCGGTCTTTTTATTTGTCAATAAGATGGACCAGCCGGGAACGGACCGGGCGGCCCTTCTGAAAGAGCTTAAGAAGAGGCTCAGCGACACCTGCGTGGCGTTTGACCAGGAAGGCAGGAATGAGGCTGAGTGGCAGGAGGAGATCGCCATGTGCGATGAGCACCTGCTGGAAGGCTATTTAAGCGGGAATCCGATTGAGGAAAACCAGATCCGGGAAATGATCCGTGCCAGGAAATTATTCCCATGCTATTTTGGTTCTGCATTAAAAGGACAGGGCGTAGAGGAATTATTAGAGGGAATCCATACCTATGCCCGGTGCTGGGAGAAGGACGGAGAGAAGGAAGATCTGGGAGCCAGAGTTTATAAGATTTCCAGGGACGAGCAGGGCAACCGTCTGACCCATTTAAAGATCCTTTCTGGTATTTTAAAGGTGAAAGATACCATTTCTGGAAAACATGGGGAAGAAAAGGTCAACCAGATCCGGATCTATTCCGGAAGTAAATATGAGACGGTCAGCCAGGCGGAACCGGGCTGTATCTGTGCAGTGACAGGACTGGACGGCACCTGGGCGGGACAGGCTATCGGAGAAGCGGCGGAAGGGGAATTACCGCTGCTGGAACCGGTGCTGACCTATCAGATCCGTCTGCCGGAGGGGTGCGACGCCCATGTGGCTTTGTTAAAACTGCGCCAGTTAGAGGAAGAGGAGCCAGAGCTTCACATTGTCTGGAATGAGACCCTTGGTGAGATCCAGGCGCAGGTCATGGGGCAGGTGCAGATTGAAATCTTAAAGAGGCTGATCGCGGACCGTTTTGGTATGGAAGTGGAATTCGGCGCGGGAAGTATTGTATATAAGGAGACCATTGCGGAGCCGGTGGAAGGGGTAGGTCATTTTGAGCCCTTGCGCCACTATGCGGAGGTCCATCTGTGGATGGAGCCGGGAGAACGGGGCAGTGGTCTGCAGTTTGAGACTAACTGCAGTGAAGATATGCTGGATCGGAACTGGCAGAGGCTGATCCTGACCCATCTGGAGGAAAAACGTCATGTGGGAACTCTCATGGGAGCCGAGATCACAGATATGAAGATCACATTGATTGCGGGACGGGCCCATCAGAAGCATACAGAAGGCGGAGATTTCCGTCAGGCCACATACCGGGCGGTGCGTCAGGGCTTACGAGAAGCCGGATGTCATCTGCTGGAGCCTTATTACAACTTTCGCCTTGAGATCCCTACAGAATCTGTCGGAAGGACGTTGACGGATTTAGAGAGGATGAGCGGAACCTTCGATCCGCCAGAACTGGAAGGCGGAATGTCGGTCATCCGTGGACAGGCGCCGGTGGCGGCCATGCGGGATTACCAGATGGATGTGGTTTCTTATACCAAAGGCCGTGGAAAACTGATCTGCAATGTGAAAGGATATGAACGGTGCCACAATGAGGAGGAGGTTCTTTCCCACATTTATTATGATCCGGATGCGGATTTGAACAATCCGACTGGTTCCGTATTCTGCGCCCATGGAGCCGGATTTACGGTCAGCTGGGACCAGGTCAAGGAGTATATGCAGGTGGAGAGCCCCATCCAGTTAGAGCAGCGCCGGAGCAGGGAATTTGAGGCACAGGTGCAGGCGGCCCGCACAGCGGCAGAAAACCGGAAATCCACGACAAATGGCGCCTGGGGGGCATTGGATAAAGAACTGGAGGCGATTTTTACCCGTACCTACGGCGAGAAGAGAAAAATGCCGCCGGAGATGAATGCCGCCAGAAGAGTTTCTTATGATCCGGCCCAAAAGGTGGAGATCAAATTCCGGGAACCAGTGGAAGAATATCTTTTAGTAGACGGTTATAATATCATTTTCGCCTGGGAAGAGTTAAATGAACTTGCCAGGACGACCATTGACGGGGCAAGACATAAGCTGATGGATATTCTCTGTAATTATCAGGGCTATAAAAAATGTACCCTGATTCTGGTATTTGACGCTTATAAAGTCACAGGCAATATTGGCCAGGCCATCGAGTATCACAACATCCATGTGGTTTACACTAAGGAAGCCGAGACCGCAGACCAGTATATTGAAAAGCTGGCCCATAAGATGGGCCGGAACCATCGTGTGACGGTGGCAACCTCCGATGGACTGGAGCAGCTGATCATCCGTGGACAGGGGTGCCACTTAATGTCTGCCAGGGATTTAAAAGAAGAGGTGGATTATGTAAACCAACAGATCCGGACGGAGTATCTGGAAAAGTCCACCAGAACCACAGGAAATAAGGTTCTGGATCAGGCAGATCCAGAGCTGGCAGAACATCTGGAGAAAATAAGGCAAAATGAGCCAGAACAGATATGACAGAAGCAACTGAAAGGAAGTAAGAAATGGGAGAGAAACTGACAAAAAGCGATGTGGCCAAAATTGAGGAGGAGATCAATTACCGCAAACTGGTTGTACGAAAGAATGCGATCGAGGCTGTGAAAGAAGCCAGGGCCCAGGGCGATTTAAGCGAGAACTTCGAGTATTATGCGGCAAAGAAGGACAAAAACCAGAATGAGAGCCGGATCAGGTATTTAGAGAGAATGTTAAAAAATGCCCAGATCGTATCCGACGAATCCAAAGATGACGAAGTGGGCATCAATAATACGGTAGAGCTGTATATGGAAGATGACGATGAGGTAGAAACGTACCGCCTGGTCACCTCCATCCGCGGCAATTCCTTAGAAGGACTGATCAGTATCGAATCCCCTCTGGGCAAAGCCATTTTTAAACATAAAGCAGGCGACCGGGTCTATGTAAAGGTCAATGATAAGATCGGATACTATGTTGAGATCCGTTCTATCCGGAACACCCAGGAGACACCGGAGGACCATATTCGCAGCTTTTAAAAAGTCTGCTTAAAATTCTCCAAAGGTGTGCTGGAAACGGGAGTCAAAAACTCCGGTGCCCTTTAATACCTCATCGAAGTTCTGGATCAGCTCCACTGCAAGAGGTACTGCCTGTGAATAAAGCTGGTCTAATTCCCGGCAGATGGGCTCACAGTCCGGATTCTTCCGGCATTTGATGATCATTTCCCGGATCACCTTTGGAAAATGAACCAGTTTTAATAATTTTAAGATCAGGCTGCGCATCTGAAGGTTCGGGATTACGAACAGATTGCAGCAGATCCGGATAGAGTGGATACAGGCATCGATCTGACGGACGCTCTGTTTTGGATAAAAGACAGCGATAGTCTCCGCATAGCCGGGCTTTGACCGCAGATGGTTGGCCGGGCGGTGGGTCAGGGGATTATAGCTGTCTTTTTCCATGTTCCGTCGATCCATTTCCGCTTCGATCTCGCTGTGGGAGATTCCGGTGCGGCGGACTGCTGCCTCCACGTAGGGATGACAGGTACTGTCCAGGGCAAAATGACAGAGAACGCCGTACAGGTATGCCAGTGCTGCTTTTTTGTGACGGCAGCCTCTCCACCGGCTGGCAGCAGGAAGGAAGAATGCGATGCCTGGCCGCTCGTGGATGGCAACACCGGTCTGGTTTATCTGGTTTTTTGAAAATGGATGGTAGTAAAATAGCAGATCCGGTCCGTGAAGCCCCAGATCAAACAGTCCACGGTAAGGATCGATGATGGCTTTCTGGGCCGGTGTCAGCTTCTTATAGACCTCTTTTCCAAAACGGTAGTGGGAGTAGGTGGTTGGCATTAGATCCACCCCCCGTCAAATCCGATGATCTGTCCCGTCAGATAAGAATCTGACCGGGCCAGCTGTAATAAAAGCTGTGCGACTTCTTCCGGTTTTGCCAGGCGTCCTGCCGGAATTTCTTCCTTTAGGGCCTCCAGCTCCTCTTTTTCAAGAAAATGGTTCATATCGGTATCAATGGCTCCGCAGGCTACGGCATTTACCTGGACATTGCTGGGGGCCAGTTCCTTGGCTAAAGCCCTGGTAAAAGAATTGATACCGCCTTTGGTAGCGGAATAGGCCACCTCACAGGAGGCCCCTACATTCCCCCAGACCGAGGAGATGTTTAAGATCTTTCCACTTTTCTGCTCCAGCATATGGGGAATGGCCAGTTTGGAACAGTTGAACACAGAAGTTAAATTGGTGCGGACGATCCGGTCCCATTCCTCCGGTGACATATCCTGTAAAAGTCCGATATAGGAGATTCCGGCATTGTTGATGACCAGATCTGGGTACAGTCCATGTCTGTGGGCTTTAGCGAACACTTCCTGACAGAAAGAAAAATCCCCCATATCTCCGGCAAAGGCCAGGCATACACTGCCTTCTGCCTCTGCTTCCTGTTTTACCTGATCTAAAAGCTCTTTATTTTTCTGGCAGGTGATGATCAGGTTATCCTGCTCTTTGGCAAATGCCAGTGCAGCAGCTCTTCCGATTCCACGGGAAGCGCCGCTGATCAGTACGGTTTTTTTATTCATATCGATTCTCCTGTAAATTGTTTCGTAAAAATGTGCATTCCGTTCATCAGGCTGTTGTCACAGACGGAACATTTCTCCGAAAAAAATAGCTGTCTCCGCGTAGAAGATGCAGAGACAGCCATTCATTATCCTATTTTAAAATTCCGGTTCAATCAGACCGTATGTATGATTTTTCCGTTTGTAAACCACATTCACCTGATCGGTCTCTGCGTTTAAGAACATATAGAAATTATGTCCAAGCAGTTCCATCTCTACACATGCATCTTCTGGGAACATCGGTTTCATGCCGAAACGTTTGGTCTTAACGATGCTGATCGCTTCCTCTGCTTCTGCTTCCTCTGCCTCTTCAATAAAGAGCTGGGAGAAAGACTGTGCAGCCTGCTTTTTGTCGATCAGTTTCTTTCTGTAACGACGGATCTGGCGTTCAATGATCTCTTCTACCAGATCGATAGAAACATACATATCGTTGCTGGACTCTTCCGCACGGATGATGCTTCCTTTCACAGGGATCGTAACCTCGATCTTCTGAACATCTTTCTGAACACTGAGAGTTGCATAAATTTCGGTATCAGGAGTGAAGTAACATTCCAGTTTTCCAAGCTTTTCCTGTACGGCATCTCGTAATCCAGGGGTTACCTCTATATTTCTTCCAGTAATAGTATAACGCATACGAATCAACTCCTTCTTTTGAGATGATTCCAGTATACCACAGATGTATGAATTATTCAATCAAATCTTGTGAAATGTAGTGACAATTTTTTGATTTATTATAAGAAATACATGGATTCTAAGGCAAAAAAAATTTGTCAAAAAAACAAAATTTATGACATCTGTACAAAAAAATAGTCGAAAGAGCAGATAACCAGGTGGATGAAATGAACAGTGGAAAAGCATGTGGATAATGTGGATAACTC
>ENA-UESP01000961-UESP01000961.1-human-gut-metagenome-genome-assembly--contig:-NODE-961-length-21866-cov-10.160586_pt1 | contig 21866 bp, 19 predicted proteins | sample MGYA00243003_ERZ508004 | MGnify/ENA primary metagenome ERZ508004 (study PRJEB26167, sample SAMN06115443) | human gut metagenome | host: Homo sapiens | place: China:Henan | collected 2015-07-29...
AATCGGCAAAATCTGTTACCACCACTGTATCATACGGCATTTTCAGTTCAGAAAATGCCTACCCATGTACAGTAACATTTTTTCTTTTTAGGAGCAGGAATCTGTGCCAGGATAATCGCACAGAACACCAGAAGGCAGCCAAACTGTTCCTTCACTGACAGCCTCTGACCCAGAAGCACCCATCCGGCGATCAGGGAAAATACCGATTCCAGGCTCAATAGCAGGGACGCCACCACCGGATTCATATTCTTCTGTCCTACGATCTGAAGGGTATAACCAGCTCCACTGGACAAAATGCCTGCATACAGCACAGGCGCCCACGCTGCACACAAAGACTTAAGATCCGGTGTCTCCACTGCAAAAGCCACAATCGTTCCCAGAATTCCAGCCACAAAGAACTGCACGCAGGAGATCAGCACGCCATCCGCTTTTGGTGAGAAATGATCGATCACTAAAATATGGAAGGAAAATCCAATGGCGCATAAAAATACATAGATATCACCGGTTCCGATAGAAAAGCCATCTGTAATGCAGAGCAGATACATGCCGATCACCGCCACTGCCACGCTGATCCAGATAGTCCAGGATACCTTTTTCTTCATAAATATACCAAGGATCGGTACGATCACAATATAAAGCGCCGTGATGAACCCTGCTTTTCCCACAGTTGTATACATAATACCAATCTGCTGCAGACTGCTGGAAATAAAAAGTGCCAGTCCGCAGAAGATACCACCCTTCACACCGATCCGAAACTCTTCTTTTTTCTGGGTTTCGCTTTTATTCCCATCATCGCCATATCCAAGCTTTTTCAAAAAAGCGATACATGGGATCAGTACCAGCCCACCGATCAGATATCTTGCTCCAATAAAAGTAAATGGCCCCACATAATCCATACCAACGCTCTGGGCCACAAATGCCACACCCCAGATAAATGCTGCCAATACCAGTAAAAAGCTGCTTTTCATCGTATTCTGTCTCATCTTACGTCCCCGTTTCTTCTATAATTATGCTGTTATATTCTTCTAATCATTCAGCATATCATTCTGGAATCCGCTGCTGTAATGCTCCGTTCCATCCGCCTCGATCCACATAGCCTCCACGCCATCCTGGGATTCGATCAGCTTCTTGCCATCTTCCAATTCCATATTAAACACCGCCGTTGCCAAAGCGTCCGCCATTCCGGAATCCGCACTTAAAATAGAAACGGATGAATAACGGTCCCAGGGCTTTAATAACTTCGGATGAATGATATGGTGATAATTCACCCCATCAACCGTATAATACCGCTGATAGGTTCCACTGGTCACTAAAGACATCCCGTCCAGCCCCAGGCGGTGCAGATACCGTTCACCGGAAGTAGTATCCGGGTTTTGAACACCAACAACCCATTTTTGTCCATCTGGCTTCGTTCCGATACAGCGGATATTTCCACCGACGCTGATCAGGGCATGCTTTAAGCCTGCCTCTTCCACTTTCCGGCTGGCCATCTCTGCTGCGTACCCCTTAGCGATTGCTCCTACATCCAGACTCATATCCGGGTCTTCCAGATAAACCGTCTTTTTCTCCGGGTCGATCACCATTTTTCGGATGTCCATGTGCTTCGCCGCCTCTTCCAGCTCTTCCTGAGGCGGAAGCTGGGCCTGCTCTGGATGTTTCAATCCGGCTTCCCGGTACTCATGCCAGATAGAAAGCACGCTTCCCATGGCAACATTCATGTTTCCATCGGTCAATTCATATATGTCCACGGCCTCTTCCAGCATCTGGATGATCTTGTCATCCACCCCAACCGGTTCGATGCCTGCATGATCGTTGATGGTCTTAATATTATTGATCCCCTCATAATCATTGTAAATATCATATAATTGGTGATATTCCTTTAATTCATCATAAAATACATCCACATAGGACTGAAAAGTCTTTTCATCCCTGGCATACCCGGTCACACTGGTCACTGTATCAAACAATTCAAAAAACTGGGTATCGTATTTGGTCAGTTTCTCCTCTTTCTGTCTGGAACAACCGCTTATCCCAATGATCGCCGCCAGAAAAGCCAACACTGCCACATATTCTCTTCTTTTCTTCACCGATCGTTTCCTTTCTCATTGTCATTTTCAAGTCCCTATTCTACCATAGAATAAAAAAGGAATCAATCTGTGATCTTCCACATACAATTTTCTTAACATTCCATAAAGTATCTTGCCGACTTTTTTTTGTTGTGATATAATCCAAAAACGTTAAAGAAAATATTACTTGTCAACCCAATACTTTATGATAGAAAGGTTGTATTTTATGATAGAAAAGTTAAAGCGTTACAGCCATATATGGATTCTGTCTTACGCATTTATCTATCTTCCATGGTTCTCTTACCTGGAAAAGACTGTTACCAGGGATTACTACGTGATCCATACGGCGCTTGATGATCTGATTCCATTTAGTGAGTATTTTATCGTTCCTTACCTGCTATGGTTCGTCTATGTGGCTGGAACGGTTCTGTTTTTCTTTTTTAAGAATAAGCAGACCTACTACCGTTTATGCATTTATTTGTTCACCGGCATGACCTTAAGTCTGGTGATCTGCACGATCTTTCCGAACGGAACGGATCTGCGGACCGTTGTTGATCCAGGTAAAAATGTATTTTGCTGGATGATATCCGTCCTTCACAAGGCCGACACCAACACCAACATTTTCCCAAGTATCCATGTATTCAACTCTCTGGTGGTGCATATCACCATCTGTAAAAGCGACGAATTAGGCAAGCTCCGCCTGGTAAAGATTGCTTCCCTGGTTTTATGCGTATCCATCTGCTTATCTACCATGGTACTGAAGCAGCATTCCGTTGTGGATGTGATGGGCGCAGCACTGATGGCTTATGGATTATATCCACTGGCTTATGGTACTCTTCCTTCTCCGCAGAGAAGAAAAGTCAAAGCCTGGGGCAACTCATAAAATTCTAAGAACAGACGTAACTATGACGGTACTAAATAGTTACGAACAGACGTAAAAAGCCAAAATAGATCTGCCCTCCATGGCAGTCTGTTCTGGCTTTCTTTTATACACTATTTTTCTTTTATGCCCTATATATACTATTCTTCAAATCCTACACTTCTTAAAAATCTACCGAAGGCTTCTCTTCCCTCTTTTGTACACTTATAAACACCGGCGTCTTCCAGAACCTGTTCAAAGACCAGTCCTACCTCTTTTTGAAGGATCTCCATCACATTGTCCCGGTCAACCCGGTCATACCCTGGAAGGAATTTCTCCACCCAGTCCGCATGCTTGGCGATAGACTCCTCGGAACGGATATCTTTCCCCTCTACAATATAGTCTGCTAACAGCTGTAACTCTGTTTTCAGTCTGGACGGAAGAACTGCCAGTCCCATGACCTCAATCAGGCCAATATTTTCCTTCTTGATATGATGCAGCTCCTGATGTGGATGGTAAACGCCCAATGGGAACTCTTCTGTGGTGATATTATTCCGCAGCACCAGATCCAGTTCAAACCTGTCTCCGTTCTTTCTGGCGATCGGCGTGATCGTGTTATGTGGTTCTCCGTCAGTTTCTGCGTAAATAAATGCATCCTCGTCGGTATAACCTCTCCACGCCTTCAAAACTCTGTCTCCCAGTTCAATCAAACGATCTGGGTCTTCTGCCCGCAGGCGAAGCACAGACATAGGCCAATACACGATCCCGGCCTCCACATCCTCAAAGCCCTTCATGGTAAAGTGCTGTTCGATCCCGGCCTTTGCCATGGCGAAGGTATAATGTCCGCCCTGGAAATGGTCATGGCTTAAAATAGAACCGCCTACGATCGGCAGATCCGCATTGGAGCCCAGAAAATAGTGCGGAAACATTTTTACAAAATCAAATAACTTCTGGAAGGTCTGTTTCTCGATCTTCATAGGCACATGCTGACCGTTAAATACGATGCAGTGCTCATTGTAATACACGTATGGAGAATACTGGAAGCCCCACTGGCTGTTATTAACCGTGATTGGAATAACCCGGTGATTATTGCGTGCCGGATGATTGGCTCTTCCGGCATAGCCTACATTCTCCATGCAGAGCAGGCATTTAGGGTAACCGCTCTGTTTTGCCAGTTTTGCCGCAGCAATGGCTTTTGGATCTTTCTCTGGTTTGGATAAGTTTACGGTAATATCCAGATCACCAAACTTGGTCTCTGCTTTCCATTTTAAGTCCTTGCAGACACGGTATCTGCGGATGTAATTGGAGTCCTGGCTTAATTTGTAAAAATAATCCGTAGCCTCCACTGGGGAGTTCTCATAGTGGCGCCAGAACTTGTCCACAACCTCACTTGGTCTTGGCATCAGGCAATTCATCAGACGGGTATCAAACAAATCCCGGTAGGTAACGCTATCCTCAGGCAGAACACCTGTCTCATGGGCATAATCCATCAGTTCCTCTAAAACCTGCTCCAGGCCAATCTCTTCTCCTGAAATATCCGTATCTTCGTAATCATCCAGCTTCAGCACATCCAGGATCTGATTGGTGGCATAAATTCGATCCACCTCTGTGATCAGTCCCGTATCCAATCCATACTGTACCAGTTTCTTTACTGCCCCATAAACCATAATCAATACCTCCCATTTATATGATGTCCAATACATAATTTATAATCATTTGTAACTATTTTACCACATTCTGGATCCTGTCTGTCACCATCCCGCCAAGAAGTCCTATGACCGCTCCCGCGATCACTCCTGCAACTATCAGAAACGGCAGATAATAGAAAATGCCTGCGGTTTCTGTAATCAGCACTGCTGCCGTTAACTGGCCGATATTATGTCCGATACCGCCAATGATGCTGACACCAATCTGACTGAATTTTCCGGTTTTCTTTAATAAAATCATGAGGATCAGGCTGACTATCCCACCAGCCAGACTGTATATCATGCTGGAAAGGTTACCAAATGTAAATCCAACTAAAACAATACGAACCAGTGATACCGCTATCGTACCGCTGATCCCTACCGTGTATAATCCTATGATCGACACCAGATTCGCAAGGCCCAGTTTCACGCCCGGAACCGGAATCGGAATGGGGATCACAGCCTCAATATAACTGAAAATAAATGCCAGGCTGATCAACATGCCATAAAGCGCTACCCATTTTGCTGTCTTATTTCTCATATTCCAATATACCATTCTCAATCTTCTGACACTGCCGCATCATACGGGATCTTCACTCCAGAAAATCCTCATTCATGCACTGTATCGATTCTATCATATTCTATCATGGACTTCAATGCTTTTTCTGTATCATAAGCTTCCACGTTTTTCTGTTGCCATGGGCTTCCTTGCTTTTTCTATTGCCATTTTCCCTTTTTATGCTATAATTATGTGACTGGATTTTTCTAAACAAACTGGAGATAATCTTTACATGAAAACGCTTAAAAAGAACATGAATAAATGGGATGTGATCCTCGTGACCGCATTCCTTTCCATAGCTGCCATCAGCTTCATCGGCTACCGTATCATCCACCAGGCTCCGGCTGTAACTGTGGAGATCAGTTCCTTCGGTCAAGTGGTAGAGACTGTAGACATCTCCAAGGACGGAACCTATGAGATTCCCAATGCCTTGGGCGGCTTCAATACCATCACCGTCAAAGACGGCCAGGTCTCCTGTACTGAGGCGTCCTGTCCGGATAAAATCTGTATCCATCAGGGCCACATCTCCCACAACGGTGAGATGATCGTCTGTCTGCCGAACCAGATGATCGCGAAAGTAGTTGGAAACGACAAATAAGCAAAAACGAGGGCGTGTGAAAAAATGAGAAATCATTTTTTCACACGCCCTCGTAACTATGAAGGTACTGAATAGTTACATCAGATGATCACCTTTGCAGGACACTTTGCAGCGCATTTACCGCAATTCGTACACTTGCTGTAGTCGATCACTGCTACATTGTTTTCCATATGAATGGCATCAGATTCACACTGCTTGGTGCACAGGGTACATCCGATACATCCAGCCTCGCAGACCTTCTTCACAGCCGGTCCCTTGTCATGGGAAGAACACTGAACCAGATGCTCTGCCGTATAAGGCACCAGCTCGATCAGGTGTTTTGGACAGGCAGCCACACATTTGCCACAGGCTACACATTTCTCCTTATCAACCACAGCCACGCCGTCTACCACATGGATCGCATCAAACTGACATGCTTTCACGCAGGAGCCATAGCCCATACATCCGTAAGCACATGCCTTATCACCGGAACCAGGGATAACCGAAGCCTTCTGGCAGTCATCGATTCCATAATAGTTATATTTCACGCGGCTCTTATCGCAGGTGCCTTTACATTTGACAAAGGCAACCTTCTTGACACTTGCTCCGCTTGAAACACCCATGATCGCTGCAATCTTGTCTGCAACTGCAGCTCCACCGACTGGACAGCCATTAACCGGAGCTGTGCCTGCAGCAATGGCAGCCGCCAGACCGTCACAGCCCGGGAAACCGCAGCCACCGCAGTTATTGCCAGGAAGTTCTGCACGTACTAAAACTTCCTTTTCATCTACCTCTACTTTAAACTTTTCACTGGCAATTCCAAGGAGCACACCGATAATGATACCGATGGCACCGATAATGCCAGCCGCACAAAGCAAACCCGTCATATTCTATACGCTCCTTCCTATATAAGACCGGAAAATCCCATAAATGCGATCGCCATCAGTCCGGCAGTCACAAGTACGATCGGAGATCCCTTGAAGTTATATGGAATGTCATTGTCCTCGATACTCTCGCGGATGCTTGCTAACAGTACGATGGCAATGGTAAATCCAACTGCAGTTCCCAGACCGTTAAATACGCTGAAAATGAAGTTGTATTCTTTCTGTACGTTGGTCAGGGCGGAACCTAATACTGCACAGTTAGTCGTGATCAGAGGAAGGAATACGCCCAACGCCTGGTACAGGGATGGCATGCTCTTCTTCAGGAACATCTCAACAAACTGTACCAAAGCGGCAATGACCAGAATAAATGCGATGGTCTGCAGATATGTTACATTTAACGGAACCAGCACAAAGCTATAGATCAGGCTGGTCACTGCAGAAGACAGGGTGATAACGAAGATAACTGCCATACCCATACCTGCCGCAGTATCGGTTTTCTTGGAAACACCAAGGAATGGACAAAGTCCCTGGAACTGGCTCAGGATAATGTTATTTACCAGAGCAGCGCCAACAACAACTAAAATCAGTTCTTTCATTATTCTGCTCCTCCTTAATCTTCTTTCTTATCCTGTTTTTCAGCCGCCTGTTTCTCGGCCATTGCTTTCTGCTTTGCCGCAAGTGCTGCTGCTTTTTTTGCTGCTGCCTCTTTTTCTGCCTCTACACGGATATTTTCTAAGGTCGCATGGTTAGAGGAACAGGAAGCGCCGCTGCAGTGCATACAATCGCCGCCGCAGGCAAGTGCAGAATGTGGAACACTTCCGTTGGTAGCACTTGGCATCTTAAACTTATTCTGCAGTGCAGTCAGAACTGCAAGTACGAAGAATGCACCTGGAGCCAGACCAAAGATACGGATGTTGTAAGCCTCTGGGATAAACGGAAAACCAAACACAGAGCCGGAACCTAAGATCTCACGGCAGATCGCGATGCAGGTAAGGCCAACGGTAAAGCCAAGTCCCATGCCAAGACCGTCAAATGCGGACTCGATCGGACCGTTCTTCGCTGCATAAGCCTCGGCACGGCCCAGAATGATACAGTTTACAACGATCAGAGGGATAAAGATACCCAGAGACTCGTTCAGGCTTGGAATATATGCCTGCAATAATAACTGTACGATCGTTACCAGAGAAGCTACAATTACGATGTATGCCGGGATACGCACGCGATCTGGAATGATCTTCCGCAATGCTGAGATCAACAGGTTGGAGAAAATCAGAACTGCTGTTGTCGTCAGACCCATACCAAGACCGTTGATGGCTGTGGTTGTGGTTGCCAGAGTCGGACACATACCTAACATCAGGACGAAGGTTGGGTTTTCTTTGATGATACCGTTATATAAACGTTCGATATATTTGTTCATGCTTCCCACCTCCTACTGTGCCACGCAGTTATTGACAAAATACAGTGCAGTATTCACTGCATTTGTCACTGCGTTGGACGTAATGGTCGCACCACTGATGGCATCGATTTCTTCATCAGAAGTGGAGCCGGATTTTGTAACAGAAAACTGCTCTACTTTTTTGTCTGCAAACTGGCCTTTCCACTCCGGTTTAGAAGCGTTCATACCAAGACCAGCCGTCTCATTTAAGGTCAGGAACTCGATTCCCTTTACCTCGCCGTCGGTGGTGATACCAACGGATACAGTCACATCGCCGCCGTAACCGTCTTTGGAAGTTGCGGTCACTACATAGCCGATGGCTGCGCCGGAAGCGTCCATACCGGTTGCGCACTCGTCTACGGATACATTGCCAAAATCAAGTTCTTTGACCTCTGTATTTACCTTATCCAGTGCTGCGCTATAGTCATCCATCGCAAAGCTGGCTGCATCTGCTAAAACTTCACGGAACGCACGCTCCTTCGCCGCCTGATTGGCTGCTGCGATCGGAGCCTTGGTGATCTCATAAACACCACCCAGACATGCGCCAGCTACTAAAGTGATGGCAAACAGGATCAGAGCGTCTTTCATAAATCCACCTTTACTCATGATTTCTTGGCCTCCTTTCCAAATGCCACCGGAAGAGTGACCTTCTCAATCAACGGAACTAACAGGTTGCTGATGATGATCGCGTAGGATACACCCTCTGCGGAACCGCCGAAGATACGGAACAGACCAGTCAGAATACCTAACAGGATTCCGAATAAGATCTGGCCCCGTGGAGTAATTGGGCTGGTCACATAATCCGTTGCCATAAAGAACGCACCAAAGATCAGACCACCGCCGCATAAATGAGCCAGTACATATGTAAGGTTGTGCTGTCCGAAGATAAATACAAATACAGCAAAAGAGAGCAGGTAAGCTGCAGGAATACGGATGGTGATGACCTTTTTCGCCAGCAGGTAAGCTGCACCGATCAACAGGGCAACTACTGATACCTCACCGATCGTTCCCGGAATCTTACCGATGAACATCGCTGCCACATCCACACTCTCTCCCTTTTTCAAGAAGCTTAACGGAGTTGCCGTTGATACGCCATCTAAGGTAAAGGAAGACATCTGGTTCGCAAAAGAGATCAGAAGGAAGCATCTGGCAGCCAGAGCTGGGTTCATAAAGTTCTGTCCAAGACCACCGTATAACTGTTTTACGATGACGATCGCAAACACACCGCCCAATACCGGGATCCATACCGGGATCTCCGGAGGCATATTTAAGCCCAGGATCATACCGGTTACTACTGCACTTCCATCACTGATCGTGATCGGTCTTCCGGTCACACGCTCAAACACATACTCACTGAGCACGCAGCTGGCTACGGTAGCGATCAGGACCAGCAGAGCCTTCCATCCAAATTGATATACACCAAATACACTTGCAGGAATCATGGCGATCACGACATCCCACATCAGGTTCCTTGTCAGCACACTGCTTCTTGCATGAGGTGATGATGATACGTTTAATAAATGATTCATGATTCATCCCTCCCTATTTTCTCGCGCTGTTGCGAACAGCCACGCGCATTTCCTTAAATGCCTGGGTTAACTGCTTTCTCGCCGGACAGATCCAGGAACAGCAGCCACATTCCACACATTCCATACCATTTAACTTCTTAAACTGCTCCAGATCATGCTTCATGGCAGCCTTCATCATCTTCTGCGGAACTAAGTTTTCCGGACACACGGAAACACAGCGTCCGCAGCGGATGCAGGCTGTCGGCTCCATCTCAGCTACCTGGTCTTTGGTCAGGCAGGTAATTGCGGAAGAAGTCTTAGCAACCGGAACATCTAAGGTGAACATCGCCATACCCATCATCGGGCCTCCGGAGATCACTTTCTCTGGATCCTGCTTAAAGCCGCCTGCTGCCTCGATCACTTCCTGATAGTTCGTTCCTAACAGAACGCTGAAATTCTTCGGATTAGCGATCGCATCACCAGTTACAGTCACAATACGCCGCATCAAAGGCGTGGTCTTGCATACTGCCATGTAAATCGCACATACGGTATCTACGTTGTCTACGATACAGCCAGCGTCTGCCGGAAGCATGGAGGAATTCACCTTCCGTCCGGTTACCGCATAGATCAGGGTACGCTCACCACCCTGTGGGTACTTGGTCAGAAGCTCACACACTTCGATGCGAGGCTCGTCCTTCACCAGTTCCTTCATCTTCTTAATTGCTTCTGGCTTGTTATTCTCAATGGCGATCACACCTTTTGCATTGTCAAATAACTGAAGCATAACTTTTAAGCCTGCAACAACCTTCTCCGGCTCTTCCATCATCACACGATAATCAGAAGTCAGATATGGCTCACATTCTGCTCCATTCACGATCACGTACTCGATCTTCTCCGGCTCCTTTGGAGATAATTTTACGTGTGTCGGGAATCCTGCACCGCCGAGACCTACGATACCGGCATCTTTTACAATGTCGATGATCTCTTTTTTAGACAGCTTTGTGGCGTCACGGTCTTCCCCAAGACCTTCCACCTTTGTGTAAGAACCGTCGTTTTCAATTACGATACAGTCTGCCATGGTTCCGTTGACCACACGGCGTTTCTCCACTGCTTTTACAGTACCGGATACGGCACTGATCACTGGGGCAGAAACAAAACCACCTGGCTCTCCGATTCTCTGGCCTACCAGCACCTGGTCACCCTTTTTTACCAGTGCAGTGGCAGGAGCTCCGATATGCTGGGATAACGGATAAACCATCTCTCCCTTTGGCACCAGAACTTCAATCGGCTGGTTCTCGGACAATTCTTTTCCCTCATATGGGTGAATGCCGCCTTTAAATGTAGCTAATCCCATTTAGCCAACCCTCTTTCTATACATTTTTCTATCTTTTTTGGCAAATTACACACTTTGCCATCCTGCCAAGTATAGCATAATTTAGAAATCTTCTCAATTACTAAATCCCGCATATTTACTGTTTTATTGTTAAAAAAGCACCAGACAAAGGGAAAAAGTCCCCCCCTGTCTAGTGCTTTTCATCCTGTTTCTCACGGTTTTACGTTTTCTATCTTGTAAAAAGTTTGTGAAATTTTTGTTTATTATACGCTTTATTTATAAGATTTTTATATGCTATTATTAGGAATTTTCATTATTTATTTCCATCCGGACATGACCTGAGATGGATATTTTTCCTGGTCAAAACAATCAGAAAACACTTTTTCTATATTTTTGACATGATAATAGATCACACCATTGATATGCTCCTCTTCTACCATATCCCGGTCGATGTCACAAATTTCCAGTTCGGATAAGCGTCTTACTGTCTCCAGATGTGAAAGTGCTGCCTGGATCGTGCAGACAGGATGATGCTTTTCTCCATTCTGATTCTTTTTTGCACAGGTGATCGCTTCATCTAATTTAAAGCTCTCGCCTGATTCAGGCATCGCACCAGCCTCTTCGATCCGTCCATCCTTCCAGCAGATCTGATAATTTCCGTGTTCATGATCGATCCGTTCGGGATTCAACCGGATCACTGCCTTTTCAAAATGAAACTCCGAAACCGGTCCCAATTCTTCATGGAGACAGTTATGCGTCGTGTAATACCAGACCGGGACACCGGATGCCGTCCTCACACAGAGTGCTGCAGTATCAAAATTTTCCACCTCCGGATCTGTCCGGTACAATTCTGCTTTTACCTCGGTCACTGCTGCTGAATGATCCATCTGATCTCCCAGCAAAAAGAGCATATTCTGGAACTGGTGGGCATTGGAATTATTTACCGGACTGTCATTAACAAGATGACCGTGGAGTGTGCGTTTTCCGGCCCAGTTATTTCTATGATAATATGCCTTTCCGCGTTTAAAACCATGGATCGTTTTCAACACGACCGGGTTGCCGAATTCACCGTTTAAGATCCTGTTTTTTAACTCTCTTGTGACCGGTGAATAGTTCATCTGATAGCCAACCGCCACAAAATGACCAGTTTCCTTCTCGATCTGCGCCATCTCCAGTGCTTCCTCAACACTGCTGCACAGGGGTTTTTCAATCAGCACATCTGAGCCGTGTTTTAAGCACTTCACAACCTGCTCAAAATGCAGAGGGATCGGAGTTGAGATCACCGCCAGATCCGCATCATGCTCTTCATAGAACTGTTCAATCTCCCGGTAAACCGGAATCCCATGTTCCAGAAGAAATGGATTCTGCTTTTCCACATCCGGCATCACATCGCAGACTCCCTCCAAGATCACTGACGGATCCTGGGTCCTTTTCTCCATTTCACGCAGATAGAACTTGCCATAGCCGCCTACGCCGATCAATACAACCTTCACACATGTTTTTTCTTCCATATTTATCATCATCCTTCATAGATACTTTTATTTCGATAAGCACTCCACTCCGTCTCAAATGCACCTGGCGCCGGTATCTCTCCTAACGGGTGGCGCAGACGCATCTGGGCTTCACATGTTCCCGATGGGCGTAACCGGATCTCCTGGATCTGTTCCTGATGCGCCAGCCCATCCTCTCCATCCAGGGAAAAACGTACCAGATCCGGTATGGTTACCGCACCGTTCTCATCTTGATAAATGGCAGAACCCCGGCTTTTTCCACCAGACAGACGGTATTCTTTCATTGCGGAGAGATACATCTGCTGACACAGCCGCTGATCATAATACCGATACCATGCTGCTTCTTCTGTCCATCCAGCTGGCACAGTGACCGTTTGCGCAGCCTTTCTATCCTGCCACTGTTCCCGCTCTGCACAGATCTCTTCCAGCATCTCTTCGATCGCTTCCGGATCTCGCAGCATCGCTGCCGCCTGGCTCATCTGCATCGCAGTCTTTTTTTCCTGTTCTTTCCAATATCCTGAATTCTTTTGGGCGGCCCATTGTCCAAGACAGATCCGTTCGTCCGCAAGTCTGAGCAACCGTTCCATTTCTTCCTGGCTCCAGCTTCGTTTTTCCTCTTTATGCGCTGCAATATACTGGGCTGCTCTTGTAGATCCGACCTGACCGGAATTTAAGGCGCTTCCACCCGGTCGGTAGATGCCATGCGTCGCTGCTGCCTCTCCAACTGCAAAAATTCCCCTGATATTCGTCTGCCACCAGCCATCCACAGCCAGTCCGCCGTTGTTATGCTGCGCACAGACCGCCACCTCCAGCATCTCGTGTGCAAGATCCACGCCATGCTCCTTATAAAAATCAACTGCCAGCGGATTTAACTGCCATAAGCGCTCGATCGGTGTTTCCTGACAGGCCCCTGCCCGTTCAAGATACGTGCGGCACTCCTCAGAAAGTCCCTGGAAATCCACTTCTTTTCCGCCGCAATTATCCCGGTAATCCAGCCATACGCGTCTTCCTTTTACGAAGATCTCCCGGTAAACCAACAGATCGATCATGGATGAACCATCTGCGACCTTTCTGGCATCAAATGGCCACTGATATCCCTTTAAAAAGATCATATTCATCGCCGCTTTGGTGTCCGGGTAATAGTCTAATAAAAACTCCTGCGGATCATCTCCACTCTGATCAGTAGAGACAAACCGTGGAAGCACCTGCATATAGCTTCCACTGACATTCCATCTTGGATGTAAGGAGGCCAGTCCATACTGCCACTCCGTCAGGTTTTTTCCTTTCACACCAGCCTCAAATGCCAGACCACTCGCACCATGCTGGCTGACCGGATACACACTCTGTCCATAAATCCCAGCCGGCCCGCCTGTGGCATAGACCAGATTCGTGCAGCGGATCAGCAGATGTGCTCCATTTTTTTTGTTCATGCACAGGATCCCAAACAATTTTTCTCCATCACTTAAGATGCGGATCACCTGATGATGATCCAGGATCTCGATCTTCTTTTCACGGACTGCCTGCTCCAGCTTCTCTGTCATATACCGCGATGTATACGGTCCCACACTGGTTCCCCGGTCATTCGGATCGTGATCCGTCTTATATCCCACATATTCCCCGTAGACATTATGCGGAAATGGCACCCCGAGCTCTACCAGCTTAAAAAATCCCTGACAGGACAACGCCGCTTCACACAAGGCATGTTCACCGTCCACGCAGCCACCATCATACAACACCTGCGCCAGCTTCCGCACACTGTCAGGTGCATCCCCTGCCAGAGACAGCTTATAGTACGTCTGCTTATCGGAGCCTGTATTACGCGAGGTTCCCCAATTCATGTTCTCTGTCACGAGCGCCAGATCCCGGACTCCATACTGAAAAAGCCTGTCCGCGGCATTCAGTCCTGCTGCACCTGAACCAACCACTACGGTGTGAATCTCTCTTACATCCATTCTCATGCTCTCCTACAGTCTTTTTATATGAAAACCACCATCAATATCGATATAATTGCCCGTTGTATACAAGAATTGATCGGAGCAAAGGGCACTTACCGCACCAGCAACATCCTCCGGTGTCCCCCATCTTGGGATCGGAAAGGTTCCTTCTGCGATAAGTCGGTCATATTTTTCCTTCACTGTGCTGGTCATGTCCGTCATGATGACGCCTGGGCGTACCTCATGGACCAGGATTCCTTCTCCTGCCAGCCGGTCGGCAAATAACTTCGTGATCATGGCGATAGCACTCTTGGAAATGCAATACTCACCGCGGCTGATGGAAGAAACCTCAGCAGAGCAGGAGCCTACATTCACAATGGTTCCACGCTTTCTTCCGATCACCTCCTGCTTTAACATCTGATTGGCCACCAGCTGTGTCAAAAACATGGTTCCCTTGGCATTGATCCCCATCACACGGTCATAGCTTTCTTCCGTCATCTCAAGAAGATCTGCCCTTACAAGTGGTGCCACACCAGCGTTGTTGACCAGCACATCGATCCGGCCAAATGTCTCAATGGTCTCCTCCACCAGCCGCTTCCGGTCCTCCCGGTTATCGATTGTTCCAGAAATATAATGCCAGGTGATCCCTGCTTCCTCTAACTCTTTTAGATGCTCCATACAGGCTTCTAAGGGCTTTGTGGCAAATACCACCACCTGATACCCGTCAAGCCCCAGCTGTTTTGCGATCGCAAGCCCGATCCCGCGGCTTCCTCCTGTGACGATTGCTGTCTGTTTCATCGATTCTCCTCCTGATATTCCCGATAGTATTTCAGATATTTTTCTGGATTTCTCACCACACATCCGGTCGGTTTCCCTGCACGGATCAGATCCCCGCACTTTCCGCATGTCACACACACCTTTTTCGGATCGATCCGTCCGGTATCCCGGATCTGATTTGGGAAGTCTGGATCCGCAAAGGATAAACGCCCAAACAGCATCTGGTCACAAAGTCCCTCTTCGATTGCTCCTGCCGCATACAGATCGGAATACTGTCTTAAATAGGTAGGTGCAGATGCAGAGATTGCCATCTGCGGCACTGCTTTTTTCACTTCTCCGATCCCATGGATCATTCTGGCGATCCCATAAAGCGGATGCTCATCCGGGATATATTTGCCCATATCATATGGACGGGTCACATGGATGCTCACGTAAGGATTGCCCATGGTCAGATTCACCATCGGCATCTGGTAGTCCTCGTGAAGCTCACGGATCAACCGGATCGGTTCTTCTAAGTTTGGAATGATCCCCTCTCCTTCCTTGACACCAAAGCCATACGGATATGCAAAGCCATCGTAAATGCCGATCCGGGCAGTCACCAGAAACTGATCTGTCTCATAAGCCTTTGCCGCCTGGATCCCGTTGCGCAGCAATCTGGTTCTGTTTTCAAAGCTTCCGCCATACATGCCAGGGCGGATATAGGCAGAGGATAACTCCGCCAGCAGATAACCATGGCAGGATTTGATATCTACTGCATCAAAACCGGCCTCTCTCGCGAGCCCTGCCGCTTCCCCGAATTTCTCCTCCAGAGATTTCAGATAATCATCCGACACGATGCAGCTGTCATCTGCCTTTCTTAATTTTTCATATTCCGGATGACGGTATGCGATCATCGGAGCCGGTTTCCCCTGTGGATTGGAATAGCGGCCGCTGTGATTGGCCTGCATCACCAGATACGGAGCAAAGCCATTGGCTTTTCGTCCCGCCTCCTTCACTGCTTCCGTCATTTTCTTATATGCGTCCAGATTATCCCTGGTCAGCATCAGCTGATGGAGACTTGATCTTCCTTCCGGCACGATGGAGATCGCCTCAAACCAGATCATGCCGCTTCCACCCTCTGCTTCTCTCACATAACGGTTGACCGTAAGCTCCGAAGGGGAACCGTCCGGAAGTCCATCTGCCCCCTCCATCGGCGCAATGCCGACCCGGTTCGGAAGCGTCACACGACCAAAGGTATACGGTGTCATCAGGATTTTTGTGTCCTTTGCCAGAGGAAGCTGGATCTCAAGCTCCTTTGCCTTTTCTTTTAATTCATCCAGTGTCCGGTAATGAAAACGTTCATGCTGCATCTTCACATTCCTCCATTTAATCTTTGAATTTTTCTTCTTCTTGCTTTATACTAAGATCGTAACGATTCAGCTTCTTCATAATTACAAGCAAAAATCAACTTTTTGATTTTTATCCTTTAGAAAGCAGGTACCTGTATGGATTGCACTCACATTCCTGAGATCAGTTGTTTTTACTCTGACACCATCGCCAGCCACATCTTAAATCCGTCCGCTCATTTTGAATATGAGATGATCCTGGTCACAGATGGTTCTGCACAGGTTCAGATCCATGATAGAACGTATCCGCTCCAACGCGGAAGTCTGCTTTTTATCAGCCGCCTGGAACAGCACCAGTTCTGCATCGTAAAGGAGCCTTACTGCCGCTACGTCCTTTCTGTCTCCAGTGATCTGCTCCTCTCCCATTTAAATGAGCCTCGTCTGGCTTCTATCTTTATGCAGCGGCCGGAATATTTTTCTCATGTGGTCCAGTTAAACGAGGAGCAGTTAGCGTATTTTCTTCCATTTTTTCAAAAGAGCGCTGATGAGTATGAAAAACAGCCTGATTTTTATACTCTCCAGAGTATTGCCCTGCTGCTTTTGATCCTGATCAGCCTGTACCGGCTCTATCCAAATGCCTTCCCAATGGAAGACTCCAGCTCTCTGTCTGCTGCAGTTTTGAATGCCCAGATCTATGTCAGCAGGCATTTCAACCGGAAGCTGACTCTTCAGGAGATTGCTGACCAGTGTTTCCTCAACCGTCACACGCTGTCTCTGGCCTTTAAGGAAATCGTTGGAATTACCTTCAAGGAATACCTGCTCCTGTTCCGGATCACAGAGGCCAAAAAGCTTCTGCTCACCACGGACCTCAGCATCGCACAGATCGGAGAATCCGTTGGCTATATCAATGTGAATAACTTCTTAAAGATCTTTCGGGAAAAGGAACGTATCACTCCGCTCCAGTATCGGAAGCAACACCTTTCCCATTAATCCTATTATAGAAAAAAGCACTTTCCGAAGAAAGTGCTTTTTATCTACAAAAATATGCTTTTTGTTACTAACTGTTTTTAATCCCTAATCTAATTCCTTCAGTCCCGTATACAGCTCATAATACCGTCCCCTCATGGCAAGCAGATCCTCATGATCACCTCGTTCGATGATCTGCCCCTGTTCCAGAACCATGATCGCATTGGCATTGCGGACAGTAGAAAGCCGATGGGCGATCACGAAAGTCGTGCGGTCTGCCATCAGACGGTCCATGCCCTTTTCGATGTGCTTCTCGGTTCTCGTATCAACAGAACTGGTCGCCTCATCTAAGATCAGGATCGGCGCTTTGGAAATCGCTGCGCGGGCAATGTTTAAGAGCTGTCTCTGGCCCTGGCTTAAATTTGCGCCGTCGCCCTCAAGCATCGTGTCATAGCCATGAGGCAGACGCATGATAAAGGAATGGGCAGAAGCCGTCTTTGCAGCCTGGATCACCTCTTCATCTGTCGCATCCAGTCTTCCGTAACGGATATTTTCCCGGACGGTTCCTGTAAACAGATGCGTATCCTGCAGCACCATCGCGATATTTCTTCTTAACTCATCCCGCTTGAGATGCCGGATATCCACTCCATCAATCGTGATCGAACCAGACTGGATATCATAGAAACGATTCAGAAGGTTGGTGATCGTGGTCTTTCCTGCACCGGTAGAACCAACAAAAGCAATCTTCTGTCCAGGCTTTGCATATAAACTGATATTCTTTAAGATCACCTTGTCCGGCGTGTAACCAAAGGTGACATCCTTTAATTCTACATGGCCGGTCATCGGCTGGAGAGTCACGGCATCTGCATCATCTGCCTGTTCCGGCTGCTCATCCATGATAGCAAACACACGTTCTGCACCAGCCAGTGCTGAGAATACATTGCTGACCTGCATGGAGATCTCATTGATCGGACGGCTGAACTGTCTGGAGAAATTTAAAAACACGGTCAGACCACCGACATCAAAATTTTTAAAGATACATAACAGACCGCCGATGCAGGCTGTCAGGGAATAATTCACCTGGCTTAAATTTCCCATCACCGGACCCATGATACCTCCAAAGAACTGGGCTTTGATCTGGTTATCTCTTAAGTCTTTATTTAACAAGGCAAATTCTTCCTTTGCCACATTCTCATGACAGAATACCTTGATGACCTTCTGTCCACTGATCATTTCTTCAATATAGCCATTCACCGCGCCAAGAGAAGTCTGCTGGGCAAAGAAATATTTCTGGCTGCGTCTGGCAACCATACCGCCCGCCTTCATCATCAACGGGATCATAATGATCGTCACTATGGTCAGATAAAGATTGGTGTAGATCATCAAAAACAGGGTTCCAACAATGCTTAAAGCGCCGGAAAACAACTGTACTAATGTGTTGGAAAGCATCTGGCCGATGGTATCCACATCGTTGGTGAAACGGCTCATTAAATCACCGTTATTGTTGGTATCGTAAAAACGGACCGGAAGATTCTGCATCTTCGTAAACAGATCGTCACGGATCTTCTGCAGGGCATTCTGGGCTACAGTCAGCATAACCTTTGCCTGAGCATAGTTTGCTGCCACGCCAACTGCATAGACCAGAGCCAACACTACCAGAGCTTTTGCCAGTCCCGCCACATCGCCGCGGCTTCCGTCAGTCGGGACAATGTAAGTGTTGATGATCGGGCGGAGCATATAGGAACCCACCAGACTGGCTATGGTATTGACGATCACACAGAAAAACGCCAGCATCATCTTAGATTTATCTTCATTTAAGTAACCCATCAGACGTTTTATGGTTGCTTTACTGTTCTTTGGCGTTCCTTTTGCCATACGGCCGCCTCCAGGACCTCCCGGTCCATGCCCCATACCGCGTTTTGGAGCTGCCACTTCTCTGCCGTAACGGTGCTTTAAGCTTTCCATCCGTCTTTTTTCATTTGCTGTCATGCTCATGATGCGCTTACCTCCTTCTCACGGTCTCTCTGTGAGTAATAGATCTCCTGGTAAGCCTCACAGTTCTTCATCAGTTCTTCATGGGTTCCCATGCCGATGATTTTTCCATCGTCCAGAACGATGATCTTGTCTGCGCTTTCCACAGAACCGATCCGCTGGGCAATGATGATCTTGGTGGTATCCTTTAAGGTGGTGCTGAAGCTTTCCCGGATCTTAGCTTCTGTTGCAGTATCGACTGCACTGGTGCTGTCATCCAGGATCAGGATCTTCGGCTTCTTTAATAATGCCCTGGCAATACAGAGTCTCTGTTTCTGACCGCCTGATACGTTGGAGCCGCCCTGTCCCAGGTCAGAATCATACCCCTTTGTGAAAGATATAACAAAACCATCTGCCTGAGCTGCCCCGGCTGCACTTCTTACTTCCTCCTCACTGGCCTCTTCATTGCCCCAGCGCAGGTTCTCGTCGATGGTCCCGGAAAATAAGACATTTTTCTGAAGTACCATACCGACACCGTCACGCAGATTCTTTAAGGAATATTCTCTTACATCCACGCCGTCTACCAGCACCTGTCCCTCAGTTACATCGTAAAGTCTTGGAATCAGCTGCACCAGAGAGGTCTTGCCGCTTCCAGTGGTTCCAATGATACCCAGAACCTTTCCGGGTTCCGCAGTGAAATTAATGTGTTCCAGGATCTTCTCGCCACCCTCATTGCTGTAGCTGAAGGCAACATCCTTAAATTCCACTTTTCCTTCCGTCACTTTCAGATCTTTTCTGGAAGCGTTCTCATCTGTTAAGTCGATCTCTGTGTCCAGCACCTCACTGATACGTTTTACGGAGGCAATAGCACGGGAGCTCTGGAGAAGCACCATGGATAACATCATCAAGGACATCAGGATCTGTACGATATAGGTAGTAAACGCAGTCAGGTCACCTACCTGCATGTTTCCTGCAATGATGATATTGCCGCCATACCAGACAACCGCCAGGGTCGTCACGTTCATGGCAAACATCATGATCGGCATGGTCGCAATGACGATCTTCATGGCATTTAAACTACTGTCCTTTAAGTCCTGGTTCATGGTCTGGAATTTCTCTTCCTCATAATCTTCCCGGACAAAGGACTTGATCACCCGCACATTAGTCAACGCTTCCTGAATACCGGAATTTAATTTATCAATCTTCTTCTGCATCAGGGTAAAACGCGGAAATGCCTTGACCATAATGGTCACAATGGCAATGGACAAAAACGGAATGACGATCAAAATGACCAATGCCAGCTTGGCATTCATCAGAAATGCCATGATCAGCGCACCGATCAACATACCAGGAGCACGAAACAATAACCGCAGTCCCATCATGGTCACGTTCTGTACCTGCTGGACATCATTCGTCAGACGGGTCACTAAAGATCCTGTGCTGTACTGATCAATATTTTTAAAGGAAAAATTCTGCACTTTCGCAAATAATGCGTCACGCAGGTCGCTGGTAAAGCAGATGGACGCCTTCGCGGAGAAATACGCTCCTCCGATGCCTCCCGCTGCCATCACAATGGCGGTCAGCACCATGATGATGCCCATGCGGATGATGTAACCGGTATCCCGGTCTGCCACACCGTTATTAATGATCATAGACATGAATTTCGGCAATAAGATCTCACCGAACACCTCTGTCAGCATCAGAAGCGGTGCAAGTAAAAATGCCGATAAATACGGCTTAATGTACGCTGCATATCGTTTCACTGATTCGTCCTCTCTTTCTGGTCAAGTTTAAAACCAGGTTTCTATTTCTCATTTTGGCAAATCCGTTCCAGATTGCCGCAGATCCGGTTCAGAGCGCCGCCGAAGGCCTTCAATTCCTCGTCCGAAAAGCCCCGAAACATCTCTTCTTCAATCCTCTGGAAGATATTCCGGCTCTCTTCCACCACTTTCTGCCCTTTTTCTGTAATGCAGATCTGGTTGAAGCGGTTGTCTCTCTGATCCAGCTCCTTCTGGATATATCCGCCCTGCTGCAGCTTCTTTAACGAAACCGCGATGGCTGAGGTGGACACCTCCTGCCGTTCCGCCAGTTCTGTCTGGGAAATATGCGGATTCTTCGCCAGGCACATGAGAATCCGGTGCTGGCTGCGATAAACCCCGGTCGTGCTTAACTCCTGCTCTACAACCTTCCGGTGCAGACGATTTAAACGGAAATACCATTCCAAGATTCTCTGCTCCCTGGTCTGTTCCCTGCTTTTATTCTGGTCATTATTACAAAACACACCTGCGCCTCCTTCTTTCTCATCTGCCAATTAACTACCTAACGGTTAACTAGTTAATCGTTAGCATTATAATTGTTTTTGGGGGAAATTACAAGGTGGGAAGTTGTGAAATTTTTGTGAACTATTTTTCCTAAAAGAGATATGTTTTGCTGATTATAAACACGTTCCAAGCTGTGAAGACTAAACCAAAACTCC
>ENA-UESP01000964-UESP01000964.1-human-gut-metagenome-genome-assembly--contig:-NODE-964-length-21779-cov-142.630403_pt1 | contig 21779 bp, 18 predicted proteins | sample MGYA00243003_ERZ508004 | MGnify/ENA primary metagenome ERZ508004 (study PRJEB26167, sample SAMN06115443) | human gut metagenome | host: Homo sapiens | place: China:Henan | collected 2015-07-29...
GTTTCCGACAAGCGGGGCGTAATTCGTGTTTTTTCTCTGCTGAGCCCCGGAAGTTTCCGACAAGCGGGGCGTAATCCATGTTTTTTCTCTGTTGAGCCCCGGAAGTTTCCGACAAGCGGGGCGTAATCCATGTTTTTTCTCTGCTGAGCCCCGGAAGTTTCCGACAAGCGGGGCGTAATTCGTGTTTTTTCTCTGCTGAGCCCCGGAAGATTCCGACAAGCAGGGCGTAATCTACATTTTTCTTCTACTATGTCCCGAAGATAAAACCATCCGCAATGAGCCACGCTATTCATAAGACTGTCAGCATAAAACGCTGCCAATCTTATTTCATATCGCGGCGTTCGCCGCATCTCGGCATAAGTAAAGACAGCGAATCATGCGCAAGCGCCCATCGAGGTGTTCCACTCTATTTTTGCATGGCTCGTAGCTAGGCTAACTTTCTAGTTATTTCCGGCCCGGGCGCAGATTTTCCAGCACTTCATCCGGCACACACAGCTTGCCCCAGCCGGTGCCGAGGTCGATCTTGGGCTTATTGGCACCGTGGAAGTCGGAGCCGCCGCTGATCTTCAGGTCGTATTTGGAGGCAAGCCCCCGGATCTGGCGTTCTTCAGCAGTGTTGTAGGTGCTGTAGATGGCTTCGATACCTACGAGGCCGATGCTCTTTAATTCTGCCACGAGGTTATCCAATCGCTCGTCGCTCATATGGTAGAGGATCGGGTGCGCCAGCACGGGAACGCCGCCGGCACCGAGGATCAGCTCCACCGCCTGAGCGGGGGTCACCTTTTCTCTCGGAACGAAACAGGGACAGTGGTCGCCCACATAGCGGTCAAATGCTTCCTTCATGCTCTGGATATAGCCGTGGGAGAGCAGATACCTTGCAAAATGCGCCCTGGTGATAACTGCACCGGGGAATTCTGCCAGAAGCGCTTCATAGGTGATATCAATGTCATGTTCTCGAAGTAGTGCGCACATTTTCTCGTTGCGGTTCTCCCGGGAATGGATGAAATCCGCCAGGTAATGAGCAAAATCCGGCTGGTGGTAATCAATGAAAAGTCCCACCATGTGGATATCTTTTCCCTGGTATTCTGTGGAAAGTTCTATACCGGGGATGACTTCCGGCACCTGAGGCGAGGGAGCGTCAGCCGGGGATCCTTCCGCATACCGGATCGCCCGGTCCAATCCGTTTACGGTATCATGATCTGTGAGGGCGAAGGCACGCAGTCCCTTTTCCATCGCGTAATCGACTAATTCCTCCGGGGTGAAAGTGCCATCGGAGCAGGTGGAGTGTACGTGTAAATCTACCATAATAGTAAAGCTCCTTTCAAAAAATGGATGTCGGCATTACCGGCATCCATTTTATTTGTCTTAGTTCTCGTCGTCCTCGGTCTGTGCAGTGAATACAGTACGCTTTCTTGCCATTTCATCGCTTGCCAGATACTCATCGTAGGTAGTGATCTTGTCTACCAGGCTGCCGTTTGGCAGGATCTCGATGATACGGTTGGCGGTGGTCTGTACGAACTGGTGGTCATGGCAGGAGAACAGTGCCACACCGGGGAACTTGATCAGACCGTTGTTCAGTGCGGTGATGGACTCCATGTCCAGATGGTTCGTGGGCTCATCCAGGATCAGGCAGTTGGCACCGCTGATCATCATCTTGGACAGCAGGCAGCGCACCTTCTCACCACCGGAGAGAATACGAACCTTCTTCACACCGTCTTCACCGGCGAACAGCATACGTCCCAGGAAACCACGTACATAAGTGGCATCCTTCACGGGAGAGTAACCGGTCAGCCAGTCGGCGATGGTCATATCGTTGTCGAACTCTGCGGTATTGTCCTTCGGAAAGTAGGACTGGGAAGTGGTAACACCCCACTTGTAGGTTCCCTCGTCCGGCTCCATTTCCCCGGCCAGGATCTGGAACAGAGTAGTCTTCGCCAGCTCGCAGCTTCCTACGAAAGCCACCTTGTCTTCACGACCCAGAGTAAAGGAGATGTCATCTAACACCTTTTCTCCGTTGATGGTCTTGGACAGATGCTCCACAGCCAGTACTTCGTTACCGATCTCACGCTCGGGGCGGAAGTCGATATAGGGATATTTTCTGCTGGAAGGCTTAATATCATCCAGCTCAATTTTTTCCAGTGCACGTTTTCTGGAAGTAGCCTGCTTGGACTTGGAAGCATTTGCGGAGAAACGGGAGATAAACTCCTGCAGTTCCTTGATCTTTTCTTCCTTTTTCTTGTTGGCTTCCTTCATCTGCTTGATCAGCAGCTGGCTGGACTCGTACCAGAAGTCGTAGTTACCGGCATACAGCTGGATCTTGCCGTAGTCGATGTCGGCGATCTGGGTACATACCTTGTTCAGGAAGTAACGGTCATGGGATACTACGATAACGGTATTCTCGAAATCAATCAGGAAATCTTCCAACCATGCGATCGCATCCAGATCCAGATGGTTGGTCGGCTCATCCAGCAGCAGAATGTCGGGATTACCGAACAGTGCCTTGGCCAACAGGACCTTCACCTTCAGGCTGCCGTCCAGATCCTTCATGAGAGAGTAGTGGAACTCGGTGCCGATGCCAAGACCGTTTAACAGCATGGCAGCATTGGACTCTGCTTCCCAACCGTCCATCTCGGCGAATTCCGCTTCCAGTTCGCTGGCACGGATACCGTCCTCGTCACTGAAATCTTCCTTGGCATAGATGGCATCCTTTTCCTTCATGATCTGGAAGAGACGTTCGTTACCCATGATAACGGTATCCATAACCACGTTGTCATCGTATTTGAAATGATCCTGTTCCAACACGGAGAGACGCTGACCGGGGGTGATGACGATATCACCTTTGGTAGTGTCCAGCTGACCGGACAGAATCTTTAAAAAGGTGGATTTACCGGCACCGTTGGCTCCGATGAGACCGTAACAGTTGCCTTCGGTAAACTTGATGTTGACATCTTCGAATAATGCTTTCTTACCCACACGGTAAGTTACGTTGTTTGCACTGATCATTCTAAAAACCTCTTCTTATTTATATGCGTTACAAAGTCACTTCTTCCATTATACATAAAAGCCCACATATTTCAAGGAGAAAGTGTGATATTTCAGCGTTTTCTTGGGCGGTGGACCAACCAGTGTGCCACGCTGGAACGACTTCCGTCACTTCGTGGTGGCTGATGCTTCGAAACAGGCGCTCAATGCAAATAAAATTTCGGGAGGAAAATTTACCTCAATTTTACCCCCGAAGATTGCGAGAAGCATTCCCCTTTGATAGAATAGAACTATCAACTTGGGAGGTTTTCTTATGGAGACAAAATTAAATTACAAAAGAACGTTTCTGATCGGACTGGCTTTTCTTAGCATCTGTTCTTTCTGGCAGATGTATGACAACATTATCCCGCTGATCCTGCAGAACACCTATCACCTGGGAGAGACTATGACGGGAGCGGTCATGGCACTGGACAATGTGCTGGCCATCTTCCTGCTGCCGGTGTTCGGTACGCTGTCAGACAAGGTACATACGAAGCTTGGCAGAAGAATGCCATTTATCGTAGTGGGGACGATCCTGGCAGTGATCTTCATGATGATGTTGCCGATGATCGATAATGCGGAGAAGGCAAGATGGGCCACCGGAGGGTCCTTCAGTAACCAGGTGTTCTTTTTAGGGGTGCTGTTCCTCACGCTGGTGTCCATGGGACTGTACCGTTCTCCGGCGGTAGCACTGATGCCGGATGTGACGCCGAACCATCTGCGCAGCCGCGCCAATGCGGTGATCAACCTTATGGGAGCCGTAGGCGGTGTCTATGCCCTGATCATGATCAAGGTACTGGTGGGCAAAGGGGAAACACCGGATTACCTGCCGCTGTTTGCCAGCATTGCTGCAGTCATGGCTATTGCAGTGGGAATCCTCGTGATCACCATCCGGGAAAATAAGCTGCGGGAAGAAGTGGAAAAGGCAGAAGCCGCAAACGCAGACACCATAGAAGAAAAAGCGATGGCCGAAGGCGTGGAAGCTGCCGGAGAGATCGAGGCAGTGGGAGACACCGGAGAGGCAAAAGCTTTCGAGGAAAAACAGCAGACGGCAAAAACCGAAAGCGCCAAGGACATGCCGAAGGATGTGAAGCGCAGTATGTACTTCATGCTGGCGTCCATCTTCTTATGGTTCACCGCTTATAATGCCGTGACCACAGCATTTTCCCGTTATACGAAAGTAGTATGGAAGATGGAGGGCGGAAGCTTCGCCAACTGTCTGATGGTGGCTACCGTGGCAGCCATTTTCAGTTATATCCCTATCGGAGGTATTTCAGCGAAGATCGGCCGTAAAAAGACCATCATGGGCGGTGTCCTGCTGATGGCAGCCTGCTACGGAGCGGCTATTTTCGCCAGAGAATATCACCCCATCGTCAATGTGGCCTTTGCCCTGATCGGTGTGGCATGGGCAGCGATCAACGTGAATTCCTATCCCATGATCGTGGCCATGAGCAGTGGCAGCGATGTGGGTAAATTCACCGGAACCTATTACACCTTTTCTATGGCGGCGCAGATCCTGACCCCGGTATTGTCCGGATTTTTGCTGGAGAAGGTGTCCTATAACACTCTGTTCCCCTATGCGCTGTTCTTCTCCCTGATGGCATTCCTGACCATGACCCAGGTACGCCACGGCGATGTGAAGCCCCAGAAGAAGGAGAGTATTCTGGAGAACTTTGACGTGGACGATTAATAAAATAGACAATAAATCGTTAGAAAATCTTTAGAAATAGCTACTTGAAAATTGCGGGGCAGTGGATTAAAGTAAGATGCAGCAGCTTTTCGCGGAGACTAAGAGGGCGCAGAAAAGATGTATGTGAATCAAAACATAAGATAGAAGGTTGAATTGAGAATGAAAGTTTTAGCAATCATACTGATCGTCATTGTAGTGCTGGCGATTCTTTACTTCCTTATGATCATGCCCCGGATGATCCATAAGCCCGATACGGCCCCTTTTACAGAATGGCTCTACGCCCACAGAGGCCTGCACGATAATGCAACGGAAGCACCGGAGAACTCCATGGCGGCATTCCGTAAGGCTGCGGATGCGGGCTTCGGTATTGAACTGGACATTCAGCTGACGAAGGACAAGATCCCCGTGGTGTTCCATGATTTTACATTAAAAAGAGTCTGCGGCGGCGAAGGCAAGATCAGTGATTATACCTACGAGGAATTGCAGCAGTTTCACCTGTGCGATTCTGTGGAGAAGATTCCGAAGTTTGAGGATGTATTGAAGATGGTAGACGGAAAAGTGCCTTTGATCGTGGAGTTCAAGATCGAGCGCACCGACCTGTCTTTGTGTCCCCTTGCAGATAAAATGCTGAGGGCCTACAAGGGAATGTACTGCATGGAGTCCTTCAACCCTCTGGGTGTGTGGTGGTATCGGAAGAAACATCCGGATCTGGTGCGAGGCCAGTTGTCCGATGCTTTTCTGAAAGAAGGAGAGTATGTCGGGATATTATATTTTGTATTGCAGAATCTGCTGCTGAACTTCGTGACCAAGCCGGATTTTGTGGCATACAATCATCATTATCCTGAAATCCTGTCCCGGAAGCTTTGCAGAGGTTTGTACCATAATACTGCAGCCGCATGGACCATCAAGAGCCAGAAGGAACTGGACGAAGCAAGAAAACATTTCGATATTTTCATCTTCGACAGTTTTGTACCGGAAGCGGGAAAGTAGAGAAAACAGCATAAAAAGGTCGGTTCCATGCTCCCCAGGAAACCGGCCTTTTACTATATGCGATATGCGAGGAAAAAATATGTATACCAAAGAAGAATTGAAACAGCAGTTACGGAATGTAGGACTTACGGGAAAAGAGACGATCCTGATCCATTCTTCCATGAAGGCCATCGGAGAAGTGGAGGGCGGTGCGGATATCGTGCTGGATGCCTGGATGGAATATTTTGCGGAAGGCCTTCTGCTATTGCCGACCCATACCTGGGCCAATGTGAATGCACAGCACCCGGTGTATGACTATCGTAATACCCCATCCTGCGTGGGACTGCTGACCAATCTGTTCCGGCAGAGAGAGGGTGTGGTGCGCTCCCTGCATCCCACCCATTCTTTAGCGGGGTACGGAAAAAATGCTGCCGAATATCTGGCAGGAGAGGAAGAACGTAACACTCCATGTACCCCGGGAGGAGCCTACGACCGGCTGAAAGACTGCGGTGGTAAGATTCTGCTGGTTGGCGTTGGACATGAGCGCAATACTTACATCCACAGTGTGGAAGAGGTGCTGAATGTTCCGAATCGTCTGGCGGCGGAGCCCATGTTATTGACAACGATCCTGCCGGACGGAAGAGAAAAGGAAGTATATATGAGAAAACACTATAATCCCGACCAGCCCCATATCTCGGAAGATTTTGTGAAATTGAACCAGGCGTTTCTGGATTGTGGAGCAGTGGAAGTGGTGATGTTCGGAGATGCGAAGTGTCTGCTGTGTGATGCGCAGAAAGTGTTCCGGGTGGTACGGCATGTGCTGGCACCGGATCCGGAATGTCTTGTGACGAAACCGGAGATTTCTGCAGAGCGGTGGAGAGGATTCCGGGCATGAAAAAGGATCAGTCCCGTGGGACTGATCCTTTTGGTCTGTCTTGCTATTAAGCTACAACAGTAACGTTGGTAGCACGGATCTTGCTGCTGTTCTGAGGATCGCACTCGGTATCGAAAGTTACCTTCTGGCCCTCTTCCAGAGACTTGAAACCATCAGCGTTGATTGCGGAAAAGTGTACAAATACTTCCTCGCCGTTAGCATCGTTGGTGATGAAACCATAACCCTTCTGAGCATTGAACCACTTAACTGTACCGTTATTCATTATTGGTACCTCCTTTAATAATTCAGGCTTTGCCTGATCCTTTTGATGATTCTAAAACGTAGGACAAAAAAATCACATATTTTTGTAAAGCATCCGTAAAAGTAACAATGTCTTACAAAAATATGTGAGATCAATGACTTTCATTTAGAATACGGTTAGAGTATACCATTGCCCTGATCGAAATGTCAATAATTATCTTTGATTTTTAGACCTATTTTCCTAAGGAAAAAGCATATGATTTTAAGAGTGACAGGATGCGGAGAATGACGATGGATCTTAGATTTTTGGGAAAAGTATTACAAGGGGCGCTGATCGGTCTGGGAGCGGTACTCCCGGGGATATCCGGCGGCGTTTTAAGTGTAGTGTTCGGAGTCTATCGACCGATCATGGAGCTGCTGTCGGATCCGGTACATAAGTGGCGGACCCATCTGCCGGAATTATTCCCTTATATGATCGGATCGGCAGCGGGATTTCTGGGGGTGGCGAATCTGTTATCTTATGTGTTGGAGACCTATCCGGAGCAATCGGTCTGTGTATTTGTGGGGCTGATCGGCGGAATGCTGCCGTCCCTGTGGCGGGAAGCGGGAGAGCAGGGCAGGACCGGAGGAGACAGGATTGTCTCCGGAGTGACGTTTGCGGCAATGATTTTTTTGCTGTTTTCGTTGCAGACTTCCAAGACTGCAGTGGAGCCGGGACTCGGAGCGTATCTGTTCTGTGGATTTGCCCTTGCTCTGTCGGTGATCGCTCCGGGGATGAGTTTTTCTACACTACTGATGCCCTTAGGGCTGTATACACCGTTCGTAGAGGGGATCGGTCATCTTCGGCCAGAGGTGTTGATTCCCGGAATGACCGGCTGCGTGGTGACTTTTGTGTGCCTGGCCAGGCTGGTAAACCGCCTGCTTGAAAAACAGTATGCGGGGATGTCCCACGGGATCTTCGGGATCATCAGTGCAGCTACAGTGATGACGGTTCCATGGAACAGTTTTGCCACATCTCCGGAGACCGCATCCCGGAATCTGTTCTGCATGGCGGCAGGAATCGTGGCGGCACTTCTTTTGGAAGTTATGAATGAAAAAATGGCATGTTTTCCCGAAAATGAGACAGAATAAGGAGCGGGAACCTTATCATGGAAAAAGGAAGGTAGAAACATGCAGATGTATGACATCGTGGCAACGGGAGTGCTGGGACTGTTGGTCGGCTTCTGGTCTGGCAGGAGTATCCGGTGGAAAATGGAAGAAACAGAAGAGACAGGGGAAGACAGGGAAGAGAGAAAAAATACAGCAGCCAGGCAACTGGTGAGGGAAGGTGTCACTATAGGCAGCCCGGTGAACGGAGAGATCCGTAAGCGCATGGAAGAGACCGCTGATGCCGGAACTGGCTGTATCAGCATCGTGCCAGAGGATGGAAAGGTCTATGCGCCCACGGCAGGAAAGGTATTGAAACTCTATCCCATGGGAAACCGGATCCGATTCCGCACGGACAGCGGACTGGAACTGCTGTTGAATATCTGCAGAGACAGGGAAGAACTGCACAGCGCCTATTATCATTGCAATGTCCTGCAAAACGAGATCGTGCGCAAAGGAAAACTGCTGATGGAATTTGATCAGGAGGGCCTGGCAAGGGAAGGCGTGGATACGGCGGTGACGGTGGAAATGTGCCAGATCCCGGAGCGGGGACAGATCGTCGGTACCTGGAAAGATTATATCCGGGCGGGAGAGGAACTTCTGTGGATACAGCGTAAGGGAAGGGATCAGGAAGACTCTTTCTGCCTGCGGTAAGCTCCGGGAGTGGTGTGATAAGCGGAATGAAAGGCCCGGAAAAAGGTGCGGGAGCTTCCGAATCCCACATCCAGCGCAATCTGCGTTACGGAGAGCTCCGTGGACAATAGAAGATCTCTGGCATAGTCCAGCCTTCGGGAGTTCACGTAATCAGGAAAAGTGGTGTGGAGTTTCTCAGTGAAGATCCGGGACAGGACAAAGCGGCTGACACCGAATTCTTTCGAGAGACTTTCCAGGGACAATTCTTCGGTATAGTGGGCATCCAGATAGAGGAGCAGTCTTTGCTCCAATTCCAGGTCATCTGTGTTTTTACGCACTTGCAGAGGCAACGATGGCAGCAGGTCTGCCAGCAGGAGTGTGAGATACCCTTCCGCATAGACTTGTACATCGGAAGGTGTGGGACGATCCTTTTCCATGGCAGCGGCCAGTGTTTTAAGTCCCTGCAGGGCAATACGGCTGTGCTCTGACAGGGAGGAGACGGTAAAGTCATTGCGGGCAGGCTTTTTGTTCTGGAAAAACTGGCGGAAAGAGTGGCAGAAATCCGGCTCGAAGATACAGAGCAGATTCTGACCGGGTTCCACATGCTTCAGGCCATGCATCTGGTTCGGAAAAACCAGAACACCCTGACCGGGGGTAAGTAAAAAATCTTGCTGTTCCACGGTGACGGTGGTGGAACCGCTCAATACATAGATCAACTCCAACTGTCTGTGAAGATGGACGGCATAGGGGTTGTTTTTGGATAAATATAAATAAAGCTGTTCCTGACGGTTCTGGTAAAAGAAACTCAATGGGATTCCCTCCTGCAACTTTTGTCACTATTATGACATTTATAGTCGCTAAATGCAAGATTTGACACAAACTAATGGGAAAATGGCACGCGATACAAGCAAACATCTGTTATACTGAAATTGTTCAGAAACAGGTAACTATTATCAAATGAGTGTTGAACACCTGCATTCGTAAATAAAAGGCGGCAAAGGCTGCGGAATGGAGAAATTATGGACAAGACCAAGATACATAAAATGTGGATCGCTGATCAGGGCGACGGCACCTATACCAACCCGATCCTGTATACCGATTATTCGGACCCGGATGCCATTCGTGTGGGAGAGGATTATTTTATGATCGCTTCCAGCTTCTGTAACACCCCTGCAGTGCCTCTGCTGCATTCGAAGGATCTGGTGAACTGGAAGGTCATCAATTACATCATTGACAAGCTTCCCTTTGACTATTATGACAAGCCGGTACACGGCTGTGGTACCTGGGCACCGGCCATCCGTTATCATGAGGGAACTTATTACGTATTTATCCCCATGCCGGACGAGGGCATCATGATGTGCAAGACCACGGATCCTTTCGGCAAGTGGAGCGAGCCGGCTTATGTGCGTAAGGTCGTGGGCTGGATCGATCCCTGTCCTTTCTGGGATGAGGACGGCAAAGCATACATGGTGACAGCTTTCGCCAGAAGCCGTATCGGTTTCAAGAGCATGCTGTATATGTCTCCCATCGAACCGGACTGCTCCGGAGTGCTGGATGACGGTCAGTTCATCTATGATGGCCATGCGACCCAGCCCACCATCGAGGGACCGAAGCTGTACAAGAGAAACGGCTATTACTATATCTTCGCTCCGGCAGGGGGCGTGAAGCCCGGCTGGCAGACCGTACTGCGGTCGAAAAATATTTACGGTCCCTGGGAAGAGAAAATCGTCCTGCATCAGGGAAATTCTCCTGTCAACGGACCTCACCAGGGTGCCTGGGTGGATACGCCGGACGGACAGGACTGGTTCCTGCATTTCCAGGATGTGGGCAATGCGGGACGTATCGTACATTTACAGCCCATGCACTGGGAAAACGACTGGCCGGTGATCGGCGTGAACGAAGTGGACGGATGCGGTGAGCCGGTACTGCATTACAAGAAGCCGAAAGTGGGAGCTGCATATCCTATCGATACCCCGGAGGACAGCGATTTCTTCGAAGGAGAAAACTTGGGATTACAGTGGCAGTGGAATGCCAATTATAAAAAGGAATGGTATGATCTGGAAAACGGCCAGCTCATTCTTCATGCCCAGGCCGCAGACCCGAAGACGCAGCTGTGCGATATCAGTAACCTGTTATTGCAGAAATGGCCGGCACCGGAATTCTCCATTACCACCTGTCTGCATCTGGAACAGATGAAGGACGGCGATGTGGCAGGACTGGTATCGCTGGGCGGATGTTATACAGCACTTGCAGTTCAGAAAATACACGGTAAAATGAGCCTGCAGCAGCGCACCGGCAACTGGACGAAGGACGATGAAGTGCGCACCGGTCTGGGCGAATGGAACAGTGATGTCATTTATATCCAGATGAAGGTGGAGAAGGAGATTTACCGTACATTTTATGTAGGAACCGCAGAAGAAAATTTACAGCCTGTGGGACAGATGGTGGAAGCAACTCCGGGCCGCTGGGTCGGTGTCAAGGACGGACTGTTTGCCATCAATGAGCAGGGTATGGAAGGCGGCCTGGTCGCTGCGGACTATTTCGTATATCAGGAGCTGTAACTATTTATAGGGCGAAGTAACCACTATGAGCAAATAACATGCAAGCATGTTATTCAGGAAAGCCTCGTAGAGGCGGTTTTGCGAATGGGGTGCTGAATAGTTACTGAATCATAAAATTACATTTCTATTTACAATGCAATGACAATGTGATATTTTGGCAGTTGTTAATGTGATGATAAAGGAACGATGTAAGATATGACGGAAGAGAAAAAAATGTTATTTTCACAGGATGCACTGAAAAAATTATTGTGGCCGCTGATCATAGAGCAGTTTTTGGCAATCGCAATGGGAATGGCGGACACGGTGATGGCGGCCAGTTGTGGAGAAGCTGTGGTATCCGGAATCTCTCTGGTGGATAGTATCTGCGTATTGCTGATCGGTTTGTTCACGGCCATGGCCAGCGGCGGTGCCGTAGTGGCGGCGCAATATATGGGACACGGAGATAAGGAAATGGTAGGCCGGGCCTCCAATCAGCTTTTTTTAGCGGTTGGAGGTGTGGCACTTTTGTTTATGATGATAGCACTGATCTGGAACCGGGGATTGCTGGCACTGCTTTACGGAAATGTGGAGGCGGATGTCATGAATGCCGCAAGAATTTATTTTTATATTGTGGCGGTGTCCTTTCCTTTTCTGGGAATTTATAACGGTGGTGCGGCTCTGTTCCGTGCGGTGGGAGATTCCAAGGTGTCCATGAAAGTGTCATTGGTGGCAAATCTGGTAAATATTGCCGGAAATGCGATCCTGATCTATGGTGCAGGGATCGGTGCTGCCGGTGCTGCGTTGTCCACGCTGTTTTCCAGAATATTGTCGGCTGTGATGATCATAGTGCTGCTTGGAAAAAGTGACAAGATCATAGTGAGCAATCACTGGAGGGTCGATACGAAAATCTTGGGAAAGATTTTGTATATCGGTGTTCCCAACGGACTGGAAAACAGTATCTTCCAGATCGGTAAGCTTCTGACCACCAGTCTGATCGCCGGTTTTGGAATGGCTGCTACGACGGCAAATGCCGTAACAGGCAGTATTGCCAGCTTTCAGCAGATCCCTGCCAACGCCATCGGTGTAGCAATGATTACTGTGATCGGACAGTGCATCGGTGCAGGAGAGACAGAGCAGGCATTATATTATCTGAAAAAAATGATGAAGGCGGCGTATGCCTGCATGATCCTGTTGGGAATTCCCATGATTATTTTTGCTCGACCGATCTGCGGAATCTATCATCTGAGTTCGGAGACAATGAAAATAACTGTTTTTCTGTTATGTTACAGCTGTGTATGTTGTATGCTGGTGCATCCGTTGTCCTTTGCACAGTCCAATGCACTTCGCGCTGCGGGAGATGTGAGATTTACCATGATCGTGGCGATCGCTTCCATGTGGCTCTGCCGTGTGGGCATGGCATATATCCTGGGACAGGGTCTGGGACTTGGCGTCATCGGCGTCTGGATCGCTATGACCATGGACTGGGTCGTACGGGCATTTTTGTTCACTAACAGGGTACGTACGGGAAAATGGCTGAAGTATAAGGACCGGCTGGTGAAGTAAAGTAATATAATGCAATCTGGAGAGGAATAGAGGCGCAGTGGACAAAAATATCTGCTGCGCTAAAGTTTTACATTGACAGATTTTGCAATGTGTTTTAGCATGTTTTTATAGAAATTGTAACGGTTCCGCCAGGATCGTTACGCAATAATACATAGCACATCAAAGTGCAGAAATGAGGCAGAACATGAGCAAAAAGCCCTATGCAGAGCGTAATCTGAAATTCGAGACGTTACAGTTACATGTGGGACAGGAGCAGCCCGATCCCGTGACCGGTGCCAGAGCCGTTCCCATTTATCAGACATCTTCTTATGTATTCCGCAACTGCGATCACGCAGCAGCCCGTTTCGGACTGGAAGATCCCGGTGAGATCTACGGTCGTCTGGGCAACCCGACACAGGGCGTCTTCGAGCAGCGTATTGCAGCACTGGAAGGTGGTACCGCAGCTCTGGCGGTAGCCAGTGGCGCAGCAGCTATCTGCTACACGATCCAGAACCTGGCAAAACAGGGAGATCATATCATTTCTGCAAATAATATTTACGGCGGCACCTACAATCTGTTGGCGCATACTCTGGTGGACTACGGTGTGACCACCACTTTCGTGGCTCCTTCCGATTATGATAAGATCGAAGCAAGCTTTCAGGAGAACACCAAGGCTCTCTACATCGAGACTCTGGGCAACCCCAACTCGGATGTGGTAGACATCGAGCGTCTGGCACAGATCGCCCATGCACACAAGGTGCCTCTGGTAGTAGACAATACTTTTGCAACCCCTTATCTGGTACGTCCTTTTGAGTACGGTGCAGATATCGTGGTACATTCTGCTACGAAGTTCATCGGCGGACACGGCACCAGCTTAGGCGGCGTGATCGTAGAGAACGGCAGGTTTGACTGGGAGGGCAGCGGCAAGTTCCCTCACCTGTGCACTCCGAACCCCAGCTATCATGGCGTTACCTTCACCAAGGCAGTACCGGGTGCAGCTTTCGTGACAGCAATCCGTGCAATGCTTCTGCGTGATATGGGCGGATGCATTTCTCCCGTGCATGCTTTTATTTTCTTACAGGGATTGGAGACGTTGTCTCTGCGTGTAGAACGTCATGTAGAGAATGCACTGAAGGTGGTACAGTATCTGAACAACCATCCGCAGGTAGAGCGCGTGCATCATCCTTCCGTATCCACGGATCCGGAGCAGCAGGCATTGTATAAGAAATATTTTCCCAACGGCGGCAGCTCCATTTTCACTTTCGAAATCAAAGGTGGCAAGGAGACAGCCAAGAAGTTCTGCGACAATCTGGAGCTGTTCTCACTGCTGGCAAACGTGGCAGATGTGAAGTCTCTGGTCATCCATCCGGCTTCCACCACCCATGCACAGTTGTCTGAGGAAGAACTGAACGAACAGGGTATTTACAGCAATACCATTCGTCTGTCCATCGGTACGGAGAATATTGATGATATCATCGAAGATCTGGAAGGCGGTTTCCAGTCTGTATAAGGAGAGACCATGCTTTCATTAGCTGTTTTCTATTATGGAAAAGCAAAACCGGGAATCCCACTGCGTTCAAGGCAGTGGGATTTTTCTTGTCGGTGCCGGTGATCGCCGACAGCCTTATTTGTCTCCCGTGCGCTGCTCTAGCGGCATGTTTTCTGCGTTGAATGAGAAGACCGGCACCAGGAGCCGCATCGGACTGATTCAGTTCTACTATAACTGGGAAGAAGACAAGAAATATCTATTGGTGGAAATCTACCTTGCAAAACAGAAATAAGTTCAGTATAATAGAAACGAAAACCAAAAACAGTCAGTTGAAAGGCCGCAGTAATGCGGCTTTTCTAAGGCATTTAAGTTAGCACAAGCTAACCACATAACTCTATACAGCGGTTAGACAAAACTAACAAAAAAGAAATGGCAAAAATGCAAGAAAGTGAGAGATGTCCATGAAATACAAGATTGAGAAGAACACCGTACAGGAGACACTGATCATCCCGCTTTATTCCCGGAAGCTATGCTCGGAGTTGTATCCGAACCTATATCGGGACGAGATGGCGGTACACCTGATCGACCAGATCGACTATGATTTTTCACAGGTGGAGAAAAAATCCCACGGCCTGATGCAGCGTTTCGGTTCGCTGGAGGTTGCCATGCGGCAGAATGACCTTGCATGGGAGGTACAAAATTACCTGGCAGATCATCCTGATGCGGCGGTGGTCAATTTGGGCTGTGGACTTGACGGTACCGGCAGAGCCTGTGACAATGGCAGCTGTAAAATTTACAATCTGGATTTTCCGGATGTTATCGCCGTACGCAATCAATTACTGCCCGCCGGAGACCGTGAGGAAAATATTCCCTGCAATTTGAATGATACGGAATGGTTTACCAAAATCGACGCGTCCGAAGGGGCAATATTTTTTGCCTCCGGAGTATTCTATTATTTTCTGACGGAGCAAGTCAGGACGCTGGTACAGGCAATGGCTGACAGTTTTCCCGGTGGTGTGCTGGTATTTGACGCGGCGAACCGGACAGCGGTTAAGATGATAGCAAAGACATGGCTCAGGAGCGCTAAAATTCAGGATGTGGGTGCATATTTTGCGGTTTCGGATGCGAAAAGTGAGATTTCCCCGTGGGACAGCAGATTGCAGGTCACAAGCCGTGGCTATATGCTGGGATATAATGATCTCCGAGACCCTTCCGTCAGCGGATTATTCCGCTTCCTCGCCAGAACCGGCGACAGAATCATGAAGATGCAGATCGTAAGGATCTGTTTTGGTCAGAGGTGAACTGGCAGGAATTAGAAAGTACCTCTTGACAAATACCCTATGGGGGTATATCTTGTAGAAGAAAACAAGATACCCCTGTAGGGTATTTTGCGTATGGCTGCAACGAAGGATCCGGCAGCATGTTGCGTGCACTGATATGCAGGCCGGAAACAGCATATGTGTAGAACCGGGAAGATTCCGGAAAATTCGGATTCCGGTGCCGGAGGCTCAGGAAGGGGAAAATTATGGCAGAACAAAAGGAAGAAAAAATGGAAGAAAAAGGCATGGAATGTTGTCATTGTCACCAGAAGGCAACGCCCCGCTCCGAAAAAGAAAGAAAACAATTACAGAACCGTTTAAGCCGTATGAGCGGACAGTTAAACGGTATCAGCCGGATGCTGGAAGAGAACCGTTACTGCGGTGATATTCTCACACAGGTAGCTGCCGTGGAGAGTGCTTTACAGGCCTTTGGCTATGCAATCCTGAAGGAACATATGGAGACCTGTGTGGTGGAAGAGATCCGGAAGGGGAATACTGCTATAGTAGATGAGGCAGTGGAACTTGTGAAGAAATTGAAATAAGCGGCGGAATGGTCGCAGATAAACCTGTAAATTTGTGCTGCTGCGGTGCATTGAAAGCACCGGAGACTTTGCAGGTCATGGAAAGGCAAGGGTATTATGAAGGAAAGATATCATGTTACAGGAATGTCCTGTTCCGCATGTTCTTCCCATGTGGAAAAGGCAGTAAACAAGCTGGAAAATGTGGAAAAAGCATCCGTAAATCTGCTGACGGAGACTATGGATGTGACCTATGACGAGACGAAGATCACTTCGGCGGAAATTATCGATGCTGTGGTGAAAGCAGGCTACGGTGCTTCGGTAATGACCGAAGGCAGTGTGGCAGGTGCAGGCGGACAGAGCACTTCCGGGAATGCGGGAAGTACAGGAAAGTCCACAGCCGATGGCAAACAGGAGCTGCAGCAGAAGCTGGATGCAGACGCAAGAGCCATGAAATGGCGTCTGGGAATCTCCATTGGATTCCTGATCCCGTTAATGTATGTGTCTATGCACCATATGCTGAAAGAATGGTTCGGAATTCCGGTTCCGGCATTTATCGTAAACACGATGCACGGCAATGCCAATGCCATGAATTTTGCATTGACGCAGTTTTTACTGTTATTGCCGATTCTGTATGTGAACCGGAAGTTTTTCTCTGTAGGATTCAAAACATTGGCGCACCGCAGTCCGAACATGGACAGCCTGATCGCTCTGGGATCCGGCGCGGCACTGGTGTACGGCATTTTCGCCATGTACCGGATCAGCTATGGCTTAGGCTACGGTGACATGGCAGTGGTAGAGCATTATGCCCACGATCTGTATTTTGAATCCTCCGGTACGATCCTGACTCTGATCACCGTTGGAAAATATCTGGAGAGCCGTTCCAAGGGAAAGACCAGTGAAGCCATCACCAAGCTGATGAATCTGGCTCCCAAGGTGGCAATTCTTGTGACCGGGGACGGACAGGAGAAGGAAGTGCCCACGGAGAGCCTGCAGAAAGGCGATATTTTTCTGGTAAAGCCCGGAAGTCTGGTACCGGTGGACGGTATCGTGTTAGAAGGCAACTCCAGTGTGGATGAAGCGGCCATCACTGGTGAAAGTGTTCCGGTGGAGAAACAGGCAGGTGACCATGTGGTCTCCGCTACCGTGAACAAGGCGGGCTTCTTAAAATGTCGTGCGGATCGTGTTGGCGATGACACAACACTGGCACAGATCATCCGTCTGGTGGAAGAGGCCAGTGCCAGCAAGGCTCCCATTGCACAGCTGGCAGATAAGGTGGCTGGTGTATTCGTGCCGACGGTCATGACCATTTCCCTGATCACCCTGATCGTGTGGCTGATAAGCGGTGCTACCGCGGAATTTGCCATTTCCACAGCCATTGCCGTATTGGTAATTTCCTGCCCCTGTGCGTTGGGACTGGCAACACCCGTGGCTATCATGGTGGGAACCGGCGTAGGTGCCAGCAATGGTATCCTGATCAAGACAGGTGAGGCCCTGCAGCAGGCCAAAGAGATTGACACTGTGGTACTGGACAAGACCGGAACCATCACCAGCGGTAAGTTAAAGGTAGAAGAAGCAGGCGGTTATCAGAGCGACTTCCCGATGGACGCCATGATGCAGATCGCAGCAGCTCTTGAGAAAAAAAGTGAGCATCCGCTGGCGGAAGCTGTAGTGGAATGGGCAGAGCAGTTCGGTCTGGCAATTCCCGAGATCGTGGATTTCAAGGCAACCTTCGGCCGTGGCGTGGAAGGTGCGCTGGCAGCGGATTTCCTGGCAGTGGAAGCAGCAAAAAATGACGGCCCTACGGCGGTATTTTATGCAGGGAAAAGGGATAGTACTGCGGATGTACCGGAAAATTCAGGCAAGATCGCAGAACAGAATCCGGCAACCGGAATTGCAAGATCAGATGCAGACAGTGTGACATTCCCGGCAGGCACAAAATTCTATGTAGGCAATCTTGCATTTTTACAGGAGAAGAATATCACACTGCCGCAGGGAGCCGCAGAAGGTCTGAACCGGATGGCAGACGAAGGCATGACACCGCTTCTGGTGGCTCAGGAAGGAAAATTCTTAGGCATCATCGGTGTATCAGATACGGTCAAAGCCACCTCCTATGAAGCAATCAATGCATGGGAGAAAATGGGAGTCAGGGTCATTATGCTGACCGGAGACAACCGCCGCACCGCGGAAGCTGTACGGCAGAAGCTGGGGATCTCCGAAGTCGTGGCAGAGGTACTGCCGCAGGATAAGGAGAAAAAGGTCAGTGAGTTAAAGCGTCAGGGACACAAGGTGGCAATGATCGGTGACGGTATCAACGATGCTCCCGCACTGGCGGCAGCAGATGTGGGTATGGCCATTGGCGCAGGTACCGATGTCGCCATGGAGAGTGCCGACATTATCCTGATGAAAAACGATCTTCGGGATGCGGTGACTGCCATGAAGCTGAGCCGTGCCGTGATCCGCAATATTAAGGAAAACCTGTTTTGGGCATTTTTCTACAACTGCATCGGCATCCCTCTGGCAGCCGGTGTGTTGTATCCGGCGTTCCAGATCCGGCTGAATCCCATGTTTGGCGCGGCAGCCATGAGTTTAAGCAGTATCTTTGTCGTGGGAAATGCCCTGCGGCTGAGAGGCTTTAAGAGCGGATTCACCCCGCTGAAAAAGGAAGCACCGGAAGTAACCCGTAAGGAAATCGAGATAACGCATGCAGCTGCGGAGGGAGAACAGTGCATACTGAAGACCCCCGCAGAGCAAAATAACAGACAAGATGTAAAGCAGGAGAAAGAGAGGACAAACACAATGACAAAAGTAATCAGTATCGAAGGAATGATGTGCAACCACTGCACCGGAACCGTACAGAAGGCACTGGAGGCAGTAGAAGGCGTGAAAGCCGTTACCATGAGCCTGGAGCAGAAAAACGCTACCGTGGAACTGGCTTCCGATGTGTCAGATGAGGTATTGACCAAGGCTGTGGTGGACGCAGGATATGAAGTGAAGGGAATTACCGCAAGATAAGGTTTTACCGTCAGCTTTTACCAACGTAAAAGGAGAAATGGCGCTGACCAGATGTTATGTTTACAGACATGACACTGGACAGCACCGTTTTGGGTCTATAGAGGAAAAAGTGATCCACAGGTACTTTTCACTACTGTATTTCAGGAATTTTTGCGGCATATGGGTCTATATAGAAAAAATGTCGTCTGGGTACTTAAATCATGGAAAATGAGTATCTGGAAAGTAAATTTTTCTCTATAGACCCAAAGGGAAACATTTTGTATGATTTTATGACAGAAAAAGTATCTGAGCGTCATTTTTTTCTGTATAGACCCATGCAGAATAGAATGGTGTCAGCTGTTTCCAGTGGAAAAAGAAAAAAAATAATTTTCCAAAGATTCTATATAAAGTTTATAATTTCTTAATTGATTTTCTTTGAATAAGTGTTATAGTAACAATAGAACAGATGAAACAGAAAGCCTATGAGTCTGTTCTATGCCAAATAAATATTGCCAAAGCTTTTTATGAATACAGGCAATCAACAAAGCTCAGGCAATATTTAATGGCTCTGAATAGTTGCAAATTGCATAACCTTATGTGAGGAGGCGAACGATTATGAATATTGATAAATTTACACAGAAATCCATAGAAGCAGTCAATGGCTGTGAAAAGCTCGCCATGGAATATGGCAATCAGGAGATCGAACAGGAACATCTGCTGTACAGTCTGCTGACGCTGGATGACAGTCTGATCTTAAAGCTTGTGGAAAAGATGGAGATCCAGAAGGATCATTTTGTAAACCGTGCAAAACAGGCTTTGGAGAAGAGAGTAAAGGTGCAGGGCGGTCAGCCTTATGTCGGTCAGTATCTGAACAAGGTACTGGTCAGCGCATCGGACGAAGCAAAACAGATGGGTGACGAATATGTCTCCGTAGAGCATCTGTTCCTTGCCATGATCAAGAATCCCAACAAGGAGATCGCCGAGATCTGGAAGGAATACGGCATTACCAGAGAACGTTTCCTGCAGGCATTGTCTACCGTAAGAGGCAACCAGAGAGTCACCAGTGACAACCCGGAAGCAACCTATGATACATTGGAAAAATACGGGCAGGATCTGGTGGAGAAAGCAAGGAACCAGAAGCTGGATCCCGTCATCGGACGTGACAGCGAGATCCGTAATGTGGTACGTATCCTGTCCCGTAAGACAAAGAATAACCCCGTGCTGATCGGTGAACCCGGTGTCGGTAAGACCGCCGTGGTGGAGGGTCTGGCACAGCGTATCGTCAAGGGCGATGTCCCTCAGGGATTGAAGGATAAGAAGATCTTCGCACTGGATATGGGCGCACTGGTAGCCGGTGCCAAATACAGAGGTGAATTCGAGGAACGTCTGAAGGCCGTACTGGATGATGTGAAGAACAGTGACGGACAGATCATTCTGTTCATCGATGAACTGCATACCATTGTCGGTGCCGGCAAGACCGACGGCGCATTGGATGCGGGCAATATGTTGAAGCCCATGCTGGCCCGTGGTGAACTGCACTGTATCGGTGCCACCACACTGGATGAATACAGACAGTATATTGAAAAAGACGCCGCCCTGGAACGTCGTTTCCAGCCGGTTATGGTAGAAGAACCCACCGTGGAGGATACGATCTCTATCCTGCGTGGACTGAAGGATCGTTACGAAGTATATCACGGTGTCAAGATCATGGATAACGCACTGGTAAGTGCAGCCGTGCTTTCCAACCGTTATATCACCGACAGATTTCTGCCGGATAAGGCCATTGACCTGGTGGATGAGGCCTGCGCCCTGATCAAGACCGAGATGGACAGTATGCCTACGGAGCTGGATGAACTGCAGCGTAAGGTGACACAGCTGGAGATCGAGGAGACCGCTCTGAAAAAAGAGGATGACCGGATCAGTAAGGAACGTCTGGCAGATCTGCAGAAGGAACTGGCAGAGTTAAAGGATCAGTTCAACACTAAAAAGGCACAGTGGGATAACGAGAAGGCATCCGTGGATAAACTTTCCAAACTGCGGGAAGAGAGAGACCGCATGAATAATGAGATCCAGATCGCAGAGCGGGAAGGAGACTATGAAAAGGCCGGCAGATTAAAATACAGCGAACTGCCCGCACTGGAGAAGCAGCTGGCACAGGAAGAGGATAAGGTAGGAGAATCCGATCTGTCTCTGGTACATGAAAAAGTATCGGAGGAAGAGATCGCAAGGATTATTTCCCGCTGGACCGGCATTCCGGTAGCCAAACTGACCGAGAGTGAGCGTAACAAGACCCTCCATCTGGACGAAGAACTGCACAAACGTGTGGTGGGTCAGGACGAGGGTGTGACCAAAGTCACCGAAGCCATCATCCGTTCCAAAGCCGGGATCAAGGATCCCAGCAAGCCCATCGGCTCCTTCCTGTTCCTGGGACCTACCGGTGTCGGTAAGACGGAGCTGGCCAAGAGTCTGGCGGCAGCACTGTTCGACGATGAGAATAATATGGTACGTATCGATATGAGTGAGTACATGGAGAAGTATTCTGTCTCTCGTCTGATCGGAGCGCCTCCCGGATATGTAGGATATGAGGAAGGTGGTCAGCTGACCGAAGCTGTCCGGAGAAAACCTTACAGCGTGGTACTGTTCGATGAGATCGAGAAGGCACATCCCGATGTATTTAATGTACTGTTACAGGTACTGGATGACGGCCGTATCACGGATTCTCAGGGACGTACGGTGGACTTCAAGAATACCATCCTGATCATGACCTCCAACATCGGCGCAAG
>ENA-UESP01000970-UESP01000970.1-human-gut-metagenome-genome-assembly--contig:-NODE-970-length-21687-cov-12.494956_pt1 | contig 21687 bp, 20 predicted proteins | sample MGYA00243003_ERZ508004 | MGnify/ENA primary metagenome ERZ508004 (study PRJEB26167, sample SAMN06115443) | human gut metagenome | host: Homo sapiens | place: China:Henan | collected 2015-07-29...
GGTAAATTACTCGGTGTACTCAATTACAATCTCATGATTCCTGTTACAGAACATCAACTCATAAAGCTGAATCTAAAGTCCAGTCCAAATGACTCCCCACAAAATCGATTTTACAAACAATTATGTATCGATGAACTTACCTGGTGCCAAAAGAATTCCGAAATCATTATAAATAAAGCAAACTGCTTATACCATCTTTGTACTAGTGAATCAAATTATAAAGGAAAGGACCGATGTTTAGACTTTCAAAAATTAGAAAAAGAATGTGAAAAATATACTGCCAATACCACAGAAGTCAGGCGAAAATAATACTCGCCTGACTCCAAACTCTCTACCACTTATAATGTTTAATGAGTGCCTGGGTTCCCAAGTCTCCCATACCCTCGTCTTCCAGTCCCTTGCACATCTGGAGCACATCTTCTAAGACATCCAGCTTCACGGAAACAGCAGCTGCCTCTTCCTCTGCCAGGCTCATATCTTTGATGAAGTGCTTCAGGAAAAATCCTGGATTAAAATCATCCTTCAATGCCTTGGAAGCAACATTGTTCATCTGTGCGCTTCCTGCTGCACCGGTAGAGATGGATTTTAACATCACATCCACATCCAGGCCTACATTCTTGGCATATACCATGGCTTCGCAGGCACCTGCTAAAGCTCCGGCGATAGCGATCTGGTTGCACATCTTCGTGTGCTGGCCATTGCCTGCCTTGCCCTCGTAGTTGATATTCTTACCCATCGCCTCAAAAACTGGCATACAGGTATCGAAATCTTCTTTCTTACCGCCTGCCAGAATGGTCAGCGTACCAGCTTTCGCACCGCTGTCGCCTCCAGTCACCGGTGCATCGATGGCATGCAGTCCCAGCTTTTCTGCCTCATCAAAGATCTGGACTGCAAGCTTCGGGCTGGTCGTTGTCATATCGATCACGTAAGTTCCCGGATCTGCATTGGCTAAGATCCCGGCCGGTCCAAAGTACACCTCGATCACATCCTTCGGATATCCGACGATGGAGATCACTGCATCTCTTCCTTTGGCACATTCTGCCACAGAATCACACCAGATAGCGCCCTCTCCGATGACATCCTCAACTTTAGACCTGGTTCTTGTATAGATAGAAACCTCAAATCCGGCTTTCATCAGGTTGCGGACCATGGATTTGCCCATGATCCCGACTCCTACAAATCCTATCTTCTTCATATTATCTCCTCCGATATCCAGTTTTAAAATCTACCAGATTTTTCATGCTGTCTTTCTCGCCCGCTAGAAACTTCTCCAGATTGCCGCCTGCGATCCGCACGATCCGCTCAAAGGTCTCCTGCAGATGGTACTGTCCGGAAATATGAGGCGTGATATACATTCTCGGTGCATCCCACAGTGGAGAATCTTCTGGAAGCGGCTCCGGTTCTGTCACATCTACGCCGCAGCCATCAAGCCATCCGTCATGGAGTACCCGGTTTAATGCCTCCGGATCGATCGCGCTTCCGCGGCCGACATTTAACAGAAATGCCGTTTTCTTCATCAGACGAAGCCGCCGTTCATCCATGATGTGATAAGTCGCCGGGGAATTCGGTAATGACAGGGCAACAAAATCTGCTCTTGGAAGCAGCTCGTCCAGATGTTCCGTCGTAAATACCTCATCCAGATAATCCGGTTTCTCACCCTCGGTTCTTCGAAGACCGATCGTATAACTTCCCAGCGCCTTCATGCGCTTCGCATATTCACCGCCAATGTCCCCCAGGCCAACCACCAATGTCGTTGATCCATAGATGGAAGTTACAGCCCCCTCATCCTTCCACTGATGGTTTTTCTGGTTTACATAATATTCTGCCAGGTGTTTCTGCATCATAAGCGTAACACCTAACATATGCTCTGAGATTGCCAGCCCATATGCGCCGGTCGCATTCGTGAGCAGAACCCCCTCCCTTAACACTCCTGGTTTACAGAAGGCATCTGAGCCTGCAGAATTTAACTGGAACCACTCCAGCTTCGGAGCCTTCGCAAGCTGTTCGGCACTGACATTACCGATGATGATCTGTGCATTCGCCAGTTCTTCCTCTGTCACCGCCTTCGGGGATGTGTAGGTGAACACACAGCCGGTACCTATATTTTCCAAATATTCTTTGTGACGCTCCTCAACCGGAATCACCACTAAAACCTGCTTACTCATAGAAAATCCTCCTGCACTTTCGATTGCTTCTGCGTTTTGTCACTTGCAGTCATTTTCTGTCATTTCCAATCAATTAATGATTTTGTAACTGTTCAGTACCTTCACAGTCACGAGCAAAAATCCATGAAAAATTGCCTGCGGCAATGGGATTTTTGCCTACCCGCCTATGTTTTCTTACGGTCAGCGCAGTAAATGCGCAGACCTACTGAACAGTTACATGATTTTCAATGTCCATCAGCATGTCCACCCGCCTCTGATGACGTCCGCCCTCGAAGCTTGCGTTTAACCACTCATCTACGATCATTTTTGCCAGCTCAACACCGACCACTCTCGCACCAAATGCCAGAACGTTGGAATCGTTGTGCATACGGGACAGCTTTGCTGTGTATGGCTCGCTGCAGACACAGGCGCGAACACCCTTTACTTTATTCGCTGCCAGAGAGATACCGACACCGGTTCCGCAGATGGCAATACCAAGATCTGCCTCTCCGTCTACCACTGCACGGCCTACCTTTTCACCATATACCGGATAATCACAGCTGTCTGTGGAATTGGTTCCCAGATCCAGGACTTCATAGCCTTTCTCCTCCAGATGCGCTTTGATTGCTGCCTTCATCTCCAGTGCTGTGTGATCATTTCCAATTGCGATTTTCATAACATTTCTCCTCTTTATATATAAAATATTTTTACCTGCATTTTTTACGGTCAGCGCAACAAGTGCACAGACCTGCTGAACCATTTCCTATCTCTCATAAACCTTCCGGACATTGTCCAGCTTCGCTACCGCATTCTGCAGCATCAGATCTGCCGCCGTAAACGCTGCCATGGTCTCTACAACAACCACGGCTCTCGGTACGATGATGGGATCGTGACGCCCTTTGATCACGGTTTCTACCTCCTCGCCGGCCCGGTTCACGGTCTGCTGAGGTCTTGAGATGGACGGAGTCGGCTTAAAAGCCGCCCGCAGAACGATCGGACTTCCATCACTCATACCTCCTAAGATGCCGCCGGAATGGTTGGTGCGCTTTCCGATGGTTCCATCTGCATTTCTGCAGAAATCGTCATTATTGACAGAACCAACGGCCTTCGCCGCTTCAAAGCCATCACCGATCTCCACGCCTTTCACTGCACCGATAGACATCTCGGCATGGGCCAGTCTGGCATCCAGCTTCTCAAAAACCGGCTCCCCGATTCCCGCCGGAAGCCCGGTGATGACACATTCCACCACGCCTCCTACGGAATCCTGACCTTCTAACATCTGCTCCAGATAGCTCTCTGCTTCTTTTGCAGCTTCCCGATCCGGCATACAGACCTTATTCTCCGATGCCGCCTCCAGATCAAAACGTTCCATGGAGATCTCCACCGGTCCGATGGATCTGGCATAAGCTGTCACCGTCACTCCAAGGCTCGCCAGCAGCTTTGCCGCAATCGCTCCCGCTGCCACGCGCCCGATGGTCTCCCGGCCGGAGGATCGTCCGCCGCCCCGGTAATCGCGGAATCCGTACTTTTCATCGAACGTATAATCCGCATGTCCCGGGCGGTAAATATCCATGATGGAACTGTAATCATGGGATCTCTGGTCTGTATTCCTTACCAGAAGCGAGATCGGCGTTCCGGTAGTCTTTCCTTCAAACACACCTGACAGGATCTCCACCTGGTCACGCTCCTGACGCATGGTAGTAAACCTGCTCTGTCCCGGCTTTCTCCTATTTAAATAAGTCTGAATATCCTCCTCACAAAGCGCAAGCCCAGCAGGGCAGCCATCTACTACAACCCCAACTCCCTTTCCGTGCGACTCACCCCAGGTCGTCATCGTAAGCAGTGTCCCCCATGTCGATCCAGCCATAAATTATCCTCTTACCTTCACGATAGCACAGCAGTTTGGCTCATCCACCCTCACCGGATTCGCGCTGCCCACCAGAAGTCCTTTCTCGTAATCAATATGGAAGAATGTAATACTTCCCGTTTCATGGTTCAGGCTTGCGATATGCTGATCATCCGGGAAAATCGCGATGTCTTTCGGATACTCGCCACTGATCGGCAGACAGCAGATCAGTTCCAGAAGTCCTGTCTCCTCATCACGTTTGTATATACTTACCGTATCATCACCTGCATTGGAGCAGAACAAATGCTTCTCATCGGAAGAGAACCGGATGGCGCAGGCTGCAGTCAGCTGGCTTAACCGTTTCTCGCCTGTGGTGGAAATCGTCTGGATCTTTTCTAACTTCGGAGCCCGCTTGCCGGTCTCGTATGTATACACATCAATTACATTTTTCACTTCATACATCAGATACATATATCTGCCGTCTTTGCTGAAAATGAAATGCCTTGGAGCGGATTCCAGGTCACATGGAAGTGTATCCACCAGCATCAGCGTATCATCATTCTCATTGATCCGGTAAACCTTCACCTGGTCAACACCAAGATCTGCCACCATCACAAACTTTTTGTCCGGTGTCATACGGACACAGCTGACATGCGGACGGAACATACGCTCTGCCACACTTCCCAGTCCCTTATGGTAAATACCGGCCGCGATGCTGCCGATGCTTCCATCTGGATTCAGATTCATAACCGTTGCCTTACCATCATGGTATCCTGCCACGAACAGGTATTTTCCATCTGGATCAACGGAAAGCTGACAACCCCTCATTCCTTTAATATTGGCTGTATTTAGCTTGGTGATACTTCCGTTCTCATGTATCCGGAAGGAAACCACACCCTCATCAGCAATGGAATATAAAACCTTACCATCCGGTGATGCCACTACATAAGAAGCGTTGTCCACCTCGACTTCACATCTCTCCTTAAAAACGCCCTTTTCCACATCCACATCGTAGACCGTAATTCCCTTTGCGTTACCCGTATAAGAATAAGATCCTACATAAGCCATGTACATCTCTTTCATGTCACATTCCTCCTACCAAACTGAATGTCTAAATTGTACCATAGATTTAACAAAAAATCTATTGACACTCATATATTTTTCTGTATAATGGAGTTTGCGTCTGGTTTATTATTACTAAACTTTTTGATTATTTTTAGTGTCAGTTAGTATTTGTAAACTTTTCGATTACTATTATAATGAGGATGTGACTGTAAAGGTACTGGACAGTTACATAAGTATCATATGAGCACGGAGGAGGCAACTAATGGATATTGGGCTGAAATTAAAAGAGCTGCGTATCTTAAAGGGGCTGACGCAGGAGGAGCTGGCAGATCGTGCGGAGCTGTCAAAGGGGTTTATTTCCCAGATCGAGCGGAATCTCACCTCGCCTTCTATCGCCACCCTGATGGATATCCTGCAGTGTCTGGGCACGACCACGGCGGATTTCTTCACAGAAGCCCCGGATGAACAGATCGTGTTCGGAAAAGCCGACTATTTTGAAAAAATTGATACAGACTTAAAGAATGAGATCAAATGGATCATTCCAAACGCCCAGAAAAATATGATGGAGCCCATCCTCCTGACTCTGGAGGCAGGCGGCGAAACCTACCCGGACAATCCCCATGAGGGGGAGGAGTTCGGATACGTTCTTCAGGGCAGTATCGCCATTCATTTAGGGAATAAGCTCTACCGGGCCAAGAAAGGTGAATCTTTCTATTTTACCCCGGACAAAAAACATTATCTTACAAGCAAAACCGGAGCCATCATCTTATGGGTCAGCTCACCGCCTAGTTTTTAAGGCCCGGCCATTACCATTATCAGGAGGAAACATATCATGAGTCAGCCACTTATTGATCTGGTGAATATCTCAAAAAGCTTTGACGGCACTATGGTGCTGGATGATTTAAATCTCTCTGTTAAGGAGAATTCCTTCGTAACGCTGTTAGGCCCAAGCGGCTGCGGCAAGACTACAACGCTTCGTATTTTAGGCGGTTTTGAACACGCGGATTCCGGTAAGGTCATTTTCGATGGTCAGGATATTTCCAGCCTGCCGCCTAATAAGCGCCAGTTAAACACCGTTTTCCAGAAATATGCCCTGTTTACCCACATGACCATCGCGGAAAATATCGCCTTCGGCCTGAAAATTAAGAATAAACCAAAGTCCTATATCCAGGACAAGATCAAATATGCGTTAAAATTAGTGAACTTAGACGGCTTTGAGAACCGTGACGTCAACTCCTTAAGCGGCGGCCAGCAGCAGCGTATCGCCATTGCCCGCGCCATCGTCAATGAGCCGAGAGTCCTGCTTCTTGATGAGCCTTTAGGCGCTCTGGACTTAAAGCTGCGCCAGGACATGCAGTACGAGCTGATCCGCCTGAAAAATGAGCTTGGCATCACCTTTATCTATGTCACTCATGACCAGGAGGAAGCGCTGACTATGTCCGACACCATTGTTGTCATGAACCAGGGTTACATCCAGCAGATGGGTTCCCCGGAGCAGATCTACAACGAGCCGGAAAATGCCTTCGTAGCGGATTTCATCGGTGAGAGCAACATTGTTCCGGGTATTATGCTCCATGATGAGCTGGTTGAGATCTTCGGTGCAAGATTTGCCTGTGTGGATAAGGGCTTTGGAAACAATACCCCTGTTGACGTAGTCATCCGTCCAGAAGATATCGAACTGGTCGCTCCGGAAGAAGGTACGTTAAAGGGTATCTGCACCCACCTGATCTTCAAGGGTGTTCACTACGAGATGGAGATCACCACGCCGGACGGTTTTGAATGGCTGGTTCACAGCACAAGTCTCTGCCCGGTTGGCAAAGAGGTCGGCATCCGGGTTGATCCGTTCAATATTCAGATCATGAATAAACCAGCTTCTGAAGATGAGGAGGCAGTGGGAGTCAATGAGTAAAAAATTATTATCCGGGCCTTATCTGTTATGGATGATCGGTTTCACGGTCATTCCTCTGGCACTGATCGTTTTCTATGGTCTTACTGACCGAAGCGGCGCATTTACTCTGGCCAACGTCCTTTCCATCGGAACCGCCGAGCACCGGAAGGCCCTGTTTTTATCCCTGGGTCTTTCCCTGATCAGCACCCTTGTGTGTCTGCTCCTGGCTTATCCACTGGCTATGATCTTACGAAAGAGAAATATCGGGAAAGGAAGTTTTGTGGTCTTTATTTTCATCCTTCCTATGTGGATGAACTTCCTGCTGCGTACTCTGGCATGGCAGACCCTGCTGGAGAAAAATGGTGTCATCAACGGCATTCTCTCCGCGCTGCATCTGCCAACCCAGTCTCTGATCAATACCTCCGGAGCCATTATCTTAGGTATGGTATACAACTTCCTGCCTTTTATGGTTCTTCCTATTTATAATGTGCTTTGCAAGATTGATGACAACACCATCAACGCAGCACAGGATCTGGGCGCAAACTTTTTCCAGACTCTGTTCTATATCTGGCTGCCGCTCAGTGTCCCTGGCATCATCAGTGGTGTCACCATGGTATTTGTCCCGGCGCTGACCACCTTCGTGATCTCGAACCTGCTGGGCGGAAGCAAGATCCTGCTGATCGGTAATGTCATCGAACAGGAGTTTACCAAAGGAAGCAACTGGCACTTAGGCTCCGGCCTTTCCCTGGTGCTGATGATCTTCATTTTACTGAGCATGGCGCTGATCGCCAAATATGATAAGAACGGGGAGGGAACTGCATTCTGATGAAAACATTAAAACACCATGCAAAACGAATCGTAGAGAACTTCTATCTGGTTCTGATCCTGATCTTTTTATATGCGCCTATCGTGACCATGATGGTCCTGTCCTTCAACAGTTCCAAATCCAGGACCCAGTGGGGCGGCTTTACCCTTCAATGGTATACCCAGATGTTTGACAGTGCCACCATTATGGATGCTCTGGTCAACACACTGCTCATCGCCTTTGTATCGGCGCTGATCGCCACCATCATCGGCACTGCGGCATCCATCGCCATCAACAGCATGAAACCGCTGCCCCGGACGATTATCATGGGCATTACCAATATCCCTATGCTGAATGCAGATATCGTAACTGGTATTTCCTTAATGTTAGCGTTCATCGCTTTCGGCATTTCCCTTGGCTTTCAGACCATTCTGATCGCCCACATTACCTTTAATATCCCGTATGTGATCCTAAGCGTTATGCCAAAATTAAAGCAGACCAACAAGAGCACCTACGAGGCAGCCATGGATCTGGGCGCATCCCCGATCTATGCCTTTTTCAAGGTAGTTTTCCCGGATATTCTCCCTGGAGTCCTGTCCGGTTTCCTGCTGGCATTTACCATGTCCCTGGATGATTTCATCATCACCCACTTCACCAAGGGAGCCGGCATCAACACCCTATCAACCTTGATTTATAGTGAAGTGCGCCGTGGAATCAAGCCTTCCATGTACGCCCTGTCCACGATTATTTTCCTGGCAGTTCTGGTGCTTCTCCTGATCACCAATTTCGCTCCAGGTCGCAAAAAAGAAGAGGGTTAGAGGAGATTAGCTGAATGAAAAAACGTGTATTTTTGTTTCCTACAGCCGTTTTCCCTGATATTGATTCTTTAGAGAACAGTGAAGTTTTTCAGTATCTTGGAGATGATGTAGATTCCATCTACAATGACCTCTGGAAAGAAGTAAAATCCAACTAAATTGCAACAGACCTACTGAATCGTTATCTTTTATTTACATGAAGGAGAATATTTACATGAAAAAATCTTACACTCGCATTTCCATGGCTGCTCTGGCAGTCCTTGCTGCTTCTGTATCTATAACCGGCTGCGGCTCTTCCAAGTCCAGTGCCGACAAAGACAATGAACTCTACGTTTACAACTGGGGCGAGTACATTGATGAATCTGTCATCTCCCAGTTTGAGGAAGAAACTGGTATTAAAGTCATCTACGATATGTTCGAGACCAATGAGGAGATGTACCCGATCATCGAGGCTGGCGCTATTTCCTACGATGCTGTCTGCCCTTCCGATTACATGATCCAGAAAATGGTTCAAAATGACCTTCTGGCAGAGTTAAACTTCGATAATATCCCAAATATTAAGGAGATCGACCCGTTATACCTGCAGATGGCCAGCACCGCTTTCGATCCTGAAAACAAATATGCCGTTCCTTACACCTGGGGTGACCTTGGTATCCTTTACAATGACAAACGCCTAGAGGAGCTTGGCATTGACCCGCCTACCAAATGGTCTGATCTGTGGGATGAGCGTTTATCCGGCGAGCTTCTGATGCAGGACAGCATCCGCAGCGCATTCACCATTGCCCTGACGAAAAACGGCTACTCCTTAAACACCACCAACCCGGATGAGATCACCATCGCCAAAAATGACCTGATTACCCAGAAGCCTCTGGTCCAGGCTTACGTCATTGACCAGGTCCGTGATAAGATGATCGGCGGTGAAGCAGCAGTCGGTGTCATCTACTCCGGCGAGATGCTCTACATCCAGAACGAAGTAAAAGAACTGGGGCTTGATTACAATCTAAATTATGTTCTTCCAGAGGAAGGTACTTATATTTTCATCGACTGCTGGGTTGTTCCGAAAAACGCCAAGCACAAAGAAAATGCTGAAAAATGGATCAATTTCCTGTGCCGCCCGGACATTGCCAAGAAGAACTTTGAGTACATCACCTACTCCACTCCAAACAAAGGGGCTTTCGATCTGTTAAACGCAGATCTGCAGAATAACAAGGCGCTCTTCCCTGATATTGATAACCTGAAAAACGCAGAAGTGTTACAGTATCTGGGCGATGAAGTAGATGATCTGTATAATGAAGCATGGAAAGAAGTAAAGGCTGAATAATTGCAAAATAAAATCCCTCATGGTATCATATAGATATTATGAGGGATTTTTTATTTAGAATTTTTGTGGCTGTGAAAGTACTGAACAGTTACGAAATTTTCCCGAAGGAGGTCTGTCTATGAAACCATTGAATATTCCTGTGGGAATTTCCGACTTTTCAGAAATCCGAAAAAATGGCTACTATTATGTTGATAAATCATTTTTGATCCGTGAACTGTTAAAAATTCCGGGAACACAGGTCACTCTGATCACAAGACCCCGGCGTTTCGGAAAAACCCTTGGAATGAGTATGCTGGCAAGCTTTTTCGATATCCGCAAAGACAGCAGGGAATCCTTTCAGGATTTAGAGATTTCTACCTGCACTGACCTTTGCCGCACCTGGCAGAACCAGTACCCAACTATTTTTATTTCATTCCGTCGTGTGGATGGACTGACCTTTTCAGAAGCCTCTTATATGCTGGCTACTGTAATCAGTGAGCTTTATCAGGAACACAGCTATCTTCTGGACAGCCCCGCTTTCAATGCATATGATAAGAATACATTTTCCAAAATTGCTTCTGGAATTACCAATCCACCGGAACTGAAAGACTCCCTGTTCTTTCTTACTCGTATGATGCAGAAGCATTATGGGAAACCTGTCATTCTGCTGATTGATGAGTATGATGTTCCCATTGCCAAGGCCAATACCCACGGATATTACCAGGAAATGTTGAATCTCATGAAAGGGATCATGCAGGCTTTGAAGGATAATCCAGCGCTGCGTCTGGCTGTCATCACAGGCTGTTTAAAAATCGCGAAAGAGAGTATTTTCACTGGAACCAATAATTTTGTTTCTGATACGATTGCAGACTCCCGTTTTAATGAATATTTTGGTTTTACCCAGAAAGAAGTCGATCAAATTTTAGAAGACGCGGAGATTACGGAACTGGCTCCTATCATAAAGTCCTGGTATGATGGCTATCACTTTGGTAATTTTGATGTTTATTGCCCTTGGGATGTGATGAATTATCTCCGTGATCTGCAATACGATCCTCAGATCCTGCCACGCAGCTACTGGAAAAATACCAGTGATAATGCTATCATCCGTTCTTTCATCGATTACGCTGGCAGCGGCATCACCAAAAAACTGGAAACACTTCTTTCCGGCGGCTATATTTTGCAGCATGTGGATGACAATCTAACCTATGATTATCTTCACTCCTCTGAGGACAACCTCTGGAGCATTTTATACTTAACCGGGTATCTGACCAGCGTGCGCAAAGAAGAGCTTCCATCACCTCTTCCAGAAGAAATCTCTGCTTTGACTATCCCCAATGCAGAAATTCGGGAAATCTTTGAAACGACCATCATCAAATGGTTTGAAGAAAATGCAAAAACCTGGAACCGTCTTCCACTATTCCAGGCTGTCTGGAGTGGAAACAGCGATTCCCTTACGCAGGAGATGAATCGCCTGCTGAGGAAAACCATCAGTTACCATGATTATAAAGAGGACTTCTACCATGCATTTCTTGCTGGCATTTTCACAGGGGCCGGTTACTCGGTAGAATCCAACAAAGAGCACGGGGAAGGCCGCAGTGATATCATCGTTTATGATCCTGTCAATGGCCAGGCAGCAGTTTTTGAAGCCAAGTACTCCAGTACACTAGAACATATGGAATCCGACTGCAACCGGGCCATCGCCCAAATTGATGCCAGAATGTATGCCAAAGAACTGGAAGATGATTATGATCATGTATTCTGCTATGGGATTGCGTTTTATAAAAAACGGTGTTTGGTAAAAAAGAAATTTTAAAAAGAAAAACACTTCTACGAAAATATCAAAGCAGATATCTCCGCAGAAGTGTTTTTTATATTCATTTTTCTTTACACTCACTTTCTCTTTACCCCCATCGCCATCATGGTTATAACGCTTCCGGCTTCAGCTGGCTAAGAAGCGCCTCTGCCTCTTCCCTGGTGGCAAGCTGCTCTGAAAACGCACTGGCACTTCCGGTTGCGACACCTCTTAAAAATGCTTCCTGATAATCTCCGGTCTCCAGATATCCTGTCAAAAATCCTGCTACCATGGAATCTCCGGCGCCTACGGAATTGACCACCTTTCCCCTGGGAGCCGGACATTCATAAACGGTTCCATCCTCAGCAACCAACACCGCACCATCGCCTGCCATGGACACCAGTACATTCTCCGCACCCATCGCCTGAAGTTTCTTCGCATAAGAAGCAATCTCAGCTTTATCACTGAGTTTCACACTGAAAATCTCTCCTAATTCATGATGATTGGGTTTGATCAAAAATGGGTGATATGGAAGGACTTTGGTCAAAAGCTCTCTGGTGGCATCTACCACGATCCGGATTCCACGGCCATCCAGACGCTCCATGATCCGCTCGTACATATCATCCGGAAGCGTATTCGGAATACTTCCGGCAAGTACCAGAATATCTCCCTTCTTTAACTGCTCCAGCTTTTCATAGAGCTTCTCAATATGTCGCTTTTCAATATGAGGTCCCTGTCCATTCAGTTCCATTTCCACCTCAGCCTTTAACTTCACATTAATTCTGGACATCCCCTCTTCTACCCGGACAAAATCAGCGCTTACGCCCCGCTCTGCCACCCGACGTTCGATCTCATCTCCCGTAAAACCAGCGGTAAAGCCCAGTGCCACGCTGTCCAATCCCATATTTTTCAAAACTACGGATACGTTCAGTCCTTTTCCGCCTTCCAGGATCTGCTCATAGGTTGTCCGGTTAACCTCGCCAACTGCAAAATGATCTGCCCGCACAATGTAATCAAGGGACGGATTAAATGTCACTGTGTAAATCATACACCTTCAACCTCCACAATATTTTCATATTTTTTATACTTCTTATCCTTCAGTCCCGCTGTGATCACCGTCACATCAGCAAGCTCTGCAAATGTCACCTGTGCGATCTTGCCGAATTTGCTGCCGTCACAAAGCACATAGCAGTCCCTGGTCTGTTTCATGGACAGCCGTTTCACCGCTGCTTCTTCCATCTCCGGCGTGGTACAGCCTTCCTTCTTGCGGATTCCGTCCGCTCCCCAGAAGCCCCTGGTGAAATGATACCGCCGCAGCGTTTCCATAGCATCTGCTCCGACTACTGCTTCCGTGGTTCCCTTCACATTGCCGCCAAGAATACTGACTTTCATGCCTCTTCCTGCCAGCTTCAAAGCATGTGACATAGAATTCGTCACATAAGAGGCGTCACGTTCCTCGATGTACTCCACCAGATATTCCGTACTGCTTCCTGCATCCACATAAACAAAATCTCCCGGCTCGATCAGGGAAGCCGCATACTTTGCGATCTGCTTCTTCTCCTCCACATAGAGTTCCTGCCGTTCCTCCACCCGGATCTCCCTGGTCTGATAACCAGTCTCTAAGCTGGCTGCTCCTCCATAAATCTTTTTTAACTTTCCCATCTGGGCCAGCTGGCTTAGATCCCGCCGGATCGTTGCCTCCGATGCATCCAGGCTTTCCGTCAGATCCTGCACCGACACCGTTCCCTGCTCCTCCAGGATACGCAGGATCTCCTGGAAGCGTTTCTCCATCAACATAACGGATTCCCCTTTTCATTTGTAGTTCAAGAATGCCCAGGCGTTCTTGATTCAGCTGCTTTGGTTTTGCTATTTTTTGACTTATTATGATTGTATTTAATCATCTTTAACCCTATAATATAATCATTCTCGTTCAAAATCAATCATTCTTTATCATTTTTCCAGACGAACTTTTTCACCAACCAATAATTCGCAAGCACTGAATAAAAAGAGTGCGAAAAAGCACACGGTTTTTCGCACTCCTCATCATGATCATATTCAGAAGATGAAATATATTTTTCAACAAGTCAATCCATCAGAAAACAACTCCCCTATACAATCATATTTACCCGGATCCAGTCAAAATCCGCTGCCTTTCTCTCCCCACTGGTATCCTGACAACAGATAGCCACAAAGGCCCCAGTAAACATACCATGGCCAGTCTGGTCAAAGTAGTCATCAGAAAGAATGGTGGCATCTAGCGGTTCTCCAATCTCTCTGTAATTTTCACCATCCAGTGCATATGAAAACTGAGCGGTTTCTTTCCTGGTTGTCAGTTTCAGCCATACAGGACCTTTCTCTGGAATCGACACGCCCATTCCAATGGGATAACTGCCTTTTCCAAGATCATTTTTTATGATGGAAAGAATACGGCCAAACTGATCGTCCCAGGTAATGTGAAGATAGTAGTAGCACTGAGTATTATAGTAATAGGCCAATCCAGCCATCTGCTTAAAGTTTTCCGGCTGGAATTCTACTTTTGTCTCCGCTTCCATATAGAAGCTTTGCTGACGGCAGGCAAGAAGGGATTGAGTAAAATGAGAATTCAGGGATTCTGCGCCATACAGTCTTAACCAGCCTGGACGGTCTGTTAGAGATGCACGGTCATCCAATGGAATTCGCAGTGACTGCAGATGCAGACTCCAGGTATCACCATCGAAATCCTCATAAAACCATGGCCCACTCATGTCGATCTCCTTCGCTTCTACACCGTCTCTGACTTTTACTTCTTCTGTATTGTTTTTTTGATTTCCTGCCATCGGTGCTGCCACTTCCATCTGAGGCAGGCAGGTTCCATCTTCCAATACAGGCCAGTCTTCAACCCACTTTACCTTCTGGATTGCAGTCTCTCTGCCCAAAATACATCTCCGCTCCTGCCCTACAGGACGGCTGCACAAATGGGCCAGATACCACTGGTGATCCGGTGTTTCCACCATACTTCCATGTCCAGCTTTCTGAAGTTCATGGGTTGGGAAATACCGGCTGGTCAACATAGGCGTATTGGGAGCCACCTCATAAGGACCATCTATATTCCGGCTTCTTGCTACAGTCACTGCATGGTGATAGCCAGTACCACCTTCCGCAGTCATCAGATAATAGTAACCGTCTTTCCAATACAAATGTGGTCCTTCTGTAACGCCCAGATGCGACCCCTTAAAAATCACCTTTTTCGGCCCAACTAATTTCCGCTCTGCCTCCGAATACTCCTGAAGCACAATTCCCGCGAATTTCGATGCAGAATAAGAACGATGATCCATCACCATATTCACTAAATATTTTCTGCCATCCCGATCATGAAATAGGGACGGATCAAAGCCACTGGAATTTAAGTAGATTGGCTCTGACCACGGCCCATGGATGTCCTCCGCCGTCACCAGATAATTATGGGTATCCTTAAAACTTCCAATGAAAGATTTTACATCTGTATAGATCAGATAGAAACGGCCCTTATCATAAGACAGACACGGTGCCCAGACACCACAGGAATCTTCTTCTCCGATCATATTTAACTGGCTGACACGGGTTAAGGGATATCCCAACAAATCCCAATGAACCAGATCTTTTGAATGATTAATCTGTACCCCCGGAAACCATTCAAACGTTGATGTTGCAATATAATAGTCGTCTTCCACCCGCAGAATCGAAGGATCTGGATGAAATCCTGACAAAACCGGATTCTGGATCATCCTGTTTGAAAAACCTGCCTGCATATTCCACACCTCCTTATCATCTAAAGCTTGAATATTCATTTTCCCATACGATCCCTATGTAGTTATCCATTGACTTTTTCAATACCATATTTTTCAAGAATCCGGTCTATCTTTTCCAGATCATCTATTGTCGGTGCTACAAATGGGAAGGAAGCCTTGCTGCTCACCTCCAGCCCTCTTCTGCCGATCGCTGCCTTAATATATGGTACAAATGGCGTGCCGACCTGATAAATTTCCATCAATCCATTGATCTTCATCTGTACTTCTCTTGCTGCAGCCAGATCCTCTCTCCGGAACGCCTCTACCCAGGCATGGCAGACTTCCGGAACCAGGTTGGAAAGCCCTCCAATACAGCCATTGCCACCAGAAAGCACGTTATGGGCAAAATTATCATCAAATCCAGCATATACCTCAAAATACGGAAATTCTTTCTTTACTGTCTTTACCAGTTCCAGGGTATGGGAAACCCCGGCCTGTGTATCCTTATATCCTTTGATATTTTTGTGTTTTCTCAGAAGATTTAATGTAGTCGGAACCGGGATTGTATACCCGGTCCGATCCGGGAAATTATAAAGATACAACTCCTGATCAGCCAGCTGACTGGCGATGTGATCATAATAATTCTCGATGCTTGCCGCACTTAATGGAAAATAATATGGCGGCAGGATGATACAGGCATCTGCGCCTTCTCTGTGGGCGAATTTAGACAACTCTATGATCTCCTCTGTCACCATGCTGGTCGTTCCAACGATCAGCTTTACACGTCCTGCGATATGCTTTACTGCACAGCGGATCAGCTTCTTTTTTTCCTCCATCGGCATTGAAAAGAACTCACCGATACTTCCCAGTATTAAAATTCCATCCACACCACCCTGGATCAAAAAGTCAAAATGCCGTTCCATTGCCTCAAGATCCACAGTTCCATCTGCTTTAAAAATCGTTACGGAAGGTGTTGTATATTTGCAATCCATCTGTCAATCCCCCTGTATTTAATATCCTGCGTTTTATATCGTATGTCTTATACCCTGTGTCTTATATTGCCTGTATTTTTTAATAACCTGCGCCCTTCATCGCTGACTCCGCATGATCGGTATAGCGTTTTAAAACTCCTTTATACGGCTTTTTCACCAGCGGTTGAGTCTTTTTGCGTTCCTCAAGCCCTTTTTGAACCTCCTCCGGAGACAATGGCGTTCCACAAAGCCCTACGATATTGATCGTTTTCTCATAAACATCATACGCAATGATATCTCCGGTCTCCACATAGGCGATCGGCCCGCCTACCGCTGCCTCCGGTGACACATGTCCGATCGCCGCTCCTCTGGTCGCACCGGAAAATCTTCCATCTGTGATCAAAGAAACCTTGCCATTTAATTTGTGATCGCAGACAATGGCCTCTGTTGTCATCAGCATCTCCGGCATTCCACTGCCCCTCGGCCCCTCGTAGCGGATGATCATGATCTCTCCAGGATTAATCCGTCCTTCCACTACAGCGTCATGGGCATCCTCTTCACAGTTAAATACGACCGCCTTTCCCTGATGCTTTCTCATGGATTCTTCACATGCGGAATATTTGACTACTGCTCCCTCCGGCGCCAGATTGCCCTTAAGCACCGCGATCGAGCCCATTTCCTTCGTTGTCTCAACAGGAGTGATCACATCCTCGCGCTCTAAGCCGTAATTGTGCAGGTAGCCGATGTTCCGTTCAAAGAATCCATCTCTCTGGATCTCCTCCAGATTCTCTCCTAATGTTTTTCCGGTCACGGTCAGCACATCCAGATCCAGATGATCCTTTAGCATGACCTGCACCATCGGGATACCTCCGGCAAACCAGAAGCTCTCTGTCAGATGTTTTCCACTCGGATTCACATTGCCGATGTGCGGGATCTTCCGATTGATCTCATTAAATAATTCCGGATCCAGCTCGATCCCCAGCTCCTTGGCGATTGCCGGAAGATGGATCAATGCATTGGTGGAGCCTCCGATCGCACTGTGCACCACAATCGCATTGCGAAATGCCTCTTTTGTCATGATCATAGAAGGAGTAATCCCAGCCTTCGCAAGACGTACCACCTGTTTTCCGGCTTTTCTGGAGTACTCAGTCAGATCTCTCATGGTCGCCGGAACCAGGGCATTGCCCGGAAGTGCCATGCCAAGGGCTTCTGCCATACACTGCATGGTACTTGCCGTTCCAAGGAAGGTACATGCTCCGACTGATGGACAGCCTGTCAGTTTATAATTGCGGATCTCCTCCGGTGTGATCTCATTTTTCCGCTTCTGTCTCAAAGAAATATCACCTGCAACCAGTGAGGTCGTCTGGTTCGGACCTGGTCTCATGCTTCCACCTGGGATAAAGATCGTCGGGATATTGATCCTTGCTGCAGCCTTTAGATGTGCCGGAATCGATTTATCACAGGAAGAACTCATCACCATTCCATCCCACGGAACAAAACCGGCATGGATCTCCAGCATATCGCAGATCACTTCCCTGGATGCCAGAACCATGTTCATGCCGTCATGCCCCTGGGCACAACCATCGCAGATATCCGTCACATGAAACTGTGCCGGAAATGCCCCCTCCTCAAATACGCCATAGACTGCCTGTCTGCTGACAGCATCCAGATGGGCGCTGCCCGGATGACTGTCCCCGTATACATCCTCCACCAGGATCTGGAGCTTTCCAATGTCATCCTCCACCCATCCAGTTCCAAGCTGCAGCGCATCAAACTGTGCCCAAAGCTGTCTTTCCTTCTCGCTTTTCTGTCTCATATTTTCTCCTCCATATGGAAAAAGGGAGCGCAAAAAACGTTCATGCGTTTTTTGCGCTCCCCCTCTTTTCATTCGTTTTTTCTCATTAACCCTTCAGACCGGATGTACTGATACCCTCTACCAGATATTTCTGTAAGCAGAAGAACATGATCATCGCCGGCATGATGGACAATGTTGCCATCGCGAACATTGCACCGTAATCAGAAGAGGAACCTGGATCACAGAACAGCTTCAGTGCTAAGCTGACCGGATATTTGGCTGACTCATTGATATAAAGCAGGGCTGACAGGAAATCATCCCATCTCCACATAAAGGAGAAGATCGTGGATGTGATCAGCGCCGGTGTGATCAGCGGAAGCACGATGCGGAAGAAGATGCTGTAATAAGAACAGCCATCGATCTTCGCCGCCTCATCCAGCTCCCTCGGGATACCATCGATAAAGTTGCTGATCTGGTATACGAAAAAGCCCTGGATCGCAAAGAAATATGGGATGATCAGTGGTTTGTAGGAACCAACCCAGCCTAACTTCTGATACCACAGATACTGAGGGATCATCAGCACCTGTGCCGGAAGCATCATAGATAACAGCATTGCTACGAACAGTGCTCTTCTTCCGAAGAATTTACATCTGGAAAGACCAAACGCAACCAGGGAAGAGGAAATCAAGGTTCCCATTGTAGCTACGATCGAAATAAACAGGGAATTCTTGAAAAATGTCGCAAATGTGATCTTTGCGAAGCCTTTCCATCCGTTTACATAGTTTTCGAATACAAATTGTGTCGGGATCAGCTGGCCTGCCGTCGTAAAGATCGTACTGGTCGGCTTGAAGGAGCTCATGATCATCCATACCAATGGGTAGATCATGACAAGGCCCAGGCCACAGACCAACACATGATAGATTATTTTTCCAATCAGACGTTTTTTCTTCATGTTCTACAGACCTCCATCGTATACCCACAGTTTTTTGGTTGCAAAGAGAACCAGTGTCACTAGGCCAATGATCATCAGCATCACCCACGCCATCGCCGCGCCATAGCCGGTGTTGTAGAATTCAAAGGACTGCTGATACATATAAACCGTATAGAACAGGGTGGAATTCATCGGAGCGCCTCCCGTGATGATGAAGCACTGGGTGAATGCCAGGAAACCATTGATCATCTGCATTACCAGGTTGAAGAAGATCGTTGGTGTCAGTAACGGAAGTGTGATCCTCCAGAAGCTATGCCATCCATTGGCGCCATCGATACTTGCCGCCTCGTAAAGGGAGGTCGGGATCTGTTTCAGGGAGGACAAGAAGATCAGCATGGAAGAACCAAACTGCCATACGGCCAGGATGATCAGCATCCAGATCGCGGTCTTGGTGTTGCCAAGCCATGCAAAGCTGGTCTTAATGCCAATGGTGTTTAACAGGGTATTGATCACACCGTTGGTTGCCCAGATCCTCTTCCACAGAACGGCTACTGCTACAGAACCGCCGATGATCGACGGAAGATAGTAAGCTGCACGGTAAAAGCCGGTTGCCTTCGTTGTCTTTAAAAGCAGCATGGCAACGATCAGTGCGAAGATCAGACGGAGCGGAACAGAAACAAGGGCAAAATAGAAGGTGACCTGAATGCTCTTGCGCCACACCTCATCATCCGTAAACATCTTGATATAGTTCTTTGCCCCTGAAAATACTGCCGGAGTTAAAATATTATAATCACAGAATGAATAGTACAGGGATATTCCCATTGGAACGATCATGAACATCAAAAAGCCGATGATAAATGGAGAGCAGAATACCACTCCGGCTACGCTTTCCTTTCCCATGAACTGTTTAAAGGTCAGGTTTTTCTTACCCTTCATACAGCAACCTCCTCTAAATTTAAGTGAAAACCGGGAGCAGAAGAACTCTCCTGCTCCCCATAAATGACTGATTATTTGGTAGACATGATCTTGTTAGCCTCGGTCCAGAACTGGCTTGCTGCTGTTGGAGCGTCAAGTTCGCCATAGCATACCTTCTCAACGGTACGGTTCAGCAGATCATAAACCTCGCTTGCGCCATCTGGCTGTGGAGGGTTGATCGGGGAACAGTTTGGTGTTACGACATCATTGATGAAAGCAACTACCTTCTGGTCAACTTCGCTTATCTGAGGAGCAACTTCCTCTGCAATATTAGCTGGAGCCGGAACACCTCTCTCACCTAAGAGGATGTTGTTTGCTTCAGAAGAGTTGATCAGCCAGTTTAACAGTTTGACAGCTTCCTCCGGGTTCTTAGCGTCAGAGCCAACAGAGAAGAACTGGCTGGACTTTAAGTAAGCAGATTTCTTAGGATCTGGAGCCGGCCATGTGGTGATGCCGATCTCGGTTCCCTCTGGAGCTGCCTTCTGCATTGCAGATAACTGGTTGGAGTTATAGAACTCACACCAGGACTGGGTTTCCGGTGTCTGGCCATATACCATAGGAGTCTGCTCTACAGAACCAACCGTGATCTCTGCGAATACACTAGGATCAAGCATCCAGCCTTCAGAAAGACCTGTGGTATACATCTCAAAGAATGGAGTCCAGGAGGTCTCATCGCCGTTCATGCACTTGTCACCGAATGGAACGATGTCATAAGATCTCATGAAATACTCACTCCAGGACTGTGCGATACCGTAAGCGATATCGGTCTTCACACCGGTCTTCTCGTAAACTTCTTTACACAGCGCATAGAACTCGTCCATGGTCATGTTGTCTTTTACAGTGATTCCTGCACCATCCAGTAATGTCTTATTATAAAGAAGTGCCGGAGAGTTGATACCTGCTGCGATCGCATATACACCATCACCAACAGAACCAGATGCGATAGTGTTCTCAGAGATCTGGGAAACATCCAGTGTTCCGTCATCAATATATGGTTTTAAATCAACCAGCAGGTTGCTGCTTGCGTACTGGTTCAGATACATGTAGTCCATCTGTACAACATCTGGCATTGCATGTCCTGCTGCAGAAGTTGCCAACTTGTTCCAGTAATCACTCCACTCTGCGAACTGTCCGTCAACGGTTACCCCATTAGTCTCGGAATACAGATCCAGAGCAGCCTGTGTTCTCTCGTTACGAATCTGATTGCCCCACCAGAACATGGTCATCGCTACATCCCCTGCAGGAGCCGCTGCTGCTGCGGTTGTCTCCCCTGCTGCCGCTGCAGTTGTCCCTGCTGGAGCTGCTGCTGCGGTTGTCTCTTTCGCTGAGCTTCCACCGCCACAACCAGCCAGTGACGCTGCTGCCATGGTACATGCCATTAACAATGCAATTTTCTTCTTCATAAAATACCTTCCTCCTTTTTATGAATTGCTTTATCAATTGTCTTTATTATAGGGCATTATGAACAATTAGTAAATTTGCAAAACCGTGTTTTTTGTTCAAAAAAACGATACATATATAAAATAGAATCCTGCTCGCAGGATTCTCCGCCTGCGGCGGGTCGCTTTAGCGACACTCTTCCACTCCGCCGCAGTGCGATCCTTAGCGGAGCGT
>ENA-UESP01000973-UESP01000973.1-human-gut-metagenome-genome-assembly--contig:-NODE-973-length-21673-cov-8.307557_pt1 | contig 21673 bp, 18 predicted proteins | sample MGYA00243003_ERZ508004 | MGnify/ENA primary metagenome ERZ508004 (study PRJEB26167, sample SAMN06115443) | human gut metagenome | host: Homo sapiens | place: China:Henan | collected 2015-07-29 | study...
GCAGATATCGCAAAACGCTCTAAAGCTGTGCTTGGCTGGGCAAGCACTGCGCAGTTCGGTACTGATAACCAATTCATTAAAGATGATGCCGCGCGTGCCGCATCTATCCTTGAAGCTGCACGTAAAGACCCAATTTTTGCGGGTATCTCTGATAATGCCACCGCTCAAATTGCTACCGCGTGGGCAAGTGCACTGGCTGACTACGCCGCAGCACATAAATCTATGCCGCGTCCGGAAATTCTGGCCTCCTGCCACCAGACGCTGGAAAACTGCCTGATTGAGTCCACCCGCAATAGCATGGATGCCACTAATAAAGCGATGCTGGAATCCGTCGCAGCAGAGATGATGAGCGTTTCTGACGGTGTTATGCGTCTGCCTTTATTCCTCGCGATGATCCTGCCTGTTCAGTTGGGGGCAGCTACCGCTGATGCGTGTACCTTCATTCCGGTTACGCGTGACCAGTCCGACATCTATGAAGTCTTTAACGTGGCAGGTTCCTCTTTTGGTTCTTATGCTGCTGGTGATGTTCTGGACATGCAATCCGTCGGTGTGTACAGCCAGTTACGCCGCCGCTATGTGCTGGTGGCAAGCTCCGATGGCACCAGCAAAACCGCAACCTTCAAGATGGAAGACTTCGAAGGCCAGAATGTACCAATCCGAAAAGGTCGCACTAACATCTACGTTAACCGTATTAAGTCTGTTGTTGATAACGGTTCCGGCAGCCTACTTCACTCGTTTACTAATGCTGCTGGTGAGCAAATCACTGTTACCTGCTCTCTGAACTACAACATTGGTCAGATTGCCCTGTCGTTCTCCAAAGCGCCGGATAAAGGCACTGAGATCGCAATTGAGACGGAAATCAATATTGAAGCCGCTCCTGAGCTGATCCCGCTGATCAACCACGAAATGAAGAAATACACCCTGTTCCCAAGTCAGTTCGTTATCGCGGCTGAGCACACGGTACAGGCGGCGTATGAAGCACAGCGTGAATTTGGTCTGGACCTGGGTTCCCTACAGTTCCGCACCCTGAAGGAATACCTGTCTCATGAACAGGATATGCTGCGTCTTCGCATCATGATCTGGCGTACTCTTGCGACCGACACCTTTGACATCGCTCTGCCGGTTAACCAGTCCTTTGATGTATGGGCAACCATCATTCGTGGCAAATTCCAGACTGTATATCGCGACATTATTGAGCGCGTTAAATCTTCTGGTGCGATGGGGATGTTTGCTGGTGCTGATGCAGCATCTTTCTTCAAACAGTTGCCGAAGGATTTCTTCCAGCCAGCCGAAGACTATATCCAGACTCCGTATGTTCACTACATCGGTACCCTGTTCGGTAACGTGAAAGTGTACGAAGTACCTGCTGGTATTTGTAAGAACTTAACGACAGAGAACATTCAGTTCAGCTCGATGGATGTGCTGTGCTACGTCCGTGATGAAAATCCGGGTAAAGCAGGCTTCGTGACTGGTGATGCTGTCCCGGCCATCCCGTTCCAGCATCCGACCACTCCGGCGCTTGTCAACCGTACCACGCTGTGGGGTTCGGCTATCAACGATATGCACCCACGCAACGGCGCTGATTACTTCACTCGTGTAACGCTGACAATGGCCAAAAAAGGCGGGCTTAACTTTATAAGCGGCGACACGATTGATGCCGGTGACTCTGAGTAATCAGGGGAAGTTCTCCGTTTAACATAGCGCCCCGTGCGGGGCGCATAACAGGGAAAGTTATGTCTCAATATTCAATTCAACAGTCATTAGGTAATGCATCCGGTGTCGCTGTTAGCCCGATCAATGCCGATGCGACGTTATCTACCGGTGTTGTATTAAATAGCAGCTTGTGGGCTGGTATTGGCGTATTTGCGCGTGGCAAGCCGTTTACTGTTCTTGCGGTTACTGAGTCCAATTACGAAGATGTTCTCGGCGAACCGCTGAAGCCGTCCTCCGGCTCACAGTTCGAACCAATTCGCCATGTGTACGAAGCTATTCAGCAAACGTCTGGTTATGTTGTCCGTGCTGTTCCGGATGATGCGAAGTTCCTAGACTGGCCCCCTGAATCTCCAGACAACCAATATCACTTAAATAAGTGATAGTCTTAATACTAGTTTTTAGACTAGTCATTGGAGAACAGATGATTGATGTCTTAGGGCCGGAGAAACGCAGACGGCGTACCACACAGGAAAAGATCGCAATTGTTCAGCAGAGCTTTGAACCGGGGATGACGGTCTCCCTCGTTGCCCGGCAACATGGTGTAGCAGCCAGCCAGTTATTTCTCTGGCGTAAGCAATACCAGGAAGGAAGTCTTACTGCTGTCGCCGCCGGAGAACAGGTTGTTCCTGCCTCTGAACTTGCTGCCGCCATGAAGCAGATTAAAGAACTCCAGCGCCTGCTCGGCAAGAAAACGATGGAAAATGAACTCCTCAAAGAAGCCGTTGAATATGGACGGGCAAAAAAGTGGATAGCGCACGCGCCCTTATTGCCCGGGGATGGGGAGTAAGCTTAGTCAGCCGTTGTCTCCGGGTGTCGCGTGCGCAGTTGCACGTCATTCTCAGACGAACCGATGACTGGATGGATGGCCGCCGCAGTCGTCACACTGATGATACGGATGTGCTTCTCCGTATACACCATGTTATCGGAGAGCTGCCCACGTATGGTTATCGTCGGGTATGGGCGCTGCTTCGCAGACAGGCAGAACTTGATGGTATGCCTGCGATCAATGCCAAACGTGTTTACCGGATCATGCGCCAGAATGCGCTGTTGCTTGAGCGAAAACCTGCTGTACCGCCATCGAAACGGGCACATACAGGCAGAGTGGCCGTGAAAGAAAGCAATCAGCGATGGTGCTCTGACGGGTTCGAGTTCTGCTGTGATAACGGAGAGAGACTGCGTGTCACGTTCGCGCTGGACTGCTGTGATCGTGAGGCACTGCACTGGGCGGTCACTACCGGCGGCTTCAACAGTGAAACAGTACAGGACGTCATGCTGGGAGCGGTGGAACGCCGCTTCGGCAACGAGCTTCCGGCGTCTCCAGTAGAGTGGCTGACGGATAATGGTTCATGCTACCGGGCTAATGAAACACGGCAGTTTGCCCGGATGTTGGGGCTTGAACCGAAGAACACGGCGGTGCGGAGTCCGGAGAGTAACGGCATAGCAGAGAGCTTCGTGAAAACGATAAAGCGTGACTACATCAGTATCATGCCCAAACCAGACGGGTTAACGGCAGCAAAGAACCTTGCAGAGGCGTTCGAGCATTATAACGAATGGCATCCGCATAGTGCGCTGGGTTATCGCTCGCCACGGGAATATCTGCGGCAGCGGGCTTGTAATGGGTTAAGTGATAACAGATGTCTGGAAATATAGGGGCAAATCCACATGGTAAGGGAAATAGTCATTATGGAACATAAGCCTACCATCCGGGTGTTAGAGATACTGGAAGCACTGGCAGCGGAGAATCAGGGTGTTTCATTAACTCACCTTTCGGAAAAAACAGGCATCCTGAAAGGAACGATTTTTCCCATCCTCAAAACGCTGGTTGAACAGCGGTACATCAGTTATGACGCTAATACCCAGCTTTATAATCTGGGGATCTCCTGCTCGATTCTGTCCCGTGCTTTCCTCGACAGATCGTACTGGTTAAAAATGGTTTACAAAGAGATGAACAACATTGTCAAAGAGTGCAATGAAGTTTGTCAGATGGGGATCCTGGACGGTGCAGATGTTTTATATATCAATAAGGTGCAGGCGGCACAAACCGTACAACTGGTTTCACATATTGGGACTCGTCTGCCTGCTATCTATTCTGCGCTGGGAAAAGCCATTATCTGTGAATACAGTGATCAACAAATTCGGCAACTCTACCCTGACGGTTTTGTTCCCATGACATCGTATAGCGTTACGACCCTGGAACAATTGCGCCAACAACTTGAGGATGCCAGAGTAAATGGCTATGCATTTGATAACAGGGAAATCAATGAGGAGACGGTATGTTATGCTGTTGCCTTAAAACAGCGAAATAAAACGCTTGCCGCCATCAGCATTTCAATACCCGTATTTCGTGCGACAAAAGAAAAAATTGCCGATGTCACGCGTATCCTGCTGAATGCACGTTCGCGTATTGAACAGGAACTCAACACCTTACAGGATATCAATATCGGTATTGATTCCCACCATTAAGGGTATTTTCCATTCGAAGCCCGATACGTAAAAATTATCGGGCTAACAAAATATCCATTGAATGGATAGCGATGAACTAGCTGCGCTGGCGCACCGCTTCAAATAAGCAAATTCCGGTCGCAACCGAAACGTTCAGGGAAGAAACGCTTCCAGCCATCGGGATGCTGATCAACTCATCGCAATGTTCACGAGTCAGGCGACGCATACCTTCACCTTCCGCACCCATCACCAGCGCCAGGCGTCCGGTCATTTTGCTCTGATAGAGTGTATGATCCGCCTCGCCTGCCGTACCGACGATCCAGATATTCTCTTCCTGCAACATACGCATGGTGCGCGCAAGGTTAGTCACCCGAATCAGTGGAACGCTTTCTGCCGCGCCGCAGGCTACTTTTTTCGCCGTAGCGTTGAGCTGTGCGGAGCGATCTTTCGGCACAATCACCGCATGAACGCCTGCGGCGTCCGCACTACGCAGGCACGCGCCGAGGTTGTGCGGATCGGTTACGCCGTCGAGGATCAGCAGGAACGGTTGATCGAGCGAAGCGATCAGATCCGGCAGATCGTTTTCCTGATACTGACGTCCTGGCTTCACGCGGGCGATAATGCCCTGATGCACGGCACCGTCGCTTTTCTCGTCGAGATATTGGCGGTTTGCCAACTGGATAACCACGCCCTGAGACTCAAGGGCGTGAATCAGCGGTAACAGACGTTTATCTTCACGGCCTTTTAAAATAAAGACTTCCTGAAAACGTTCAGGGGCGCGCTCCAGCAGGGCCTGCACTGCGTGGATGCCGTAAATCATTTCGCTCATTAATGTACTCGTTGTTTACGTTTTGCCTGATGCACTACGTTTATCCGGCCTACATGATCTCTGCAATATATTGAATTTGCGTGATTATGTAGGCCGGATAAGGCGTTCACGCCGCATCCGGCATGAACAAAGCGCATTTTGTCAGCAATCTAACCCTCTTCTTTTAAAGAGGGTATTGATCACTCTGCCACTTTTTTCTTCGCCGCACGCTTCGCTTTGGTCGCTGCGGCTATTTTCTGCGTTTTCGCCGATGGCTTTTTCGCTTTTCTCGCGTCTTTCTTCGCCGCTTTCGGCTTCGTTTTTTTCTCACCGCGGAAGGCGCTGTCTGGCTCAAAGTTTACCTTTTTACCGACCTGACGACGCTTGCCGCCTTTTTTACCTGCATCGCCTTTTTTCGCTTTCTCGCGCGCCGTTTTACCGACGTTGCGCGGTGCGCGTTCGCTGGAGATCAGGCTAAAGTCGATTTTGCGCTCGTCCATATTAACCGCTTCGACGCGAACTTCCACGCGATCGCCCAGGCGATAAGTCTGGCCGCTGGATTCCCCCATCAGGCGTTGCCCTACCTGGTCAAAGCGATAGTAGTCATTGTCCAGCGAAGAGACATGGACCAGACCATCAATGAACAAGTCGTCCAGACGGACGAAGAAGCCAAAGCCAGTGACGCTGGAAATTACGCCTTTAAAGACGTTACCTACCTGGTCGAGCATGAAGTCACACTTCAGCCAGTCAGCCACATCGCGCGTTGCTTCGTCGGCACGACGTTCCGCCATCGAACAGTGCTGACCCAGTTGCAGCATCTCTTCCATCGAATAATGGTAGCCGCCGGTTTCAGTGGTGTTGCCCTGATGCCCCTGCTCTTTCGCCAGCAGATATTTAATGGCGCGGTGCAGCGTCAGGTCTGGATAACGACGAATCGGCGAAGTAAAGTGCGCATAGGACTGCAATGCCAGGCCAAAGTGACCACGGTTTTCTGGATCGTAAATCGCCTGTTTCATCGAGCGCAGCAGCATGGTTTGCAGCATTTCTGCATCAGGACGATCGGCAACCGACTCCAGCAGCTCCGCGTAGTCACGCGGTTCCGGCTTGTTACCGCCCGGCAGTTCCAGCCCCAGCTCCGCCAGCACTGAACGGAAAGAGGTAATCGCTTCGGTGCTCGGCTTGTCGTGAATACGGAACAGTGCCGGTTCTTTCGCTTTCTCAACGAAACGCGCCGCCGAGATATTCGCCAGAATCATGCACTCTTCAATTAATTTGTGCGCGTCGTTACGCTGGGTCTGTTCGATACGTTCAATACGGCGTTCAGCGTTGAAAATGAACTTCGCTTCTTCGCTCTCAAATGAGATCCCACCGCGTTCTTCACGGGCTTTATCCAGCACTTTATAGAGGTTATGCAACTCTTCGAGATGCTTAACCAGCGGGGCGTACTGCTCGCGCAGATCCTGATCGCCCTGCAGAATATGCCAGACTTTGGTGTAGGTCAGACGCGCGTGAGAGCTCATCACCGCTTCGTAGAATTTGTAGCCCGTCAGGCGGCCTTTCGACGAAACCGTCATCTCGCACACCATACACAGGCGGTCTACCTGCGGGTTGAGCGAACACAGGCCGTTAGAGAGCACTTCCGGCAGCATCGGGATAACCTGCGAAGGGAAGTACACCGACGTGCCACGGTTACGCGCTTCTCTGTCCAGCGGCGTTGGCGGACGCACATAGTAGCTGACGTCGGCAATCGCGACCCATAAACGCCAGCCGCCGCCGCGTTTTTTCTCGCAGTAAACTGCATCGTCAAAGTCACGGGCGTCTTCGCCATCAATGGTGACCAGCGGTAAATCGCGCAGATCAACACGGCCCGCTTTTGCTTCTTCCGGCACTTCTTCTTTCAGCCCGGCAACCTGTTGCTCAACAGCCTGCGGCCAGATGTACGGAATTTCATGGGTACGCAGAGCGATATCAACCGCCATGCCGGTGCCCATATTGTCGCCCAGCACTTCGACGATTTTACCCACCGCTTTGGTGCGGCGAGTCGGACGCTGAGTCAGTTCGACTACGACCACAAAGCCCATCCGCGCGCCCATGATCTGATCGGGCGGGATTAAGATATCGAAGCTCAGACGGCTGTCGTCAGGAACCACAAAGCCGACGCCCGCTTCGGTAAAGTAGCGACCAACAATCTGGCTGGTTTTTGGCACCAGTACGCGGACAATACGCGCTTCACGACGACCTTTACGGTCAGCGCCCAGCGGCTGCGCCAGCACCTGATCGCCATGAATGCAGGTTTTCATCTGCTCGCTGGAGAGATACAAATCATCTTTACGCCCTTCAACCCGCAGAAAGCCGTAGCCATCACGGTGGCCAATAACGGTACCTTTCACCAGGTCGAGGCGTTCCGGCAGCGCATAGCACTGACGACGAGTGAAGACCAGTTGACCATCGCGCTCCATCGCGCGCAGGCGGCGACGCAGGCCTTCAAGCTGCTCTTCGCCTTCAATGTGCAGTTCTACCGCCAGCTCATCACGGCTGGCCGGTTTTTCACGTTTGGTTAAATGTTCGAGGATAAATTCCCGACTAGGGATGGGATTCGCGTATTTTTCAGCTTCGCGTTCCTGGAAAGGATCTTGTGACATCTCGGTTCCTCCGTTGTCATCTCTGATGAAGATTTTCGTCACTCCACCAGCAATAATTTATAAAGCGGTTGATTCTCTTCAACCAAATCGGCAAGCGTGTAGTTATCCAGTTCCGTAAGAAAACTTTGCACGGCCTTAGAAAGCGCCTGTTTCAACCGACAGGCAGGTGTAATGTGGCAAAACTCACTGCTGCAATTCACCAGCGATAAGGGCTCCAGCTCGCGCACCACATCACCAATACGTATCGCACTCGCCGATTTACCCAGGCGAATGCCGCCATTTTTTCCACGAACAGCAGTCACGTAGCCGGCACGACTAAGTTGATTGATTATTTTGACCATATGATTACGGGAGACGCCGTAGACGTCAGTCACTTCAGAAATACTGGTCATCCGCCCTTCTGGCAATGACGCCATGTAGATCAGCGCACGTAATCCGTAATCAGTGAAACTCGTTAACTGCACATCAACCTCAAAAGGGAAATCGGGAAAAAATACATTTATATTGATGATAAACCAGCCACAAGCTGTGTCGCTAATTTATTTCAGTTCGGGGAAGGAAAAAAGCGAGGATTTAACACTGTGTCGGATAGCGTAATGGCTTAACCGACACAGCAATGTATCACACTGTTAGCCCGGCAGGCAAAATATCTGCCAGGCGTACCAGAATTACGCGTCGAACGGGTCGCGCAGAATCATGGTTTCAGTACGATCCGGACCGGTAGAGATGATATCGATCGGCACACCAGTCAGCTCTTCAATACGCTTGATATAGTTCAGCGCCGCCTGCGGCAGGCCGCTACGATCTTTCACGCCGAAGGTGGATTCAGACCAGCCCGGCATGGTTTCGTAAATCGGCTCTACACCTTTCCAGTCGTCAGCTGCCAGCGGAGTGGTAGTCACTTCGCGACCATCCGGCATACGGTAAGCCACGCAGAGTTTAACCTCTTTCAGGCCATCCAGAACGTCCAGTTTAGTCAGGCAGAAGCCAGACAGGGAGTTCAGCTGTACCGCACGACGAACGGCAACGGTGTCCAGCCAGCCGGTACGACGACGACGCCCCGTAGTTGCGCCGAATTCGTTACCCTGCTTGCAGAGGAACTCGCCAGTTTCATCAAACAGTTCGGTCGGGAACGGACCTGCACCTACACGAGTGGAGTAAGCTTTGAGGATACCCAGAACGTAATCAACATAACGCGGGCCCAGGCCGGAACCGGTCGCCACGCCACCAGCAGTGGTGTTGGAAGAAGTTACGTACGGATAAGTACCGTGGTCGATATCCAGCAGCGTACCCTGCGCACCTTCAAACATGACGAAATCGCCACGCTGACGCGCCTGGTCGAGCAGGTCAGAAACGTCAACCACCATAGAAGTCAGGATGTCGGCAACAGCCATCGTATCATCCAGAACTTTCTGGTAATCAACCGCTTCAGCTTTGTAGTAGTTAACCAACTGGAAGTTGTGATATTCCATCACTTCTTTCAGTTTTTCAGCGAAGGTTTCTTTGTCGAAAAGGTCGCCAACACGCAGACCGCGACGTGCTACTTTATCTTCATAAGCAGGCCCGATACCACGACCGGTGGTGCCGATCGCTTTCGCGCCACGCGCTTTCTCACGCGCGTTATCCAGCGCAACGTGATAATCAAGGATCAGCGGACATGCTTCAGACAGCAGCAGACGCTCACGAACGGGGATGCCACGGTCTTCCAGTTCTTTCATCTCTTTCATCAGCGCGGCCGGAGACAGCACAACACCGTTACCGATGATGCTGGTTACATTCTCGCGGAGAATACCTGATGGAATAAGATGGAGAACGGTTTTTTCACCGTTGATTACGAGAGTATGGCCTGCGTTGTGACCGCCCTGGTAGCGTACAACATATTTAGCCCGTTCAGTCAGAAGATCGACGATCTTACCTTTACCTTCGTCACCCCATTGGGTGCCCAGTACGACGACGTTGTTACCCATTTTTCAAAATCACCGTTTGCTTAAAAATGGATTCTACCATCGCTTTTTCAGAGTTACAGCACTTTTTGCACTCAAAAATGACCTCGATCAGTCTGTTTTTTGTTCAGCCAATCGTTTTCCTCAACATGTAGTAGACCACAACGCCCGCAACCACAAGTCCACCGCCAAAACGACGTAAAATATTATCGGGCAAATTGGTCATCGCAGAGATCATCTTCTTCCATGCCTTCGGGTAAAGCATCGGCCCTAAACCTTCCAGTACCAAAACCAGGGCAAGCGCCAGCCAGATTGTCGAATTCATTCATTATCCTTATAGAAAAAGAAAACCACCGACATCCCTGAGGATGCGGTGGCTTTATTGACCTGTACCGCAGTCGTTATATTAACGCGTTGCGGAAGTCGGCGTCTTCATGTAGCGGAAGAAATCGCTATCCGGGCTCATGACCATCACGTCCTGATTGCCAGAGAAGCTGTTCTCATAAGCACGCAGGCTACGGATGAATGCGTAGAAGTCCGGATCTTTACTGAATGCATCAGCAAACAGTTTGGCTGCTTCGGCATCGCCTTCACCACGCATGATGCGGCCCTGACGCTCAGCTTCTGCCAGCGTTCTGGTCACTTCATAGTCGGCAGTCGCGCGCAGTTTTTCCGCTTCTTCCTGACCTTGTGAACGGTGACGACGCGCTACCGCTTCACGCTCGGCGCGCATACGGTTGTAGATCGCTTCAGACACTTCGGTCGGCAGGTTGATCTGCTTGATACGCACATCGACAACTTCAATACCCAGCGCCGCCATACTGTTCGGGTTGATGACCGGAACTTTGCCCTTCGTCTCAGCCGTTACGCGCTCTGCCGCTTCGGCAATGGCGTTATCTGCCGCCGGGGTAGTAACTTCATCTTCTGTACCCGCAGAACCGGAGTTCAGCGCGTCACGTACTTCGAGGGTCAGACGACCACGGGAATCGGTGACGATGTCTTTCACGTCCAGGCGACCAATTTCAGAACGCAGACGGTCAGAGAACTTACGTTTCAACAGCACTTCCGCTTGCGAAATGTCGCCACCACCCGTTGCCAGGTAGTAACGGCTGAAATCGCTGATGCGCCATTTGATGTAAGAGTCGACGATCAGGTCTTTCTTCTCTTTGGTCACAAAGCGGTCGGCCTGGTTGTCCATGGTCTGAATACGTGCGTCGAGCATTTTCACCGTTTCAATGAACGGTATCTTGAAATGCAGACCCGGCTCATAAACCAGAGGTTTGTTGTCATCGTCACGCAGTACCTTACCAAAACGCAGCGTAATACCGCGCTCACCTTCTTTGACGACAAAGACAGACATGTAAAGCACTACCAGCACGATGATGATAATCGCGATAACTGACTTACGCATCGTTATTCCCCCTGACGCTGGTAGTCGTTACGCTGCGCGTTGGCGCGGCGTTGGTCCATAATATCGCCCTGACTGGTGGACGACGTGTTGCTTGCTCCACTGGTTGTGGAGGAAGAGGCTGGCGGCAGACGCAGCAGATTGCTGGCACCGTTATCGCTCTTCGCCGCAGGGGCGTTACCACCTTTCAGCATCTGGTCTAACGGCAGAACCATCAGGTTGCCACCTTTATCGTTAACCAGCACTTTGCGGGTGTTACCCAACACTTTTTCCATCGTCTCGATATACAGACGCTCGCGAGTAATTTCCGGCGCGGCTTTATATTCCGGCAGAAGTTTAGCAAAGCGCGCCACTTCACCCTGAGCTTCCAGGATGGTCTGGGCCTTGTACGCACGCGCCTCTTCGAGGATACGTTGCGCCTGACCGTTCGCACGCGGCTGAACTTCGTTGGTATACGCTTCTGCTTCACGAATGTATTGCTGTTCGTTTTCACGCGCGGCAATCGCATCGTCAAACGCCGCTTTTACTTCTTCCGGCGGACGAGCAGCCTGGAAGTTGACGTCCAGCAGCGTGATACCCATGTCATACGGACGAATCGTCTCTTCCAGTTCGCGCTGAGTATCGCTACGAATCACGGTACGACCTTCCGTCAGAATGCGGTCCATGGTGTATTTACCGATAACTCCACGCAGGGCGCTGTCGGTAGCCTGACGCAGGCTGTCATCCGGGCTGGTCACGCTATACAGATATTTTTCCGGATTGGTGACGCGGTACTGCACGTTCATCTCAACGCGCACTACGTTCTCGTCCGACGTCAGCATCACACCAGAAGCGGCCAGTTCACGCACGGCTTCCACGTTCACCGGTTTGACTTCGTCGATAAACGTCGGTTTCCAGTTCAGACCCGGCTCAACCAGATGGCTGAATTTACCAAAGCGTGTTACCACGCCGCGTTCGGCTTCTTTAATGGTATAGAAACCACTGGCCGCCCAGATAATGACAATCGCTGCCGCTGCGATGGTAACGACACGACCGCCAAGCTGCGGGCGCGGGCCTTGCGATGAACTGCCACCGCCAGATCCGGTGCCTTTACCGCCGCCCAGACCACCGAGCTTTTTGCTCAGTTTGCGGAAGATATCATCTAAATCAGGTGGCCCTTGATCGCGACCGCCTTTGTTTCCATTTCCCTCAGAGTTGCCGCCAGGTTTGCTGCTTCCCCACGGGTCGCGGTCTTGTCCGTTATTACCGGGCTGATTCCACGCCATGTTTGTGCTCCATATTTGTTATGCGGTGATCCCTGTTGTCTTTCGACGCCAGAGGATATGACTCCACGCTTCAGACGCTACGCCGTTAGATCAGGTAATCGATCAACGCCGGTTCTTGTTTACAGAGGCGACGCCAGTCAACGATCGGCATACGAACTTGCAGACTTACGCTGCCGTCCTCCTCCATCCACTCTTTTTCTATTGCCTGAAGCTGATAAAAACGACTTCTCAGACGCCCTTCCTGCGGTGGCAGACGCAATGTATGCTGCGCCACCTCGCCGGAAAGCCGCTCCGTCAAAGCCTGAAAAAGCTGTGGTATCCCCGCTCCGGTCTGTGCGGAAAGCCAGACACGGATCGGTTTGTTCTCTTCGTCCCGATCAATACGCGGTTCGAAATCTTCCAGCATATCGATCTTGTTCATCACCAGCAGGGTTGGGATCTCGTGAGCGTCGATCTCTTCAAGAACCGTATTCACCGCTTCGATGTTTTCTTGTACACGCACATCCGCCGCATCAATGACGTGCAGCAGTAATGTGGCTTGCCGCGTCTCTTGTAACGTGGCTTTAAATGCCGCCACCAGATCGTGCGGCAGGTGGCGAATAAACCCTACGGTATCTGCAAGTACGGTTTCACCGACATCTGCAACGTCAATACGCCGCAACGTCGGGTCGAGGGTGGCAAACAACTGGTCTGCCGCGTAGACCCGCGCTTCGGTGATGCGATTGAAAAGGGTAGATTTACCGGCGTTGGTATATCCCACCAGCGAAACAGTAGGAACGTCGGCTTTGATACGCGATTGCCGCCCCTGCTCACGCTGCTTTTCAACTCTTTCCAGGCGCGACTGTATCTGCACGATGCGATTACGCAACAAACGACGGTCGGTTTCGAGCTGGGTTTCACCCGGACCACGCAAACCTATCCCGCCTTTCTGTCTTTCAAGGTGGGTCCAGCCACGCACCAGGCGCGTAGCCAGATGGCGCAGCTGCGCCAGCTCAACCTGCAACTTACCCTCATGGGTACGCGCACGTTGGGCGAAAATATCTAAAATAAGGCCGGTGCGGTCGATAACACGACACTCGCACAAACGCTCCAGGTTACGCTCTTGCGCCGGGCTCAGGGCATGGTCAAAAAGAACGACCGAAGCACCCGTCGCTTTGACAGCTTCCGCAATTTCAACTGCTTTACCTTCACCTACAAAATACTTTGGGTGCGGCGCTTTACGGCTACCGGTAATCACCTGCAATGCTTCGACACCGGCGGAAGAGACCAGAGATTCAAACTCCTGGAGGTCTTCCATATCTTTGTCTTGCGTAAAATAGATGTGTACCAGTACCGCCTGCTCACCAGCATCATAACGGTCAAACAAGCGTATAACCCTCTAAATAGATCAGCGGGGAACGCAGGATCGCTGGCTCCCCGTGTAAAAAAACAGCCCGAAACCTTATTCGGTTTCTTCGCTGTCCTGTTGCGCGGAAGTATTCTGCGCGCTGCTACCATGATGGTAGTTACTGCTGGTACCGCCACCGGCGTTGTTACTGTGATGAGAAACCGGGCGAGACGGGACAACAGTAGAAATCGCGTGCTTGTAAACCATCTGGCTGACCGTGTTTTTCAACAGGATCACGAACTGATCAAAAGACTCGATTTGCCCTTGCAGCTTAATACCATTCACCAAATAAATAGAAACTGGAACACGTTCCCGACGCAGTGCGTTCAGGAACGGATCTTGTAAAGATTGCCCCTTAGCCATTCTCTCTTTTCCTTATATGCTTATTTGTACTTTGAACCTTTCGATTCTGAAAAAATTGCGCACGATACGTCTCAATTGTACACATTCAGCCTGCGATAGCACCAACAACCTGTAATACTTCGTCACGCGCCTGTTCTGGTTTTTCACTGTCAAGCCAGTGAACCCCTTCCCAACCACGCAGCCAGGTTATCTGCCGCTTCGCCAACTGTCTCGTGGCGCAAACACCTCGATAAACCATTTCATCGTATGAGATTTCGCCTTCAAGGTAAGACCACATCTGGCGATAACCCACGCAACGAATGGAAGGCAAGTCCGTATGCAAATCTCCTCGGGCAAAAAGCGCCCGGACTTCTGCTTCAAAACCTGAAGCCAACATCTGATGAAAACGCTGCTCAATGCGTTGATGGAGCAGTTCACGGCTCGCCGGGGCGATGGCGAACTGATGCACCTGATATGGCAGAGCGTCTCCTGACGTTTGCGTCAGTTCCGTTAAAGTTTTACCCGAAATGAAAAAAACTTCCAGTGCCCGGGAAAGCCTTTGTGGATCATTTGGATGAATCCTTGCTGCCGCAACCGGATCTACCTCCTGAAGTTGACGATGCAATGACTCCCAACCTTGCTCTGCCGCCTGTTGCTCAATTCTGGCCCGTACTTCCGGGTCTGCCGACGGTAGCGGCGACAACCCTTCCAGCAATGCCTTGAAATACAACATCGTACCGCCCACTAACAGTGGGATCCGCCCCGCCGCGGTGATATCGGCCATTTCCGCCAGCGCATCGCGGCGAAAATCAGCAGCCGAGTAAGCCTGCGACGGATCGCGAATATCCAGCAATCGGTGCGGCGCGGCGAGTAACTCTTCAGCGTTCGGCTTCGCCGTCCCGATATCCATCCCTTTGTAAATAAGGGCAGAATCAACGCTTATCAACTCTACTGGTAAAATTTTACGCAGCTCAATGGCTAACGCCGTTTTACCGGAGGCCGTCGGCCCCATCAAAAAAATCGCCTTAGGCAGGCTCGCCTTACTGATATCACTCATCTTTCAGGGCTTTTATCGCCGGATGTAAATCAACAGATTGTAACAGACCACCCGGCGGCGTTTTCACAAGTTGCGGACATAACCGTTCCACGTCCGCCAGCAGGGTTATGGCCTGTGCCATTGACCACTGCGCATGTTCGCTCATCAGATTTCGTGCAATCCACTGCGCAATATTGCCAGGTTCGAATACGGACTGCTTCGCCAGGTAGCCTATCAGTTCAGGAATCAAGATTTGTAAATTTTGTTGGCGTAAGGGTAAAGGCACTGCCCTGATGGTCACATGCTGTGCATCTGACTGGAAATCAATACCCAATTCCGCCAGGGCAGACTGCGCTTTTTCTAATGCCGATTTTTCTTCGGCAGAAACTTTTAGCCGCAACGGAATCAGCAGCGGCTGGGCGCAAACGGGCGCTTCACCCGGCGTCAATTGTGCCTGACGCAGCCAACGTTCTGCCACTGGCAAGGATAAAAGTGAAATGTTGCCGTCGCGCTCCAGCAACGCACAGTCGGAATGGACGATAGTCAGTACCCGACCAAAACTCTGACTGTTCGCCGCAAGTGCAGGTTCCTGCGGTTCCGGCGCTTTTAATTTTTGCATCGGCGCGGGCGTTTGCAAAAGCTGGCGATACACTTCACCTTGCTGTTTCTGGTAGCCTGGCTGCGCATTCGGCCAGGGGGCAGCCGGACGACTGCCTGATGCTGGCGCAGGAGTGTAGCGCGGAGCTACCGGCTCACGAGCTGCCGGTTCTGCAAAGTGATTGCGCCCCGCCGCCACGCGGTTTTCCGGAATGGAACGCGGTGCAGGTTGGGGTTCATCGTCCAGCGGTAGCGGCGTTTCCAGTTGCTGTTGTAGCACGCTCAGCACGCCCTGATAGATAAAATCATGCACCAGACGCGACTGATGGAAACGCACTTCGTGTTTGGCGGGGTGCACGTTGACGTCCACCTGATGTGGGTCGATCTCCAGATACAACACAAATGCCGGTTGCTGATCGGCCCCCAGTTTGTCTTCGCAGGCCTGGCGGATCGCGTGATTGATCAGGCGATCGCGCATCATGCGACCGTTCACGTAGCAATACTGAATTTCTGCCAGTGCGGGCGTGGTGTGATTTGGATCGGCCACCCAGCCGCGTAGCGTGAGATCGCCGTGTTGCCATTCAATCGCCAGCGCTTGTTCAAGAAAAGCGGTGCCGCAAATCGCGCCTAAGCGCCGTTCTTTTTGCCCGCCTTCCGGCACTGCGCGGTACTGACGCACAATTTTACCGTTATGCGACAGGTTGATCGTGACGTCGAAACGCGCCAGCGCAATGCGGCGGATGATCTCATCAATGTGGTTAAATTCGGTTTTCTCGGTGCGCAGGAATTTGCGCCGCGCCGGGGTGTTGTAGAACAGATCCAGCACCTCCAGCGTCGTCCCCACAGGATGCGCCGCCGGTTTTACCGTCACGTTCATATCGCGCCCTTCGGCATAGGCCTGCCAGGCTTCCTGCTGTTCTGCGGTGCGTGAAGTGAGCGTCAGGCGGGAAACCGAACTGATACTCGCCAGCGCCTCACCGCGAAAGCCCAGGCTGATAATGGCTTCGAGATCGTCCAGAGAGGCGATTTTACTGGTGGCATGACGAGCCAGCGCCAGCGCCAGCTCATCTTTTTTGATACCGCAGCCGTTATCACGAATGCGGATAAGTTTCGCCCCACCGCGTTCGATATCAATATCGATACGCGTCGCACCTGCATCGAGGCTGTTTTCCACTAGTTCTTTGACTACCGACGCAGGTCGCTCGACCACCTCACCTGCGGCAATCTGGTTCGCCAGTTGTGGCGGTAAGACCTGAATTGGCATCAATCGTCCTTAGTTTGGCAGCGTGCGATCTGGCGTCGTCACCGTACTGGCAGTTTGTGCCGTTGCCCCCTGCGGCGCAGATTGCATCGGATGCGCAAGGAAATAATTGCGCAGGCCTTTGTAAATGGCTTCTGCCAGCTGTTGTTGGTAATCGTCGCTCGCCAGCAAACGTTCTTCGCTGTTGTTGCTGATAAAACCGGTTTCGACCAGTACTGATGGGATATCCGGCGAACGCAGAACGCCAAGGCTGGCATGCTCTGGCCGACGTTTATGTATTTCGCCAATGCGTTGCAACTGACTGATCATACTGGTCGCTACATCATACCCTACCCGCTGGGAATGACCGAACTGTAAATCCAGCACCGCCTGGCTTAAATAGGGGTCAGACTGACTGTTCGCCAGCACATCACCCGCCCCACCCAGCAGCTCCGACTGTTTCTCGTGCTGCTCCAGCCAGCTGGCCATTTCACTGTTGGCGCGACGGTTAGAGAGCACCCATACGGAAGCGCCAGTCGCACTGCGGTTCGGTGCGGCATCAGCGTGAATCGACACGAGGAAATTGGCGTTTTGCTTACGTGCCACATCACTGCGCCCCATCACCGAGATAAAGTAATCCCCGTCACGGGTTAAAACGCCTTTAAACATCGGATCGTCATTGAGCAAAGTACGCAATTTACGCGCGATGGCGATGGTGACATTTTTCTCCCGCGTACCACCGGGGCCGATAGCGCCAGGGTCCTGACCGCCGTGTCCGGCATCAATAGCGATGATAATTTTATCGCCAGTGTTAGCCGTCGCGCGCGCTGCCGGACGCGTTACCGTATTACTGCTGATAACACCCGTAGTGCGGTTACTTTCCGTTTTAAACGGATTGCGCGCCGGTTCGCTGACGCGCGGTGCGACAACCGCAGGCGTTTCAACGCGTTTCGCAACCACGGGCGGCGGAGGAGGCGGTGGCGGCACATCGGCGTTAATCGTAAAGACGACAGTGTAATTGCTGCCATTCTGCCGCTTCACCGCTTCGGTTTTACCGTTTTCGGTAAGATCGACCACCAGCCGTAGCGTTTGTGCATCTTTAGGCGTTCCAGAGCGAATCGCCTTCACCAGATTATTGCCGCTGAACAACAACGGCAGTCCCTGAATCACGCCCGTTTGTTTGATATCGAGCGCCACGGTGCGTTTGCTTTGATGGCTAAACGCATAATCAGGATCGCCAATAAAACTCAACGTTATCCGCGCCTGTTGATTACCGTTAGAAACCTGAATATCAGAGAGCGTCGCGGCACCCACCGGCGTGCACAGCAGCAGCAGCGTCGCTACCAACCAATTTCTGATGCGATACATCATCCCGCCACCTTTCAAAGGTTAACCGGCTAAACGCGCCAGCAACAATTCACCCGCAGAGGAAACCGCACTCACGCGCGCCTCACGGCCTTGTGCCTGATAATCAATGTGTATTTCGACATCCGGGTCAGGAAGAACACCTGTACCTTGTTGTGGCCACTCCACCAGGCAGATGGCATCGTTGGCAAAATAATCGCGGATCCCCATAAACTCCAGCTCCTCGGGATCGGCAAGGCGGTACAAATCAAAGTGATAAACCATTAAATTGTCGAGCGTATAGGGTTCGACCAGCGTATAAGTGGGGCTTTTGACATTACCCTGATGACCCAGAGCCTGTAAAAAGCCCCGGCTAAAGGTGGTTTTACCTGCGCCTAAATCGCCATACAGATAGATTACGGTTGCGCCATCGCAGGCTTTCGCTACCCGCTCGCCCAGGTCTAATGTTGCCTGCTCATCAGGGAGCGGAATTACTCGATTCATCATGGTTTTTATCAGTCACTTCCGGGTTAACAATACGCTGTAGCGTGGAAAAGAGATCGGTTGCCAGCATCCCGCGCGTTCCAAAACGCGCCGCCAGTACGTCAGCTGCCGCACCGTGCGCGACACAGCCTGCACAGGCTGCATCATACGGCGACAGTTTTTGCCCAAGCAATGCGCCAATAATACCAGAGAGCACATCGCCCATGCCGCCGCTCGCCATGCCTGCATTTCCGGCATCAATAATGCCTAAAGCGTCAGGATGGGCGGCGACCACGGTTCCGGCACCTTTCAGCACCGCTACGCCGCCATAACGTTGTACCAGACGTTTGGCGCAATGTAAGCGGTCACTTTCAATTTCAGCGACGGAACAGCCTAACAACCGTGCGGCCTCGCCAGGATGCGGCGTGATCACGCGATTGTGACGCTTATCGGGATTGATTGCCAGCAGGTTCAATGCATCGGCATCCCACAACATCGGTTTGCGAAAATTCTCAACTTTTTGCAGTGCTTTTTTCCCCCACTCTTGCTGGCCCAGACCGGGACCAATCACCACCACATCGGCCCATTCCAGGCTTTCGGTAAGAGAGTCCATCGTCAGTTCATGCACCATCAATTCCGGTCGTGCAGTCAGCAGCGGCGCAATGTTTTCACTGCGGGTCAGTACTCGGACTAAACCAGCACCAGCACGCAGCGCCGCTTCCCCCGTCATACGAATAGCCCCCGCCGTGCCGTGATCGCCACCGATAATTACCAGCCGCCCGTGATCGCCTTTATGCGAAGTCGGGCGACGCGGTTTTAGCCAGTGAGAAAGTTGTTCTGCTGAAAACCGCTGAATTTTCGTCTCCTGACCTGCCAGCCAACTATCCAGCCCCAGTGAGTCAAAATGCAGTTGTCCGGTAACATCCCGCGCTTTTCCAGTGAGCAAGCCTGGTTTCAGCGCAATAAAAGTGATGGTGTGATCGGCGTTGATCACCGCGCCTGGCGTAGCGCCAGTTTCAGCCAGCAGGCCGGAAGGGATATCAACCGCCACAATCGGCGCAGGATGGGAATTAGCGTGGTCGATTAACTGGCTAATGGATTCGCGGGGCGCTTGCCGCAAACCGGTACCGAGCAGCGCATCAACAATCAGATCTACCGATTCGGGCCAGACAATATTCGAAGCATGGATCTCGCCACCCGCGTTTAACCATGCTTCGCGTGCCAGCGCGGCCTCTTCCGGCAACGGTTTGTCGCTCTCCTGGGCCAACAACGTGACCTCAATGCCGACCGCTTTGGCCAGTCGCGCGACCACGTAGCCATCGCCGCCGTTATTACCATGACCGCACAGCACCAGCCAGTGGCGGGCGTCAGGATACGCCGAACGACACACCTGGAATGCGGCCTCGCCAGCGCGAAGCATCAGCTCATAGAGTGTGAGCCCCAGCACATCTGCCGCCTCGCGTTCTCCGCGGCGGATATCGTCGGCGTACCAGACGGTGTGTGGTATACTTACGGGGTTTTTCTTCATTGTATGGTCCGTCATGTCAGAGCCCCTCGATCTCAATCAGTTAGCGCAAAAAATTAAACAGTGGGGGCTGGAACTGGGCTTTCAGCAGGTAGGTATTACCGATACCGATCTCAGCGAGTCCGAGCCCAAACTGCAAGCATGGCTGGACAAACAATACCACGGCGAAATGGACTGGATGGCACGTCACGGTATGCTGCGCGCTCGCCCTCATGAGTTATTGCCCGGTACGCTGCGCGTGATCAGCGTGCGGATGAATTACCTTCCTGCTAACGCCGCATTTGCCAGCACGCTGAAAAACCCCAAACTCGGCTATGTTAGCCGTTATGCGCTGGGCCGTGACTATCACAAACTTCTGCGCAACCGACTCAAAAAGCTGGGCGAGATGATTCAGCAACATTGTGTTTCGCTGAATTTTAGACCGTTTGTCGATTCTGCGCCTATTCTCGAGCGCCCGTTAGCTGAAAAAGCTGGGCTCGGCTGGACAGGTAAGCACTCACTTATCCTCAATCGCGAGGCCGGTTCGTTCTTCTTTTTAGGCGAATTGCTGGTCGATATTCCGCTGCCCGTGGATCAACCAGTCGAGGAAGGATGCGGCAAATGCGTGGCCTGTATGACGATTTGCCCGACCGGTGCCATCGTCGAGCCATATACCGTCGATGCTCGCCGCTGTATCTCTTATCTCACCATCGAACTTGAAGGGGCGATCCCGGAAGAGTTGCGACCGTTAATGGGAAACCGTATTTACGGTTGCGATGACTGCCAGCTTATCTGCCCGTGGAATCGCTATTCACAACTCACCACAGAAGAGGATTTCAGCCCGCGTAAGCCGCTACACGCACCGGAACTCATTGAGTTATTCGCCTGGAGCGAAGAGAAGTTTTTAAAAGTCACGGAAGGATCGGCGATTCGTCGTATTGGTCACCTGCGTTGGCTGCGTAATATCGCCGTAGCATTAGGCAATGCCCCTTGGGATGAAACGATTTTGACAGCGCTGGAAAGTCGTAAAGGTGAGCACCCACTTCTCGATGAGCACATAGCGTGGGCGATTGCGCAGCAAATAGAGAGACGAAATGCGTGCATAGTCGAAGTGCAATTGCCGAAAAAACAGCGTCTGGTTCGGGTGATTGAAAAAGGGTTACCGCGTGACGCCTGATTCATCCACAGCTTGTGAATAAAAATAAAAACGCATTGCAATTCAAGACGAATAAAATCGTCAAGTGATCGACTCGACAAAACGGAATCTTAATTTTTAACTTATCTATCAATAGGTTAAAAAAATACTATTCACCGTGCGAAGTTTCTTTGAAATTAAGATTACAGCCTGAGGCTGTGGATAACTCTGTTTACAAGAGTTTGTCAGAGACAACAAAAACCAGCAATAACGCATCGCGTCGCTGTGGATATTTTATTGAGAGAAGAATTTGGAGCGGGAAACGAGACTCGAACTCGCGACCCCGACCTTGGCAAGGTCGTGCTCTACCAACTGAGCTATTCC